>TARA_B100000686_G_scaffold10527_2_pt1 | contig 38754 bp, 36 predicted proteins | sample TARA_B100000686 | Tara Oceans TARA_B100000686 (sample SAMEA2622733) | marine metagenome | biome: marine biome (ENVO:00000447); feature: marine epipelagic mixed layer (ENVO:xxxxxxxxx); material: "saline water (ENVO:00002010), including plankton (ENVO:xxxxxxxx)" | depth 150 m | reverse complement strand
CAATGGGGCAACTCATTCGTGGGTTCGAATCCCACCCCCTCCGCCATTAAATTTCTGTAATATTTTATCTATTAATTTTGTGAACTTTTTATTAGGTATTTTTTTTTGATTTAAAATTAAAAAAATATCTAAATCAGAATATTCATTAAATAAATCTAGAATTAATAGTAGTTCATTATGATAAAAATCATTTAAATTATCCAAAAAAACTTTTTGATATAATAGATCAGTTTCTTTAATGCCAGAATGCGAACATTTGTAAAAAATTTGTTTTTTTAAATATTTTAGATCATTTTTCATATATAATAATTTAATTAATTATGCGTCCAGAGATACTTTCATTAATTTTTAGAAACATTTCCTCAATTGTTGGAATTGGACCAAAATTAGAAAATTTATTTTTTAAATTATTAAATGATAGAAAGATAGTGAATTTATTATGGCATCTACCATATAATAATATTAAAAGAGAAATATCAAAAAAAATTAATGAAGACATAATTGGCAAAAATATAGTAATAAAAATTAAAGTAATTAAACATATTCCTTCAATATACAAAAAACAACCATATAAAATCATATGTTCTTTTGATAAAATTGAAATTTACTTAATATTTTTTAATGCAAGACATCCATATTTAAAAGAAAAATTACCAATAAATTCATATAAGTACGTGTCTGGTAAAATTGAATTTTTTAGAAATAATTATCAAATTACTCATCCTGAATATATTGTAAATGATGATCAATTAAATTCAATTGATAGAATAAGCCCCATATACAGTTTAACTGCAGGTTTAACTAATAAAGTTTTCACAAAAACAATGAAAAACATTATTAAAAATTTACCGGAACTCAATGAATGGCTTTCAAAAAAAACTCTGCAAAAATATAAATTTTTATCGTGGAAAGAAAGTTTATTAAAACTTCATTCTCCCAAAAATGAATTGGACTTAATTAATTTTAATAATTTTAGAAAAAGAATAGCTTATGATGAATTATTAGCTCATCAATTAGCTATATTAATTATAAGAAATATGAATAGAAAAAAAAGAGGTATAAAATTTAAAACAAGCAGTGTTGATATTGATAAATTTATTAATGAATTGCCTTTTGAACTTACAAAATCACAATTAACTGCAATAGCAGAAATATCAAAAAACTTATCGAATAATTTTCAGATGGTTAGATTGTTACAAGGTGATGTAGGAAGTGGTAAAACTATAATATCAATTATATCAATGATAATAGCATTTAAATCAAATTATCAAAGTGCTATTATGGTTCCAACAGAGATTTTAGCGAATCAACATTTTGAAACAATTAAATCTTTTCTGAAAAATTTTAAAATTAATATTGATATATTAACAAGTAAAGATAGGGGTAAAAAAAGACATGATAAAATAAATAATATAGCTAATGGAAATACAAAAATAATTGTTGGAACCCATTCTTTAATACAAGAAGATGTAAAATTTTATAAGCTTGGTCTTATAATTATCGATGAACAGCATAGATTTGGGGTACATCAAAGATTGGCGTTTACGCACAAAGGACTTAAACCAAACATATTAGTCATGACGGCAACCCCAATACCAAGAACTTTAACACTTGCAATTTATGGTGATATGGATGAATCTAGGATAACAGAAAAACCAAAAGGAAGAATTCCTATTATTACAACTTCATTACTAAGAAATAAAATAAATAATCTTATAAATGCGATAAACGCGAAAATTGAAAAAAATGAAAAAATATATTGGGTGTGTCCTTTAATCGAAGAATCAAATGATATTGATGCAAAAGCAGCTGTTGATAGATTTAATTCATTAAAAAAATTATATAAAAATAAAGTTTTATTACTTCATGGACAAATGAAAAGTGATGAAAAAGATGAAATTATGAATAAATTTAAATATAAAAATTATAATATTTTAGTCTCAACTACTGTCATAGAAGTTGGAATAGACATCCCCTCTGCTACAACTTTAATAATAGAAAATTCTGAAAAATTTGGTTTAGCTCAATTGCATCAATTAAGAGGAAGAATTGGTAGAAGTAACATTGAGTCAAATTGTATTCTTTTATATAAAAATTCAATCGGGGAAATTGCAAAAAGGAGAATAAATATTATGAAAAAAATAGATGATGGTTTTGAAATTGCGGAACAGGATCTAAAGATCAGAGGACCGGGTGAAATTTTGGGAAAAAAACAAAGTGGTATAGCTAGTTTTAAAGTTTCAGATTTACATTTTGATCAAGATATTTTGCAAGATGTGAGAAAAGATTCTATAAAAATTATTGAAGAAGATCCCGATTTTAAATCAGATCGTGGTAAGAAATTGAAGACTTTATTATATCTATTTGAAAGAGATATTGCTATTAAAACACTAATTTCTGGATAGATAGCTTGAATATTAATATATTAAATAAAATAAAATTAATTTTACCATTAGTTATAGCCTTTAACATTAATATTCCAATTAATGATCTTAATTCATTAATTATTTTAATCATAACTATATTTTTATTAATGAATTCAGAAATTAAAGAGAAAATTAATTCTTTTTATTATTTTGCTTTTATTTTCATAATTTTCTTAAATTTTATAATAAATAATATTGTAAAAATTCAGGAAGCACATTCTATTTTTTTATTTGACAAGGATACTAAAATTTTAGGAAATTTTATTCCTAATAATATCTATGAGGATATAAAAAATGATATGGATGAATATGATTGGAATAGATATGTAAAGGCAACATATGGTACAAGCGATGCTCAAAGAGTAAATCAAACTAAAAATACTCATAACAGTATTGAAAAACCATATAGTTTTTCTGCAGATGGATTTTTACAGAAAAATAAGTATTCTAGAATTATTACAAATATTAACTTTAAAAAAAGATCTGACTATAGAATTGGAACATTTAATGAAAATACTTTCAGCGTTCCTTATGATCAAGATTTAAAAGAAAGTATGCCATTTTACGTTTTTTATGAAATTCCTTCATATTATAAACAATCTAAAATATGCGGAGATGGAAATATTTATTCTTATTTTTCAAATGATAATTACAATAATGAGGAGATATTTATTAAAAAGAAAAAAAATAAAGAATGTATTAATTTAGATAAAAATTATAAAAACTATTATATTTTTGCATACTCAATTAATAAAAAAGATAATTTAGAAATAACATTATCAAAAAATAATCATATAAAATTACTATTTATAGTAAAAATTTTTCTTACAATATTACTACTATATTTTCTATGTTTTCAAATTTATAAAATTAGAATTCTAAAAAATAATTATCTACTATTAATATCATTTTTTGCAACATATTTAATAGCATACATTAATGATCCCGATACTATTTTTGGATTAAGGCATTTAGCTTCTGGTGGAGATGGTCAAATATTTAATCACTATTCAAATATCATACTTGAAAGTTTAAATAACTACGATTTTAAAGAAGCTTTTAGAGGCGGAAGAGATGTTTTTTATTTCATGCCTGGTTTAAGATATTTTCTATCATTATTAAAAATAATATTTGGAGAAACAAACTATGGCTATTTATTTGTTGTTTCATTTCTCCCTTATATTTTATATTTATTAATAAAAAAAATCACTAATGAAAGAATAGCTTTTATTTCTTTTTTATCATTTATTTTTTTTCCTATATTTGAAAAAATAGGTTTTGGTCACTTTAATTATGTTTATCAATCAATAAGAATCCATGCTGAATCAGCGTCAATACTATTTATTTTTTTATCAATTTATTTAATAACAATTTCAGATAATCATTTTAGTAAATACAGAATTATTTTGATATCGTTATTATTAGGTATGTCTATTTTTTTGAGGCCAAATTTTTTACCTACATCTATGATATTATCTTTATTTATTCTATATAAATTATACATAAACAAAGAACTTTATAATATTATTTTATATGTGATATTCTTTTTTGGTTCATATATTGCCTTGCTGCATAATATTTATTTTGGAAATAAGCTTATATTTTTTACAGATGTATCTATTCATTTAGCAGCAAATATCTATCAATATGATGATATAATTGATCTAATTTTTAAACAAATTCATGAATGGAATGAAATTATATACTTTCCAAGATTGATTTTATTAATGTATATAATTTATTATGGATTTAAATATCCAAAAAATAACATAATTTTTTTCTTATTAATTTGTACTATTAGCCAACATATAGTCTTATTAATGACACATGCTGGCAGCAGGTATGCATATCTCGCATGGATTTTAACATTTATTACATTTATCAAAATTTCTTATGACAATGATCTTTATAATAAATCTTATAATAAATTTAAAAAATTAATTAATATCAATAAGTTTTAAATATCTATAAAAAAACTCATTGTTGCTAAAATTTGAATTATAATCTTCTAAAACATTAGATTGTTTTTTAATTTTTGCTAATTCTATGCATTCAATTATACCTTTACATATAGATTCAGGATTATTATTTTTTAATATAATGCCATTATTAGTTTTTAGAACTGGAATTCGCACGCCTTTTAAATTCGAAGAAAGTACAATTTTACCGTATGACATAGATTCTAGTTGAACAATACCAAATGATTCGTAATAATTAATACTAGGAAAAATTAAAAAATGTATTTTTTTATAAAAGTTGTCTTTTTCATTTTCATTAATTTTTCCTAAAAATTTTACCGAACTATTATCTTTACATTTGTATTTAAGATTATTTATATAATTTTTAAATCTTATATCTTTTAAATCTCCGCATATTAAAATTTTATGTTTTATATTTTTATTATTAAGCAAGCGACTGGCAAGAATAATATTATCTATACCTTTTTCTTTACATATTCTTCCTAAAAAACCAATTATGGGTGTTTCATTATTTGATAAGATATTTACATCCGATGAACTTGTTGTCCTATTCTCCAATACTGGAAATATTTCTTTAGTTTTATATCGAAACAATTTGCTGAAAAAAAACATATCATAATAATCGAATGTATTAACTATAATTTTTTTTGTTAAAATCGCAGATAAAGTAAATGATAAATAAAAATATATACTCACAAAATAACTTTTAATATCTGACCAAATTATTGGAGGCATACAATGAAAGGTTATAAATTTATATTTTCTTGATAACAATACAATGGGTAAAATTTCAACTAGGGGAAAATGTAAATTTATTATATCAATTTTTTTACTTAAATAATTAAATATTTTTATTAAGTCTAAACTAAAATAGCCTCTTCCAAAATTAAATAATATTTTTGATCTGATAATAATTACATTTTTAACTCTAGATATTTTTTTTTCATTATTGGTATTTCCAGTTAAAATATATATTTTTATTTTTTTTGAAGAGTAAAAATTAGCTAAAACCTCTACATAATTAGTAATACCACTTATATGTGGTTTATAAAAATTTGTCACAATTAGTATTTTTTTTATATTATGCATTAAATATTAAATTATTTATTCATAGATAAATTAAATATTTTTCTTTAATAGAAATATTAACGTTTCACCATCAAATTTATTAATTAATAATTTACCTGTAATAATCTGAATAACTAATAATATAAATATTTTATAGAATTTAAAATCAAGAAAGTTAAATTTATATGGATAATCCCATAATCCATCACTATGACATTTTAAAATTTTAAAATCATTTTTATTAAAGAAAATTTTCCAATTATTATATGTTTTTAAATTTATATGTGTTTTGTCTTGAAAACCAATCCATTTTTCTTTTTTTAATTTATGACCTAAACAATTTAAGCCAGGTACTGCGATTAATATATTTGTATTTTTATGCGACACTCGTTTAAATGATGATAGTATTTTTTTTAATTGATTATCATAAATATGTTCAAATACATGAAGAGAAACTATTAAATCTATTGATCGAGATTTAATTTTAGTAATATTTTTATAAAAATAACAATTATAAGTATTTTTTTTAGCCATTTTTAATGCATAATTACTTACTTCAACGCCAATATAATTATTATGAGGTTTAATTTTTTGTATTCTTTTCAAAAGATGTCCTGTTCCACAGCCAAAATCCAACATACTAGTAAAAGCAAAATTCCTTAAAATTAGATTTTTATAAAAAAATAACCCTATTCTATTATTATTTTGTTTATTATTTATATAATAATCTAAATTATAGTAATTTTTTTTCTTAATTTTTTTATTCATAATAGTTTTTTTAATGATAATTGAAGATAGTATAATAAATATATGATAAAATATATAAAATTTGCCAGATTAGACCATTGGCTAAAAGGAATAGTAATCTTTTTACCAATTATTTTTTCAGGTAAAATTATTGAATATAATTTATTTATTATTCTTATTAAAACGTTTTATTTATTTGGAATAGTCTCAAGTTTATCATATTGTATAAATGATCTTGTTGATAATAAGATTGATAAAAACCATAAAATAAAAAAATACAAACCTATTGCTTCTGGAATTATAAAAATTAAGTCTGCAATAATATTTTGTATATTTCTATTAATCTTAATAATTACTTCTTTTATTTTAATTAATATTGATCCAAAAATTAAATTTTCAATAATTACATATTTTTTTATTTCATTGATATATACATTGTATTTAAAAAAAATAATTTTTTTTGAAGTTTTTTTAGTATCTTCTTTATATCAATTAAGATTAATTGCAGGATGTTTTTCAATAGACGTTATGCCATCTTTTTTAATGTCTACTCAGATATATTTTATCACAACATTAATATTTTTTTGCAAGCGTTATTCGGATATTTTTTTATATAATAAAAATAATGATAATGTATCTCCGTATTATAAAAAAGATCAAAAATTAATTAAATTAATTTATACTTTTTTCTTTCTGAGCATATTTAATTACTTTTACTATTCTTTTATATCTGCAAATATTAATATATTTCAGATAATAAAAATTTTATTATTAATGTCTTTAGTAATAATTGGTTTGTATGAATTTATAAATAAATCAATCAAATTTCATATGGCATCAGATCCTGTTAAATTAATAATAAATAGTATTATTATACAAACCACTTTTATATTATGGATATTTGTTGAGATTATAAATATTTATATAATAAAGTGGTGAGCGTAGCAGGATTCGAACCTGCGACCCAGTGATTAAAAGTCACTTGCTCTACCAGCTGAGCTATACGCCCGAAAGAAATTTATATATATATCACCTTGCATAAACGCAAGTTAATTCACATTAAATTTTTTTTATTTAATTCATTAATAACTAAATCTGAAACAAACTTACTAACATCACCTCCAAGTTTATGAACTTCTTTAACCAAATTTGATGAAATAAAAGAGTTTTTTTCTGATGACATTAAGAAGATTGTTTCTATTTTTGAATTTAAATGATAATTCATTCCTGTCATTTGAAATTCATACTCAAAGTCGGAAACAGCTCTTAAACCTCTAATAATACATGAGGCATTATTTTCTGAAGCAAAATTTGTTAACAAACCTTCAAAAGATTTTACATTTATTTTCTCATATAATTCTTTATCTAAATTTAAAATACCGTCATTTATTAATTTAATTCTTTCATCAATTGTAAATAAAGATTTTTTTGAAACATTATTGGTTATTGATATTATAAGGGAATCAACTATTTTTAGGGATCTTTTTATAATATCAATATGTCCATAAGTAATCGGATCAAATGTTCCTGGATAAATACCAATTTTCATTATTATAAATTTTCTAAATCGCTCACTTTACTCACAGAAACAATTTTTTCTTCATTTGAAACTTTAAAAACAGAGACACCTTTTGTCGTTCTGCCAGCAATACGAACATCTTTTATAGGAATTCGAATAATTTTACCACCATCTGTTACTAATATAATTTCATCTTCATTCATAACTGGGAATGAGTCAACAACTTTACCATTTTTACTTGTTATAAGCATACCGGTAATTCCAACACCGCCTCTTCCAGTTACTCTATATTCATAAGCTGAAGATCTTTTTGCAAAACCTTTATTAGTAACACTCAATATGAATTCTTCATTTTTATTTAATTCAGTGAATTCTTCATTTTTCATTCTAAAGTTTTGGTCTTTTCTTTTTAAAGATGAGTTTTTTAAGTATTCTTGACGTATTTTTAAATCTATTGGCGAATGTTTAAGCATCGTCATAGAAATTACTTTATTTTTATTTTTTAATCTTATACCCCTTACTCCCTTTGAGTTTAAGCCTGATACTAACCTGATCTTTGATATTGGAAAACGAATACATTTACCATCAGTAGTTGAGAGTAAAACATCATCCTTATCATTGCATAAATTTACTGAAATAAGTATGTCATCTTTGTTAAGTTTTATTGCCGTTTTACCCGTACCTCTGAGTGCGCGGGATCCGCTTTTCGCAACATCATTTAAAAAATTTTTTCTTATCATTCCATTGGAGGTTAAAAATATGATCTTCAAGTTACTCCATTCATTTTCATCAACTGGTAATGGAACAACAGCGGAAATAACCTCATTATTTTTAAAAGGTAAGAAATTGATAATTGGTTTGCCTCTAGAAATAGGACTTCCTTCTGGGATTTCATATGATTTTAATGAATATACCTTACCAAGAGATGAAAAAATTAACAATTTTGTATGAGTTGATGCTACAAACAATTGTGATACAAAATCATTATCTCTCATAGACATTCCTGTTTTACCCTTTCCACCTCTTTTTTGTGATTTATAATTAGTAAGTGGAACGCGTTTTAAATAACCTCTATGTGATATTGTAATAACAATATCTTCTTTTTGAATAAGATCAATTTTATCTGAAATTTCTTCTTCTTCATTAAGAATTTGAGTTTTTCTATCTGTCGCAAATTCATTTCTAATATAACTTAACTCATCAATTATTACTTTAAGGAGTTTTGGATTAGAGTTTAGAATTTCTAAATAATTAGATATTTCTTTTTTAATACTTATTAAATTATTATTTATATCTTCTCTTTCAAAACTTGTAAGTTTATAAAGTCTCATTTCTAAAATAGATTTTACTTGTTCTTCTGTTAATGAATAATTGATTAAATTTTTATCATTCTCATTTGCATCAAGGATATTAATACTTTTGTTAATTTCTTTAGATATTTTCCATTTTATAGATAATAGAGTTTTTTTAGCTTCATTGGAGTCTTTTGATTTTTTAATAATTTCTATAACTTTATCAATATTGTCATTTGCAATAACAAAACCTATTAATATATGCGCCTTCTCTCTTGCTTTGTTTAGATCATATATAGTTCTTTTTGTTATTATATCTTTTCTAAAGTTTATAAATGATTCTAAGATTTCTTTTAAATTTAATTGTTCTGGCTTGCCTTGATTTAAAGCAAGTATATTACTGCTAAATGTTGATTGTAAGGGAGTATGTTTATAAAGTTGATTTAATACTACAGAACTTTCTGCATCTCTCTTTAATTCTATTACTACCCTAACTCCATCTCTATCAGATTCATCTCTAATATCTGAAATTCCATCAATAATCTTATTATTTACTGTTTCGGCTATTCTTTCTAAAAGTTTTGATTTATTTTGTTGATATGGAATCTCATTAACAACAATTGATTCCTTATTATTTTTCATAGTTTCAATGGAAGTTTTGGATCTTACCACTGATGAGCCTTTTCCAGTATTATAAGTGTTTTCTATTCCATTTGTTCCAACAATTATTGCTCCAGTTGGAAAATCTGGACCTTTTATAATATTGTTTAAATCTCTAATTTCTGAATTAGGATTATTGATTAAAAAAATAGTTGCATCTATAACTTCTCCCAAGTTATGAGGAGGAATATTCGTCGCCATTCCTACAGCTATACCACCTGCTCCATTAACTAATAAATTGGGAAACTTTGCAGGTAATACTGCTGGTTCAACATCAGTATCATCATAATTAGGTTTGAACTCAACAGTTTCCTTATCTAAATCTTGAACTAAAAATTCACTCACTTTCGCAAGTTTAGCCTCGGTGTATCTCATCGCTGCGGGTGGGTCCCCATCTACAGAACCAAAATTACCCTGACCATCAATTAGTTCCAATCTCATAGAAAAATTTTGTGCCATTCTGACCATACTTTCATAAATAGCGGCATCTCCGTGAGGGTGAAATTTTCCCATAACATCTCCAACAATTCTAGCTGATTTACGGTAATTTTTATTATGATTGTATCCAGATTCATTCATTGAATATAATATTCTCCTATGAACAGGCTTTAATCCGTCTCTAACATCGGGCAACGCTCTACTAACGATTACGCTCATCGCATAATCTAAATAGCTCTTTCTCATTTCATCTTCTAATGAGATATTAGATATATTATTGGATGTTAAATCGTTGTTATTGGTTTCCATAAGGGTATATTATTTTTTTTTGCTAAAATTTAATTAAAGAAAAAACAAATAAACTATATCAAAATATTGATGCTCAAACAAATTGATAATTTTGAATAAGTATAATAATTAACTTAATGAATACAATATGTTATTATATAAATATAATATATTAAATTAATTAAAAAGGTATATCATCATCGAGTTCAGAAGATGATTCTTTAGCTGATTTCCCCTCAATTGATTGATTTAAGTCTTGATCGCTATTTTCGGAGTTTTCAATAGGTTTATTTGTTGTACCCGTAGTTCTGCTATCAAGAAGTGTTAAATTTGAATTATACCCCTGTAACAACACTTCTGTGGTGTATCTGTCTTTACCATCTTGATCAGTCCATTTTCTAGTTTGAAGCTCTCCCTCAATGTAGATTTTTGAACCTTTTTTTACATATTTTTCAATAATATCCACAAGACCATTACTGAAAACAACAATTTTGTGCCATTCAGTTTTTTCTTTATATTCTTGACTCTCTTTATCTTTCCAACGCTTCGAAGTTGCTATTGAAAAAGATGCGAGTTTTGAGCCATTTTGAGTAACTCTAATATCGGGATCTTTGCCTATATTTCCCAATAAAATAACTTTATTAACACTTCCAACCATTATAAAACCTCACTTAATTTAATTTTCATACTATATCATTTTTTAAGTTAAAATCTCGAAAAATCGATGGCAACGGATAAAATAATTATAAAGGGTGCTAGGGAGCACAATTTAAAAAATATCAACATAGAAATTCCCAAAAATAAGCTAGTTGTTATAACTGGAGTCAGCGGATCAGGAAAATCTACATTGGCTTTTGATACAATTTATGCGGAAGGGCAAAGAAGGTATGTTGAATCATTAAGTGCATATGCTCGTCAATTTTTACAAATGATGGAAAAGCCAAATGTTGATAGTATTGAAGGCTTGTCTCCTGCTATTTCTATAGAACAAAAAACTACTTCTAAAAATCCTAGATCAACAGTTGGAACAATAACAGAAATATATGATTATTTAAGAGTGTTATTTGCCAGGGTTGGGATACCATATTCTCCAACAACTGGTAAACCTATTAAATCTCAGTCAGTTCAGGAAATAGTCGATTTAATTATTTCATCATGTAAAAATTCTAAAATTTTTCTTCTATCTCCAATAGCAAGAAATAAAAAAGGGGAATTTAAAAAAGAATTTGAAGATTTAAAAAAATCAGGATTTCAAAGGTTGAAAATTAATAATGAAATTTATGATGTGAATGAACTTCCAAAATTGGATAAAAAATATAAACATAATATTGATGTAATAGTAGACCGTTTAATTTTAGATAAAACATCTTTACAAAAGAAACATATAAAAAAATTAAAATCAAGATTAGCTGAAAGTATTGAAACATCATTAAATTTAAGTAATGGTATTTTATATGTTGATAATATATCAACTAAAGAAAACAAGGTCTATTCATCTAGATTCGCATGTCCTGTCTCAGGTTTTACAATAGAAGATATTGAACCAAGACTATTTAGTTTTAATAATCCACAAGGAGCTTGTAAGGAGTGTGATGGAATTGGATATGAAAAATATTTTGATGAAAAACTAATTGTACCAGACGACAGCAAATCAATTATTGAAGGCGCATTAAGACCTTGGGAGACTAAGGTATTTTCAAAAAATAAAAAATTTCTCATACAAATATTATCATCAATACTTAGTCATTATAAAATAAATATTAATACTCAATGGAGGAAAATTCCTAAAAATATTAGAAAGATAATTTTAGAAGGATCTAATGATCTGGATGATGTAAAATTATTAACAATTAATTCAATAACAGATGGTAGTAAAAGTTTTGAAGGTATAATTAATTATATAGACAGAAAATATGAAGAAACTGAGAGATTCTGGATTCAGTATGAATTAGAAAAATATTTATCTGATGCAAAATGTGTAAAATGTAATGGTTATAGATTAAATGAACAGGCAATGGCCGTAAAAATTGATGGATTACACATTGGAGAAATCACAAAAAAAAATATTAGAGATTGTTTAATATGGTTTAAAAATTTTGATCAAGATTTAAATAAAAATCAAAAAGAAATTGCAAAAAATTTAATTAAAGAAATAACTAATAGATTAGATTTTTTAAATAAAGTTGGTCTTAACTATTTAACCTTATCCAGATCAAGTAAAACTTTATCCGGTGGTGAATCACAAAGAATAAGACTCGCAAGTCAAATTGGCTCAGGACTTACGGGGGTATTATATGTTTTGGACGAACCTTCAATTGGCTTACACCAAAAAGACAATCAGAAATTGATTGAAACATTAATTAGGTTAAGAGATTTGGGAAATACTGTAATCGTTGTTGAACATGACGAAGAAGCTATAAGAAGTGCCGATCATATAATAGATATTGGATTAAAAGCAGGTATTAATGGAGGCTCTGTAGTAGCAGAAGGTAATTTAGATAATATTATACAAACAAATAACAGTTTAACTGCTGATTATTTAAATAAAAAAAAGCAAATATATGTACCAGAAAAAAGAAAAACTATTAATGGCAAATTTTTATCTTTTAATAATATTAATATTAATAATCTAAAAAACTTATCAGTAGATATTCCTTTAGGAACTTTTATTAGTGTAACGGGGGTTTCCGGAAGTGGAAAATCTTCTTTAGTTTTAGACACAATATTTAAAAATCTAAATGAATTTTACAATACTACTGGAAACAAAAAAGAGACTGATTTTAATATAAGAGGAAGTAAGTATATAGATAAAGTTATTGATATTAATCAATCACCAATTGGAAGGACTCCTAGATCAAACCCTATTACATACACAGGTTGTTTTACTCCAATAAGAGATTGGTATGCAAATCTTCCTGAATCAAAAGCTAAAGGATACAAACCTGGAAGGTTTTCCTTTAATGTGCAAGGTGGAAGGTGTGAAGAATGTGAAGGTGATGGTGTCAAAAGAATAGAAATGCATTTGTTGGCAGATGTGTATGTAAAATGTAATTTATGTAAAGGTAGAAGATATAATAGAGAAACTTTACAAGTAAAATATAATAATAAAACTATAGCCGATGTTTTAAATATGACTGTCGATGAAGCATATTCTTTTTTTATTAAAATCCCTCCAATTAGAGATAAATTGTATGTATTAAAAGATGTTGGTTTAGGATATATTAAATTAGGTCAACCAGCTACAACACTTTCAGGTGGCGAAGCTCAAAGAATTAAATTATCAAAAGAATTAGCAAAAAGATCAACAGGTAAAACTTTGTACATCCTTGATGAACCAACTACTGGATTACATTTTGAAGATGTAAAGAAACTTTTAAATATTTTACATAGACTTGTAAATGAAGGTAATACGGTTATCGTAATTGAGCATAATCTTGATGTCGTGAAAACTTCAGATTGGATTATTGATTTAGGTCCTGAGGGAGGTGATAAAGGAGGAAAAATTATTTATTCTGGAAATATTAAAAATATTATTAATAAAAAAACAAGTTTCACAGGTAAATATTTGAAAAAACACTTAAAATAGCAATTTTAAAGATAGATAAAATATGTTAAAATAACTTAATGGTATCAATACTTCAATCACTACAAAAGACTGTAATTGCAGGAATAATTTTAGCAATATTACTTTTTATTTTTATGATTTTTATAAGTGGTGGCTGGACAATGGATACATATTTCTGGAGCGCAATCTTTAGATATCTCCATGTGCTATCAGGCATAATGTGGATAGGTCTACTATGGTATTTAAATTTTGTTCAGATTCCAAGTATGCCTAAAATACCTGATGATCAAAAACCTGCTATAGGAAAAATTATTGCGCCTGCAGTTCTCTTTTGGTTTCGTTGGGCTGCATTATCAACAATAGTTACAGGTTTAATAGTTGCATATTTAAATGGATATATTCATGAAGCAATGGCTCTAGGTTTAATGGGGGGAAGTCCAAAAAATATTACCATTGGTATTGGTATGTGGTTGGGAATAATTATGGCCTATAATGTCTGGATGATTATTTGGCCAAATCAAAAAAAGGCCTTAGGTATTATTGAATCTCCTCCAGAAGAAAAAGCTAAATCTGCAAAAACAGCAATGTTAACATCTAGAATAAATACCTTGCTGTCTATTCCTATGCTTCTTTCAATGGTTACTGCTCAAAATTTATTTTAAAAGTAATTTTAATTTTCTTCGTCAACAGGTCTAAATTTAAATAATAGTAAAGTTGGTATTGCAATAAATATTGAAGAGTAAGTTCCAATTAGTACCCCAATTATCATTGTAAACGAAAATGATTTAATGACTGCTCCTCCTAAAAAAAATAGTGAAAATAGGGCAATTAGTGTAGTTAGTGTTGTTATTACGGTTCTTGATAATGTATTATTTATGGAAAGATTTAATAATTCCAATAACTGCAATTTTTTATATTTTCTTAAATTTTCTCTGACTCTATCAAAAATAACAACGGTATCATTAATTGAATATCCAGCTATAGTCAGCATCGCAGCTATTGATGCGAGATTAAAATCTATTTCTAAAATTGATAGCACTCCTAAAGTAATAATAACATCATGAATTAATGCCAAAACAGCGCCAAAGCCGAAATGCCATTCAAATCTAAACCAAATGTAAATTAGAATAGCTATTATCGCAAATAAAATTGCCTTTAAGCCATTTATATATAATTCTTGACTAATAGTTGGACCAACAAATTCGGATCTTCTAAATTCTATAACTTTTTCATTAATTAAAGATTTAACTTTATTAATTAATAAAATTTCATTTGAGTTATTTTGATCTTGTAATCTTATAATAAAATTATCAGATGAGCCAAATTCTTGAATTGTTAAATCATTAAAGTCATCTTTTAATAGAGATCTTAATTCAGAAATATTTGTATCTTTTGTTTTAACCTCAATTAAAATCCCTCCTTTAAAATCAATACCAAGATTTAACCCTTTAAATATAAACAAAATTATTGTTCCGATAATAAGAGTAGAAGATACAAATAACATTAAATTTTTAAATTTTAAAAAATTAACATTAGGATTTACTGGAATTATTTTTTCAATATTAAACATTTTTATAATATTTCTTTAGGTTTAGATATATTAAACCAACTAAGGATTATAATATTGGTTAATAAAATTGCTGTAAACATTGAGGCTATAACTCCTAGTGATAAAGTAATTGAAAAACCTCTTACAGGTCCAGATCCAAAAATATACAAAATAAAGGCAGCAATTAGAGTTGTTATATTTGCATCTAAAATTGTTGATATTGCTCTGGCATATCCAGTATTTATTGCTCCTATAACAAAAGAATTTTTTAATCTTTCTTCTTTGATTCTTTCAAAAATTAGAACATTAGCATCAACTGCCATACCTATGGTAAGAACAATTCCTGCTATTCCTGGAAGGGTTAAAGTAGCACCTATTAAAGATAATAGTGAGATAATAATAAATAAATTAACAATTAAAGCTATGTTTGCGACAATTCCAAAAAAACCATAAAGCAAAATCATAAATATACAAACGAGTATAAAACCAATTATGGATGCAGTTTTCCCAGCATTAATAGAATCTGAACCTAATCCCGGTCCTACAGATCTTTCTTCTATTATTTCAAGAGGAGCTGGTAATGCACCTGCTCTCAGCAATAGCGCTAAATCTTGAGCTTCCTGAATTGTAAAACTTCCAGTTATAACACCATTACCACCTGTAATCGCACTTCTAATTACAGGCGCTGTGATAACTTTTCCATCAAGTATAACGGCAAATCTTTTACCAACATTTTTAGTCGTTGCCTTTCCAAATTTACGCGCACCTAAAGGGTCAAATCTAAATGAAACAGCAGGGCTATTTTGCTCATAAGTAGGTTGTGCATCAACTAAATTTTCTCCCCCTACTCTAATTCTTTTTTCAACTAAATAAAAAATGTTTTCATCAATATAATCCTGCATAATCATAGTCCCGGGTGGTGGAGTATTATTTAGTAAAGAATTTTGATTTTCATCATCAACCATATGAAATGTTAATTTTGCAGTTTTGCCTAACAAATTTTTAATTCTTTCAGGATCTTTAATCCCTGGTAATTGTAATAAAATCCTATTACTTCCCTGTATTTGAATTAGAGGTTCTTTTGTTCCTGATTCATCTATTCTTTTTCTTACAATTTCCAATGATTGTTTAATCGCTGATTCAAGAATTCTTTTTTTGTAATTCTCAGATAAATTAATAAATATTATATTATTGTCTTTTCGAAACTCTAAATTAGAAAAATTTTTATTTCCATAGCTTACTATTTTATTATAATCATCAATATCATTTAAGTTAATAATTATATTTTGCTTATTAATATTAATTGAATTTATAATTAAATTTTCATCTCTTATAAATTGTCTAAAAAAAATAGTTAAATTATTTATTTCTTCTTCTATTAATATTTCGTTCTGTACCTCAAGTAATAAGTGAGATCCACCTTGGAGATCTAAACCAAGATTTATTTTTTTTTCATAAAACCAATTATTTGTATCTTTTAAATTTAAAATTGTAGGAATAGAAAATATAAAAGAAGATACCACAATGATCAATACAAAAAATACTTTCCAAGTAAGAAGTGATCTCATATGCTATATATATTTAACTTTTATTTTTTTTTTCAAATAAACTAGATAAAATTGAACCGCTTTTTTTAATTTGATCTTGATTGTTATTTGATGGTAAATCTTTTTTCTGAATTAATTCTGAAACCATACCTGATGCTACATTAACTGTTACATTTTCCGAAATTTGAACTAACAGCTCCTTATTATCCTCAACTTTACTTATAGTTCCAATAATTCCACCAGATGTTACAATTTTATCCCCTCTTTTTAAATTATTAATCATTTCACGATGTAATTTAATCTTTCTTTGTTGTGGTCTTATTAACAAAAACCAAAAAACAACAAAAATAAGTATTAAGGGTAATAATCCGCCTAATTGCTCCATTTGACCTCTTTAATTAAAATTTAAAATTGTTTATACTTAAATCAGATATTATGCAATTAAAGTTAATAATATTTCAATATGTTTACTAAATTAATAGCTAAATTTAAAAATAATTTGATTTTATCAAAGAAAAAGTGGTTTATTTGGAATAAGGAATCGTCGGCAATTAAAGAGATAAATAATATGAAAACAATACCATCAATTTTACTTGTTGGAATTGAATATCAAAAAGAAACAATTTATAAAAATACAGTTAAATTTGCAAAAGGTTTTAAATCAAATAATGCTTTATTATGGGGTACAAGAGGAAATGGAAAAAGTACTATAATAAAATCAATTTTTAATGAAATCTCTAAAAAGTATATTAATCTAAAATTAGTTCAATTAGAAAAAAAAGATTTAGATAACATATCTGATGTTTATAATTTTTTAGAAATACAAAATAAATTTCAATTTATTATTTTCATTGATGATTTGTCATTTGAAAATGACAATTATGAATACAAAAAAATTAAATCTATTTTAGATGGCGGCATTAAAAACCAACCTAATAATATTTTAATATATGCTACATCAAACAGAAGGCACTTAATTTCTCAAGATATGATAGATAATGAAAAATCTTCAGCAATTCACACCCATGAAAACGTTGAAGAAAAGATATCCCTTTCAGACAGATTTGGTTTATGGATTGGTTTCCACAATATATCTCAGGATGAATATTTAAAAATAATAAGAAATTACAATTTATATTTTAAAATAGAATTGAATGAATCTCAAATTATGGATTCATTAAAGTGGTCCAAATCAAGGGGTAATAGATCTGGAAGAACTGCGTGGCAATACATAATAGAAACTGCATCTAATAAGGGAATAAATATAGACTATTAATTTACTGAACCAGGTAAATTTGGAACAAAGATAACTTCTGTAATATTTTGAGAAATAATTTTCTTATCTTTTCTTATAAATTTTTTTAATATTTGTTTTCCATCTTCTCCGATCATTGGAGCTATAATAATACCTTCATCTTTTATCTGTGAGATAATATTTTTGCTCAATTCTTTAGTTGCGGCAGTTATGATTATTCTATCAAAAGGTCTCTGCTCAAACCATCCTTTATTTCCATCTCCAACTTTTGTTACTACATTGGTTATTTTTAAATCTTTAAGTGTATTTTCTGCTTTAATCGATAATTCTTTAATTCTTTCTATTGTATAAACTCTTCGACATAACTTTGATAAAATTGCAGTTTGGTATCCGCTACCAGTTCCCAACTCAAGAACTTTATGTGTTTTAATAAGTTCTAAATTTTGTGTCATCAAGGCAACAATTAATGGTTGACTTATCGTTTGATCATTGCCAATTGGCAATGCAATATTCTCATATGCTTGATGTTTAAATGTTTCTGGAATAAAATTCATTCTTGGTATTTTTTCTATAACGGACAATACTTTACTATCCGTAATACCGGATTCTCTTAACTCCATTATAAGTCTTATTTTTCTTACATCTACCAATATTAATTTATAACTTTTATATTATTCATATATGGAATTAATGCATCTGGAACATTAAAACTTCCATCTTTATTCTGATAATTTTCAATAATTGCAATTAATGTTCTACCCACAGCTAAACCAGAACCATTTAGAGTGTGTACAAATTTATTTGAATTACTTAATTTGTCTTTATACCTACTGTTCATACGTCTTGCTTGGAAGTCTCTACAATTTGAACAACTAGAAATTTCTCTGTATGTATTTTCACTAGGCAACCAAACTTCAATATCGTAAGTTTTGCTTGAGGCAAAGCCTGTATCACCAGAAGATAAAGTTACAATTCTATAAGGTAAATTTAAAGTTTGTAAAATCGTTTCAGCACATTGCAACATACGTTCAAGTTCATCTGCAGATTGATTTTCCTTTGTTATACTAACAAGTTCTACTTTTGAAAATTGATGATGTCTTAACATCCCTCTTGTATCTTTACCAGCAGCACCTGCTTCAGATCTAAAACATTGAGTAAATGCTGTAAATCTCATTGGTAAATTATCTTCATTAATAATTTTTTCCCTAACCAAATTAGTTAAAGTTACTTCAGCAGTTGGTATTAACCAAAGAGAATCTGAAACTGTAAACAAATCTTCCTCAAATTTCGGAAGTTGACCAGTGCCATATAATGAGTGAGATTTAACAATTACCGGGGTATTAATTTCTGTATAACCATTTTTTTGAGTATGAATATCTAACATCAATTGCGCTATAGCCCTTTCAAGCTTTGATAAAATACCTTTTAATATAACAAATCTTGATCCAGAAATATTAGATGCTGTTTCAAAATCCATAAGACCTAAATCTTCTCCTATTTCATAGTGTGTTTTTACTTTAAAATTAAATTCTTTAGTATTACCCCATTTCCTTATTTCTAAATTAGATTTTTCATTATCACCAATAGGAACATCATCATCAACTAAATTAGGAATATTACTTAAAATAGCTTTTAACTCATCATTTTTTATGTTTTCTAATTCTTTAATTGCTGACATTTCTTTTTTTAATTCTTCAATACGGGATAATTCATCACTAGAATCAACATTATTTTTTTTTGATTCACCTATTTTTTTTGATAAAATATTTCTTTCTTCTTGAAGTTTTTGCAACATAGTTTGAGACTTCCTTTTTTCTGAATCAATTTTCAGTATAATCTCAGAAGTTGCCTTTAATCCTCTTTTTATTAAGGCATTATCAAATTCCTGAGGATGATTTCTTATATATTCTATATTATGCATTATTTATTTTTTTCTGACATTTTAGATAGATATATAGAAATCTCATATAACACTATAATTGGTAAAGCTAAACTTATTTGGCTAAAAGGATCAGGTGGTGTTAAAAAGGCAGCAGATAAAAATGCTAAAACAATAGCATATTTTCTAAACTTTCTTAAGGAAGTTGAATTGACAATTCCTACTTTTGTTAACAATGTTAATGCAACTGGAAGCTGAAAAGCTAAACCAAATGCAAAAATAAATCTCATCATTAATGAAAGATATTCACCCATTTTAGGTGCTAAAATAATTGGAACACCATCGCTAATACTTGCATTTTGATAAGAAAGAAAGAATTGCCATGCAATTGGAGAAATAACATAATAAACCATAGAACCTCCTAAGAAAAAAAGCACGGGTGTAGCTATCAAAAAAGGTAAGAATGCTTTTCTTTCTTTTTTATATAAACCTGGCGCTACAAATTTCCATATTTGTATAGAAATTAAAGGAAATGAAAAAAATAATGCAAAGAAAAATGCAACTTTTAGTTCAGTAAAGAAAGCTTCTTGCAAAGCTGTATATATGAAACCTTGTCCGCTTTCTTCATCAAAAAGAGTTACTAAAGGTTTTGCAAGAAAATAAAATAATTCATTAGCAAAATAAAAAGAAATAATAAAAACAATGAATAAGCTTAAAAAGCTCCAAAGTAGTCTTTTTCTAAGTTCAACCAAATGTTCAATTAATGACATATTAAAATTCTTTACTTCTTTTTTCATAAATTATTTTTTTTTATTATCTTCAATATCAATTTTATCATTTAATTTTTCAAAAGAAGAATTCACTTCTTTAAATTCCTCCTTTAATTCAGATTTTTCTATAATCTTCTCTTTAATTTTTTCTGAAGATATTTTATTAAAATTAATTTTATCAATTTCACTATCTTTTACTATATTATTCATAGAGGTATTAAATTCTCTAGAAATTGATCTAATTTTTTTAGTAAATGAACCGAGATGTTTAATTAAAGAAGGTAATTCTTTTGGACCAATAACTATTATAACTACAAGTAAAACAATAAATACTTCTGGCCAACCTAAAGAAAGCATAAAAATTTATTTTTTATCTTCAGAATTATCATCTATGGTTGATTTATTCTTATTATCTTCATCTGAAGAATCATCAGAATTGTCCATACCTTTTTTAAAAGCTTTTACACCTTTTGCCATATCACCCATCAATTGAGGGATCTTACCTCTTCCAAAAAGTAACAAGACGATAACAAGTACTATAATCAACTGCCAAATTGAAGGCGTCATATTTTCTCCTAAATTATAACCTTAATAAACTATGTAAATATAAAAACAAATATTATTTATAATTATTTATTTAAGCAAAAGTGTTTAATTATTGGCTATATTTGTATTATTTGATATTTCTTAATTATTCGAGGATATAAAATCATCCAAATTATTATTTTCATCATCAGTATGATCTACGATTTCTTCAAAATTATCTTTAACTAAATCAGTAATAGTAGATATTGCTGATCTTTTTTCCATAAAACCGCTTGCTTTTAATTCTTCTAATCCTGGCAAGTCTGAAATTTTCTCTAAGGAAAAATGATCTAAAAAATTATCAGTAGTAGCCCATGTAACTGGACGGCCAGGGGTATTTCTTCTTCCTTTAGGTTTAATCCAACCAACTTCAATTAAAATATCTATTGAACCTCTTCCAGTTTGTACACCTCTTATATTTTCAATTTCTGCTCTAGTAATTGGTTGATGGTAAGCAATAATAGATAAAACTTCAATAGCTGCGCGAGAAAGTTTTCTTTTTTGTTTTTTTAAAATAATTAAATCTTGAGATAGATCTGTTGATGTTCTAAAAGACCATCTGTCGCCTGTTTTAATTAAATTAATTCCTCTTTCTTCATATAATTTTTTTAAATCATTTAATAAATTTGTAATATTTGAATCATTAGATATTTTTTCTTTTAAGTCAGATTCATTTACAGGCTCGTTTGAACCAAAAATAATTGCTTCTACAATTCTATGATCTTTTGTTGTGCTCATAATTTAGATTTTAAAAAAATAGGTCCATAAACATCATTTTGTTTTACATCTATTATACCATTTTTTGTTAATTCTAAAGAGGCAACAAATGTTGATGAAATTGCAGACTTGTTTATTAAGTAATTTTGACTTGGTTCAGGAAGTATTCTTTTAAATTCAACCCATTCATGATTATTTGTAAGTTTTCTTTTTAATCTATCTATGGCATCATCAACTGAATAAAGATCTGAAGATTCAATTTTCAAAGTAGTAACCTTATCACGATTTATTTGACTACCATAAGCTTTGAGTAAATCAAATAATGTTGATGTGTATGTAACTTCGACTTTATACTTTATTTCATCATTGTTACCGCGATAAAAAAAATCCTTACCTTGTTGCGGAAGCATAAATAGTTTTTTAGAGGCATTTTGCATTGCTTCTAATCTTTTTAATTGAAATTTTACAGCCTCTTCAAGTTCTTCGTTAGAAGGCTCATAATCTGATTCCTTAGGAAGAAGGAGTCTAGATTTCAAATAAGTTAGCCATGCTGCCATAACTAAATAATCGGAAGCAATTTCTAAATTAATTTTATTAACTTTATTGATATAGGCTAAATATTGTTCTGCTAAAAGAAGGATTGAAATATTTGAAAGATCAACTTTTTGAGTTTTTGCAAGCTCTAAAAGTAAATCAATAGGACCTTCATAACCTTCTAGGCTTAGATTAAATTGCTCATTATCAGTTTCATTGAGATTATTCATTTAAAATTATCAATACAATATTTATATAAGATTCATTGCAAATCAATAATTTAGATTAATTATTGATATTTTGCAGATTAACCACAATACAATTTATAGTTTTATTAAATAGATTAGCACAATTTAATATTGCATCATCCCTATTTTCATAAGTATTAAATAATAACATATAAAATGAGTCTAAATTTGTATTAATTTTAATAGTGAATAAATTTTTTTCAGCAAGATTGAATTTATTTATATAAAATAATTTTTGCTTAGATATATCATCAAAATTTATTGAGGCGAATAGTTGAATTGAATAATTAGAATCAAAAAGTATATTATTCTTACTTGAATCAATATTATCATTAATATGATTTTTTAAAATTGAAATATCATAATCTAAAATAATCTTCCCACCTGTATCATTAGGGATTATAAAGAAATCATTTTTGACAGGCTCAATTATAAAATATTCTTTGTTAGTAAATATGAGGTTATTTATATAAAAAAAATATAGAGAAAAACTGGAAATGAATAAAAAAGTGAATATATAAATTTTTTTTAAACTATTTTTCTTATAAAAGATTTTTTTTCGGAACATTACATTCTATCAATTATTTTAATTCCCAATATTTTATATGCACATTTAAAAATATTTTGCATAGATTTGATAATATAAATTTTACATATAGTTTTTTCTAGGTTATTTTCATCAATAAATCTTAGACTTTTTTGTTCTTTGCCCAAATTCCAAAACGAATGAAATAATGCTGATAATTCTTCTAAATAATATATTAACCTATGTGGTTCAGATTTAATTGCGCAATTTTCAACTATGTGAGGCCAAGAAAGTAATTTTTTAATTATTTTCCATTCCTCTTTAACAAGATATTTATTGAAATTTTCTTTATTTAAATCAAAATTATTAGATTTTTTTATTTTATCATTAAAAATTTCAATTAAGGAATTTGATCTAGCTAATGCATAGTTAATGTAAAAGATAGGATTGTCATTGTTTTTTTCAATAACTTTCGTAAGATCAAAATCCATTTGAGCATCATTTTTTCTTCGCAACATAAAATATCTTAACGCATCACTTCCAACTTGATCTGTTAATTCCTTTAATGTAATGAAATTTCCTGTTCGTTTAGACATTTTAATTGGCTTATTATCTTTTTTTAAATGAACCAATTGACAAATATTAATTTCTAATTCAACTTCAGAATTACTTAATGATCTAACCATTGATTTCATTCTTTTCACATAACCAATATGATCTGAACCCCAAATATTAATTAACTTTTTATATCCTCTTTGTAATTTGTCATAATGATAAGCCGAATCATTTGCAAAATATGTCCAATCATTATTAGATTTCTTAAATGGTCTATCTGATTCATCCCCAAATGAAGTGGATTTAAATAATAATTGCTTTCTAGATTCCCAATCTTCATCAATATTCCCTTTGGGCTTTTTTAGATTTCCTAAATATAATAAATCTTGATCTTTAAGTAATGAAAAGACTTTTTCGATATAATTCTTTTTTATGATATCTTTTTCTGATGAGTATTTATCAAAATAAATACCTATGGAATTAAGATCATCATTTATGCCCTTAAGAATATTTTTTATAGCATAATTTTGAAAATATTCAGCACGATCTTCTAAAGGTGTATTAATCCATTTATCGCCATCTGTTTTTATAATTTCATTGGCAATATCAATAAGATATTTTCCTGGATATAAATGAATTTTTGCATCTTCATCTTTTATATTTAATTGTTCCTTGTAACGTTTATATAAAGATTCACCTAAGGCAATAATTTGTGATCCAGAATCATTTACATAGTATTCTCTTGTTACTTCATATCCACAAAATTCTAATAAGTTTGAAAGAACATCACCAAAAACTGCTCCTCTTGAATGAGCTACATGTAAAGGTCCTGTAGGATTAGCAGAAACATATTCAATATTAATTTTGCAATCTTTGCCGATATTGTTAGAACCATATTCAACACCCTGTGTATTTAGATTTTTTAATTCATCAATTAAAAAATCATTTGTAAAAAAAACATTAATAAATCCAGGATTCACAACTATAACATCAAAAATAAAATCTATATTTAATAATTTATCTTTAATTATATTAGCAAGATCCATAGTATTTAAAGATGAAAATTTTCGAAAAATTAATGCTGCATTAGTTGAGATATCGCCTCTATTTTCATCTGATGGAATATCGATATTTATATTATTTAAATTAGTATTTTGATCTAATATTTTCTCATTAATAAGTTGATTACATATATTATTAATACAATTATGAAAATTTTTTACAATATTAGACATATAACATTTCATATTTTTGTGTTGCATATCTATCAGTCATTCCAGCAATATAATCACACACTATTCTTTCTTTGCTCATTAAATCAATTTTATTTTTCCAGTCATTGGGTAAAATATTAAAATTATCATCATAATAATCAAATAATTTAGAAAGTTTCATTTCTGATTCTTCCCTCTTTTTTACTAAATTTTTATGATTATATACATTATCATATAAAAATATTTTTATTTCATTGCTGGAATTCATTAATTTATTAGACATTTTTACTAAAAAACTTGGATATTCAGTTATATTCTCAATAGAATTAATTTTATTATTTTTAATTTCATTTTTTGTTTCAAATACAATATCTTCAATCATATTATTTATACTAGATCTAACAAGTTCACTAATTAATATATGATCATCTAAATTCTTATATTTATGGTTAATATTATTTAATATCTCTTTAAAATATCTGATTTCATTTAGTTGATCTATATCAATTAATTTTGCTCTATATGCATCGTCAATATCATGATTGTTGTAGGCAATATCATCTGCTATTGATGCAACTTGAGCTTCTAAAGACGGATTTTTATATAAATTTAGATTATGTTTTTTATTATATTCAAATATAGTTTGAGGTATCTCATTTTTAAATTTACCGTTATGTTTAACAATACCTTCAAGACTTTCCCAAGTAAGATTCAAGCCATTAAATTCAGGATATTTTTTTTCTAAAAAGGTAATGATTCTTAAAGTCTGATCGTTATGATTAAACCCGCCATGATTTTCCATTTTTATGTTTAATGCATTTTCTCCATTATGACCAAATGGAGGATGACCTAAATCATGTGTTAATGCAATGCATTCACCTAAGTCTTCATTAAGATTCAAAATTCTACAAATACTTCTGCTAATTTGTGATACTTCGAGAGTATGTGTAAGTCGCGTTCTATAATAGTCACTTTCACTTTCAATAAAAACTTGAGTTTTTTGTTTTAATTTTCTAAATGCACTACTGTGGATTACCCGATCTCTATCACGTTGAAATGGCGATCTGTTTTTAATATCTTCTTTTTCACTATAAAGTCTGCCTTTTGAATTATTAGGGTTAGATGATAAAAGATTTGGCATAATATTATATTTTTATTTTTATTTTATATGTATAATATGAATATTATATACAAAATAAATCTACAACAATGAAAAACGATATTAATATAACCAAAAATGCTACTGAACAAATAAAAATATTGTTAGATAAAGAGAATAAACTAAATTCATACTTTCGAATAAAGGTTAATGGGGGTGGTTGTGCTGGATTTCAATATGATTTTTCATTTGTAAACGACAAAAACAAAGACGATTCAATATTAATTAAGGATAATGTTAAAGTATTAATAGATGAAACATCATTAAATCTAATACAAGGATCAACAATTGACTTTGTTAATGAATTAATAGGAGCATCATTTAAAATTACAAATCCTCAAGCGTCATCTTCATGTGGATGCGGCAATTCTTTTTCAGTATAAATAAATGAAAATAGCTACATGGAACGTTAATTCAATAAAATCAAGATTAGAACATATTATACTTTTTCTTAAAAAAAATAGTCCTGATATTTTATTGCTCCAAGAATTAAAATGCATAAATGAATTGTTTCCAAAAGATGAAATTAAGAGAGCAGGATACTATTCCTATATAAATGGCCAAAAGGCTTGGAATGGTGTTGCGATTTTAAGTAAAAAAGAATTAAAAATTACAAATAATAAAATTCCTACCTTTAAAAATGACATTAATTCAAGATTTATAGAAACAGAAATTAAAATCAAAAAATTAAAAAATAAGATTAAACTTTTTTGTATTTATTTGCCGAATGGTAATCCAATTGAAACAGAAAAATTTGATTATAAATTAAATTGGATGATAAAATTTAACAATTATATTGATTTGATTTTAAAAGAAAATCACCCAGTTATTATAGGTGGTGATTTTAACGTTATACCCACTGATGAAGATGTTTATTCACCTCAAAATTTTAAAGATGACGCTTGTGCTCATCCAAAAACTCGTAAACTGTTCAGATTATTAATTAACAAAGGTTTTACTGACGCAGTTAAAAGTTTTATAGAAGGAAAATCTAATTGGACATATTGGGGTTATAGAGGAGGTGGTTGGCAAAAAGGAAATGGATTAAGAATTGATCATTTTTTAACATCACCAGAGGTTACAGATATTATTGATGAAGTTAATATTGATAGAGAGCCTAGAGGATGGGAAAGGCCATCTGACCACACACCAGTTATTTTAAAATTAAAAAATTAAATATCAGCATAAATATGTGTTTCTTTGCTGGCACCTGGTTGTGTCACAGCTCCTTCATGTGCTGGACCTACTGTTTGTGAGTATTTCCAAATAGATCCTGAATTATGGTTTGTTTTTCTTGGCTTCCATTCACTTTTCCTTTTTAATATTTCTTCATTTGATAAAGTTACGTTTATTTCGCCCTTCATTGCATCTATGACTATCTCGTCTCCATCTTTTAGCAAGCCTATCATACCACCTACTGCAGCTTCTGGTCCAACATGACCAATACAAAATCCTCTTGTGCCTCCAGAAAAACGTCCGTCAGTAATTAATGCTACTTTCTCTCCAAGACCTTGACCATATATTGCTCCAGTTGTTGAAAGCATTTCACGCATTCCTGGACCACCTTTTGGTCCTTCGTAGCGAATAATCACAGCGTCTCCTTCCTTAATTTCATTTTTTAAAACTGATGTTAGAGCATCTTCTTCGCAATCAAAGCATTTTGCCTTTCCTTTGAAACTTAAATTTTTTAGACCTGCAATTTTTGAAATAGATCCATCTTCTGCAAGATTTCCCCATAATCCTACTACTGAACTATGATCACTAATAGGTTCGTCACATGAATAAACAACATCTTGGTTTTTTGGAAAAATAATATCTTTGTGATTTTCGCCAATTGTTTTTCCTGTTACTGTCATACAGTCACCGTTAATATATCCTCCATTAAGAAGGGATTTGATGACAACGGGTACTCCTCCGACTTCATACAAATCTTTTGCAACATATTTTCCACCTGGAGACATATCCCCAATATATGGGGTGGATTTATATATTTCTACAACGTCCTTTAGGGTAAATTTTATTCCAGCTTCATTTGCAATAGCAGGAAGATGTAATGCAGCATTTGTTGAACCACCTGTTGCAGCTACTACAACTGCCGCATTTTTTAATGATTCTATTGTAACTATATCTCTAGGTCTAATATTTTTCTGAATTAAATTCATTACAGCTTTGCCACTTTCTTTTCCATAATTATCTCTTTCCTCATAAGTTGCTGGTGTCATTGCAGAATTGGTAAGTGCTATTCCTATTGCCTCTGATATACAAGCCATAGTATTTGCAGTAAATTGCCCCCCGCAGGAACCTGCAGTTGGGCATGCAACTTTTTCAATAGATTTTAATTCTTTGTCATCTATGGCACCTTGCGCATGTTTGCCAACAGCTTCAAATACATCTATTATAGTTAAGTCTTTTCCTTTATAGCGTCCCGGAAGAATTGTTCCACCATATATAAAAACTGAAGGAATATTAAGTCTTACCATTGCCATCATTAATCCTGGCAAAGATTTATCACAACCTGCTAAGCCCACTATTCCGTCATAACAATGTCCCCTAACTGATAATTCAACACTGTCTGCTATTACTTCCCTGCTAACTAGCGATGCTTTCATAGCTTCATGGCCCATGGCTATACCGTCAGTTACAGTAATGGTTGTAAATTCCCTTGGAGTTCCATTATTTTCTTTTACACCTATTTTAACAGATTGAGCCTGCCTTCCCAGTGTAATATTACAAGGTGCGGACTCGTTCCAAGTTGTTGCAACACCAATAAACGGTTGGTTAATTTCTTCTTCAGTTAATCCCATAGCATAATACATAGAACGATGAGGAGCACTTTTTGGACCTATGCTAACATGTCTACTAGGTAGTTGAGATTTTAAATTTAAATCTTTTTTATCCATATTAATTCAATTTAAGATTATTTATTATTTTATCAAGTTTATCAATTGAAGTTTTAATATTATAACTCTGTAATTTATAATCATTCACAACAGATTTTGGCGCTTTTTCAATAAATTTCTTATTATTTAAGTTTTTTTCAATTTTTAATAACTGATTATATAAAGTATTCTTATTTTGATTAATTCTATTAATTTCTGATTGAATATCTATGATGCCCTTTAATGGAACATTAATATTAAAATTTTTAAAAACAAAATAAGCGCATTCATTTTTAGATATTTGTGAATTATTAAAATCTATATTATTAAGTTTTAGTATTCTAGTTAAATCTTCTTTATTATTTTTGATTAGACTTATTAATTTTTTTTGTTTTGAAACAACATTAAGAGTTAAATTCTTTTTATATGAAACTTTTAAATCTGTACGCAGATTTCTTATCGAAGTAATAATATCAATAATAATTTTTATTTCATTTTTTGATTTTGTATAATTCTTTTTTACAGTAAATTCTGGCCATTTTTGATTATTTATAAAATTATTTTTAGATTTCAGAAAATTTGACCATAAGTATTCCGAAATGAAAGGCATAAAGGGATGTATAATAATTAATATTTTTAAAAAAGACCAAATTAAAGTATCTTGAACTTCTTTTTTATAAGCAGTATTATTTTGTAAATGTGTTTTACTTAATTCTAAATACCAATCACAATATAAATGCCAAATAAAATGGTATATGGAATTTGACGCTTCACTAAATTGATATTTTTCTAAATACTTATCAACTTGAAAAGAAAGTTTTGATAATTCATTAACTAACCATTGATTTATTGGTAATTTTAATTTCTCGGGATTAAATTTTGAATTATATTTACATTTATTTATTTCAATAAATTTTGCTGCATTCCAAATTTTTGTTAAAAAAGATCTGTAACCTTCAACGCGTGATTTAGATAATTTAATATCTCGACTCGCTGTAGTCATTGAAGTTAAAGAAAATCTTAATGTATCTGCACCAAATGTATTCAATAAATCTAAAGGATCAATTATGTTTCCTTTGGATTTTGACATTTTTTGTCCTTTTTCATCCCTAATTAATGGGTGAATATAAACATGTTTAAAGGGTGTATTATTCATAAAATGTGATCCCATCATCATCATTCTTGCTACCCAAAAAAATATTATGTCAAATCCTGTAACTAAAACATTGGTTGGATAAAATCTTTTTATAAAATAATTTTTTTTAGGCCAATCTAAAGTTGAAAATGGCCATAATGCAGAAGAAAACCATGTGTCAAGAACATCTTCATCTTGTATAAGTTTTACTTTTTTACCATAATATTTTAATGATAGTTTTTGTGCTTTATTTTCTGATGTAGCTACAAAACATTTATTATCGGGTCCGTACCATGCAGGAATTTGATGTCCCCACCATAATTGTCTAGAAATACACCACGGTTCAATATTTTTCATCCAATTATAAAATGTTTTTTCCCATTGCTTTGGTACGAATTTTGTTTTACCTTTCTGAACATTCATAATTGGATCTTTAGATAACAATTTGGCATTACAAAACCATTGATCTGTAAGTAAAGGTTCAATTACGACATCAGATCTATCACCATATGGAATAACCATAATCTGAGATTCTTTTTTATCAATTAAATCTTGGGAATCTAAAATTTTTATTAATTTTTCTCTCGCAACATATCTATCTAAATTAACGAAATCTTTAGGGACATTATTATTTAATGTTGCATCTTTATTAAAAATATTTATCAAAGGTAAATTATGTTTTTTGCCAATATTAAAATCATTAAAATCATGTGCAGGTGTAATCTTCACTGCTCCTGAACCTTTAGTTGGATCTGCATAATCATCAGCAATAATTGGAATTTTTTTATTTATTATAGGTATAGTGCAGTGTTTGCCAATTAATTTTTTATATCTTTTATCTTGCGGATTAACGGCTACCGCTACATCTCCAAACATAGTTTCCGGTCTTGTCGTAGCTACGATAATATTGTCAGTAGTGTTAATTTTATATTTTATATGCCACAAAAAACCATTTTGATTTTTCTGTTCCACTTCAAGATCAGAAATTGCAGTTAATAATTTTGGATCCCAGTTTACAAGTTTTTTATCTTTATATATTAGACCTTTATTATATAAATCAACAAACACTAATTTAACAGAGTTAGATAAACCTTCATCCATGGTAAATCGTTCTCTACTCCAATCTGCTGAAGCACCAAGACGTCGTAATTGATTGTTAATTACATCGCCAGATTTTTTCTTCCATTTCCATATTTCTTTAATAAATTTATTTCTTCCGATTTTCTTCTTATTTATATTCTTTTTTTCCAATTCTCTTTCAACAACCATTTGAGTTGCAATACCTGCGTGATCTGTACCTGGTTGCCACAAAACTTCATAACTTTTAAGTCTATAGTATCGAATTAAAACATCCTGTATTGTAAAAGTTAAAGCATGTCCCATATGCAGGCTTCCAGTAACATTTGGAGGTGGCATCATAATGCAAAAAGCTTTTTTATTCTTTTTTGGCTTAAATAAACTATTCTTTTCCCATTTTGTATAAATAGGTTTTTCAATATTTATATGATCAAATTGTTTTGATAGAGGCATATATTATTTTTTAGATAAATATTTATCAATTATTTCAGGCATCTTTTTATCAATCCATTTGTTAATTTTTGTATCTACTATTTTTTTAAATTTTTTATCGATTTGGTCATTAATTAAATCGGAATTATTAGTACTATCATAATTTAAAGTCATTATTGTTCCATCTTCTTTAATTAGTTTATCTAAAATCAAAACATCTTCTTTGTGAATGTCTTGGATGTTCATATCCTCATTATCATCTTCAATAGCTTTCTTAATTACCTTAAGAGTGTCTGATATTGAGTTATCATGATCTGATTTAGACATTACCAAAAATTATAGTTATATTTTAAGATATCAAATTTCAGGAAGATAATCTTGAAATTTATTAACAAGAACACCTTCAAGTGACAATATTTCAAAATAAGTCATAATGAGATCTTTTTTTATATTAAAACGATTAAGTTTTGAAGTGAGAAGTTGTTCTTCTTGATTTATAAGATCTGAAAAAGTTTTAATTCCAGATTCGTATTCTTTTTTTGTAATTTCTAATGCAATTTCATTTGCATTTATTTGTGCCGTAGAGGAATCATATTGTGATTGATAAACTCGAAAGTTATTTAATAATATTGAAGCTTGTAACTTAATGGTTTCTTTCTTATCATCAAGTCTATATTGAGTCTGAGAATACTGAGATTGATATTTCCTAATATCAGAATTTTCAACACCTTTTTGATATATTGGTATTGATAGAGTGGCAGATAAGTTTGCAGATTTAGTTTCAGTACCTTTAGAGCTTACATTATCATTATAAGAAGCGGTGCCTGTTAAATCTAAAGATGGTAATTTAGCCTTTTTTTTAATTTCTAACTGAAGGGAAGCTGCATCAAGATCAAAATTCAAAATTTTAATCTCATGATTGTTAATAATAGCAGTATCTATAATTTCTTGATATTCAATTTTATCATTTATATTTAGGATTTCTTCAAGATCTATTGGATCTAATCCCACAATTCTTTTAAAAGTCCTTTTTCCTACCTCAATATTACCTTTTGCAAGTACCATATTTGATTTAGCAAGCTCATATGATGACTCCGCATTTTTTAAATCAACTAAAGTTGCTGTTCCTAAATTCTTTTTTGTTAAAGTGTCATTATAGATTGTTTCAACAACTTCAAATGTTTTAGTGTTTGCAATTAAAGAATTTTCATAAACTTGTACCGTTAGGTATCCATTAATAGCGTTTAATATAAGATCGTTAAGTGAAATATAAAAATTTTCTATTTGTTTATTAAAAAGGATCTTTGATCTTTTTAAATCCAGTTGATTACGTCCTCCGCTATAAAGATTTTGAGAAACAGTAAGTGAATAGCTATCTTCTAACTTATCAACAGTAGAACTTGAAGTGGATGTTGTTGTTTCAGTTGAAGATTGTTTTTCTGTGAATGAAAGTGCTATATCTGGTTTAAATTTAGTTGCTGATAAACTGACTAATTCTTTTGCTTCTTCAATTTCTTCTAACGCAATTTTAATCGTAGTATTATTAAGAACAGAATTTTTAATTGATTCCTCAATTGTTAAAGAAGCTAACGATTGAGGTATAAGTAATATAAATAATAATAAAGATATTTTTTTCATATTAAAAAACAAATTTTTGCTCTCTTTTAAATGCATATGATGATTGTGTAAATGAATTAAACAAGATTTCTTTATGAAAAGAAGAATTATTTCTAATTAATTTAATTCCATTGCTTAAGTTGTTATTAATTTTCTCAATAGTGATCAATCTTCCATTTATCTCTGATAATTGTTCTAATAGTGAATCAGGGATTTCTTCGATGCAGCTATCTATGATTATTACATCAAAAGGTTTTTTACTTTCAAATCCGATTTCAACATTAGAGTTAATAAGTTGTATATTTTCAATCTTTAGGTTTTTTAGATTATTTTTGGAAATATTAAAAAGTTCTTCATCAAATTCAATTCCTATTACATTAGAGGAAAGATTTGAAAGTATATATGTTAAATATCCAGTTAAAGTTCCTAAATGTAAAATTTTATCAGAATTTTTTATTTCAGCTGACTGTAATATTTGCGCCATATGTAAATTTGACAGATAATATCTTGATGGTTTAATCATAATCTCATTGTCTATATAGGTATTTGCCTTAAGTTTATCTGGTAAAAAATCTTCTTTTTTTGTTTTTAAAATAATATCAATCAAATTAGATTCACTAATTTTATTTGGAATTAGCTGATTTTTAACCATTTGTAATCTTGCAGAATTTAAATCCATTAAATATCCAATTTTTGTTTTATTTTCTTATAATGTTATTTAACTATTTATCAAATAAGAATATCTTTAATATATTGATTATATTGAATTATATTCCTTATCCATTGACTTAGAGATTTTAAAATACTAATACGAAAAAATGGCTCGGTGGCAGAGTGGTTATGTAGGGGACTGCAAATCCTCGTACAGCGGTTCGATTCCGCTCCGAGCCTCCAAAATATGTCCTTGTTTTTTAATTTTTTTTCTTTATTTAGTTTTTTATGTTCCCGAGTAGCTCAGTTGGTAGAGCAATCGGCTGTTAACCGATCGGTCGCTGGTTCGAGCCCGGCCTCGGGAGCCATCATATACTCAAGTATATGAACCCAATTAAAAAAAGCGGTATTTGCAATCCAAAATTAGTTAAAATTGCTTTATCCTTCATTAAAAAACCACATATAGACCAACCAATGACACCAGTTGCATGTAAAATAATATTAAACGGATAAATATTCAAATTTGTCAATAAAATACCTGATAAAACAAAAAAAGTGCTTATCCATTTTAAATTATTACTATTTAATTTCATATAATTTACTCCTTATATTCTTAAAATAGGCCTTGTTAAGCATGTAGGACCTCCTTCAGCTTTGATACAAAGTTCCTCACCATCAAAAATATTTAAATTACAATTTGATCTACTTAATAATTTTTCAGTTTTATTATATCCATTTAACATAATAAGATTCCTTGGAGATAATGCTAAAATATTAACTGCTAACGTTTTGCTTTTTTCATATTCATCTGCAGGTATTTCTAATAATTTAACATTATTTTTTTTTAATATATTATATAAGTCATCAGTTAAAAAATTTTTATATACAATAGCTAGATCATGATCTAACATAGAGATTAAAGACATCAAGTGAAAACAAGAAGATGTAGAATTAATTTTAGGCAATTTTATTGGTATAACATCTATATTATATATTTGTAGAATTTTACTAAGTTGATATATGCCATTTTTATTTGATCTATAACCTTCGCCCACCAATAAAGTATTTTTATTAATCCATAGACAGTCACCACCCTCTACTCTTCCTTCGTTATCAATTTGACCAATAATGGGAATGTTTAATTTTTTATACAGATTTATATGATACAATGTTTCTTTTTTCCTTAATTCCTTGTTCATATTTAATATTATAGCTCCTTGATTTATAACTAAAGATGGGTCATGTGTGAAAATTGCATCACATAGTTCATCTTTTGTATTATTTAAATATAAATAAACAATTTCTATATCCAAATTAATTAATATTTTTAAAAAATTATCATAATTCTTTTCAATTAATTTTTGATTTAAATCTAAATCATAATTCCATTTTTTTTTATCTACTTTTGACATAAATTTTCTAGGTTTCATCATTAAGACTTTTTTTAATTTAGAAACCATATCTTGAGATCCAAATTTATTCATATATATTTGTGGTAATAAATTTTATTTATGATGAGATACCATCAATTTTTTTTCAACACTTAGGCTATATCGTGATAATGCAAAACAAAATATAAAAAAACCAGTTGCTGCAAATATATAGCCTTCAAAAGGAAAACCCATCCAATCTGGATTGGACATACTTGTGAAAACAGTTAAAAGCAAATCCATTAAGCTTATTATTGAAACAAGTGTTGTATCTTTGAATAACCCAATAAATGTATTTACAATGCCGGGAATCACTATTCTTAATGCCTGTGGCATAATCACTAATGACATCATACGCCAATAACCCAATCCAATTGATTGTGCTGCTTCATATTGACCTTTTGGTAAAGCTTGCAGTCCACCTCTTACAACTTCAGCCATATATGCACCGCCAAAAATAGTTAAGCCTACAATACATCTTAAAAGATTATCAATTTCAACTCCTTGTGGAACAAATAGAGGGAACATAACAGCGGCAAAAAATAATACTGTAATTAGAGGAATGCCTCTCCAAAATTCAATAAACATTATTGACAGAGCCTTAACTACAGGTAATTTTGATCTTCTGCCAAGTGCAAGAACTATACCAAGAGGTAGTGCAAAAATTATACCAATTAATCCTAAAAGGACTGTTAAAAAAGCTCCGCCCCATTTATGAGTCTTGACATTCTCTAATCCAAGCTGCTCATTGCCATGTAAAAGAAAAAAAGCAATTATTGGATAAGCAACAAATAGAAAAATTCCAACATAATGTTTCTTTTTAAAGTTTGGTATAAAAAATAATGCGACTGAAACTACTAATATTAATAAAGTTAAATTAACTCTCCATTGTAATTCATCAGGATAAAAACCATAGGTAAAGAAATTTAACCAAACTTTTATATATAGCCAACAAGCGCCTGCTCTTTCTTTTCTTTTGTTTTCATCGTACCATTCACAAACCAATCTATCTTCACCAGTCCAAACGGCATCAAGTATAGCCCATTGAAATATGGGGGGTAAAACTAAATATAAAATATATAAACCAAATAATGTAAATATCGAATTATACCAAGTAGAGAATAAATTATCTTTTAACCAAATAAAAATACTTGTTTGAACTTTTGGTGGCTTTCTTGTTGCTTGAATTTCCATTTATCGATCCTTTAACGCCATTGCACTATTATACCAATTCATTAGTAATGAAATTGTTAAGCTTAAAGATAAATATACGGACATAGTAATTGCAAGAATCTCTACTGCCTGACCAGTTTGCATTAAAGCAGTACCTGCAAAAACATGAACTAAGTCAGGATATGCAATTGCTACTGCTAATGAAGAATTTTTAGTTAAATTTAAATATTGACTTGTTAATGGTGGAATAATTACACGCATTGCTTGTGGTATAACTATAAGTCTTAAAACTTGTCCGGGCTTTAAGCCGACAGCTGCAGCAGCCTCCTTTTGACCTTTACTAATTGCCAAAATTCCTGATCTAACATTCTCAGCAATAAATGAAGCGGTATATAGAGATAAGGCTAACAATAATGCTAGTAACTCTGGAATAAGTCTAAAACCACCTTTAAAATTAAAACCTTTTAAAACTGGTTGTTCCCAAGATAATGGATGATTGTATAAAAATGAAACTATAAATACTGGTATAATGAAAATTGTAAAAGATGTTGAATAAATAGGAAATTGCTTCCCTGTAATATTTTGCCGTCTTTTTGCCCAAATATTTAAGAAAATTATACATAGGATAGAAATAATTCCAATAAATAAAATTGCATTAAATCCTGTTTCGGGAATTGGTTTGGGTATAAATAATCCTTTTAGATTTAGAAAAAAACTATCACTGAAATTTATGCTACTTTTAGCCCTTGGTAATATCCTTAATACTGCGTGGTACCAAAAAAATATTTGAAGCAATAAAGGAATATTTCTTAAAACTTCTATATAAGAACCGCAAAATCTAGAAATTATCCAATTATCAGAAAGTCTACCTACGCCTATTAAAAAACCAAGTATAGTTGCAAAAAAAATACCTAGAACAGCAACTAAGACAGTATTAAGTAATCCAACAAGAAACGCATTAAAATATGTATGTGAGTTTGTGTGCTCTATAAATGGCAAATACCCTATGTCAAACCAAGAAGTTTCCCACAAAAAGTCAAAACCGTGAGCGATTCCATTTGCAGTCATATTTGTTGCGGTATTATTAACAACCCATGCAATAAAACTAATTACAAGTATCATTACAATTGATTGGACTACAAATGATCTGAATTTACCGCTTTTAAAAATATCTTCCTTAGGGGCTTTAATTATTTGCGTATTAGTGTTCATATTAAAAATCAAAAAAAAAATGCTCGGTACACTATACCGAGCATTTATAAATTTTAAATAGTAATTTAATACTTATCTAATTGGTGGCGCGTATAAAAGTCCGCCATTTTTCCAACCAGCATTAGGTGAACCATCTCTAGCTAATTCAAGAGGTGTATTCATACCAACGTGACGTTCGTACATTTCACCATAATTACCTACTAGTTTAATTGCATTATAAGCCCATTCTGCTCCAAGACCTAAATGCGCACCAGTGTCACCTTCTACACCAAGAATTCTTTTCCATTCTGGAGTTGCATCAGCGTCATTTTTAACTGAATCAACAGAACCAGATGTTACACCTAGTTCATCTGCTGTAATTAGTGCATTAAGTACCCAAAATACTATATCACTCCAAGGTTCGTCACCCTCACGAGTAACTGGTCCTAAAGGTTCTTTAGAAATAGTTTCTGGAAGTACCATATGATCATCAGGTTGAGCTGTTTTAGTTCTTTGAGCAGCTAAACCAGATTTATCAGTTGTATGAACATCGCAACGACCTGAGTCGTATGCTGCAACAACTTCATCAGCTTTTTCAAAAACAACTGGCTCGTAACTCATGCCATTTGCTCTGAAGTAGTCTGCAAGA
>TARA_B100000686_G_scaffold67364_1_pt1 | contig 38791 bp, 25 predicted proteins | sample TARA_B100000686 | Tara Oceans TARA_B100000686 (sample SAMEA2622733) | marine metagenome | biome: marine biome (ENVO:00000447); feature: marine epipelagic mixed layer (ENVO:xxxxxxxxx); material: "saline water (ENVO:00002010), including plankton (ENVO:xxxxxxxx)" | depth 150 m | reverse complement strand
AGATGGCTTTGACGGGGGAATTGTATGAGGTGTGGGGCGAGTAGTTACTATCTTTTTAAATACCAAAAATCATCAATTTGGTATGATTAATCAACACTTTTTATATTTTGTCGTTTGATAGGTGCATCTAAATTGCGTCTTTATTTGAAAGTGAGGGCACACTTTATTGGTGATGCAAAATAGTTTAAAATAGGGCAGATAGGCGAGCAGCTTTAGAAAATGAATTATATCGAGTGTATATTCACATACTCTTTGAGTTTCATGTGGTGAGAGTAATACCTACAGCGCAAATGCTCTGGGTCTATAAAGGTGAGTACTGAAGAAATGATGACAAATGAAGATTTAAAAATTTTAATTGTCGATGATAATCTAGAGTTGGCAGAAACTCTAGGCATGATGGTTGAGATGATTGACTGCGATTACACCCTTGCCCATAACGGTGCTGATGCAATTAGAATTGCCAACGAGCTTCAACCACATATTATTTTACTTGATATTGGTTTACCTGATATGAGTGGGCATGATGTCGCACGAGAACTTACTCAAAACTCAAGCTTAAGCCATACATTACTAGTGGCTCAAACAGGTCGAGATCTACCGAGTGATATTCAAAAAACACAAGAGGCAGGCTTTCATCAGCATCTTGTTAAGCCAGTTGGTATTACTCACTTAGAAGAACTAATCGCTCAATATATCAATAGTGTAACTGAAAGCTAAGTTGAATGCCGAGTCTATTATGCTTGGCATTCTTTTAAGGCCTGTTTTTATTTATACCCTTTAAAGCTCATTCAGCAAAATATGTTTGCTTAAAATTGATTTCAAGTCATGTTGGCTAAATGGCTTTGAAATATAGTCATTCATACCAATATTAATGCATTTTTCTTTATCACCAACAAAGGCGTGTGCAGTCATGCCTATAATTGGTATGCGTTTTATCTCACCATTTTTTTGCATTTTTCGAATATGTCGAGTAGCTTCAAATCCATCCATAACAGGCATTTGGACATCCATAAGAATCGCGTCGAATGCTTCTTTTTTAACTTTTTCAACAGCCTCTAGACCATTGTTAACAACAAAAGGTTCATAGCCACAATCTTGTAAAAAGTGGATGGCAACAATAATGTTGCCTTCATAATCTTCAGCAATAAGCACTTTCTTTCTATGTTTTTCTTTGACAGGTTGAATATTGCTTTCTACCTGTAACGATAAGCTTGTTTCTTCAAGTGCTTTTTCTGTTTTTAACGGAAGAGTGAGTTTGAAGTTTGAGCCTAAATTAATTTGTGATTCGACGGTTATGTCGCCTTCCATAAGATTGGCTAGGGATTTTGAAATTGCAAGACCTAAACCTGTACCACCAAATTTATGGCTTGTATCAGCTTCAGCTTGGCTGAATTTATTAAATATTTTTTCAATCTGTTCCTTTGTCATGCCAATGCCTGTATCTCGTACTGAAATAGAAACATTGTGAATGCCTTTATTTAAAGCCTCAGTTTGCACTAATATTTGAACAAAACCGTGCTCTGTAAATTTAATTGCATTACTGACAAGATTAAGGAGAATTTGCTTAATTCGCTTCTCATCGCCAATGTAATTCATTGAGTCGTCTTTTGCGGCAAGCTTGATATTAAGTACGATATCTTTTTCCTGCGCTTTAACATTCATAATTGAACGAACTTCTTCTAGCAGCTTTTTCATAGAAAACTTAGCTTGCACGAGTTCGAGCATTTTATCCTCAATTTTTGATAAATCAAGAAGATCATTAATTAAATCAAGCAGTGCCTCTGAGCTAATATTAAGTGTTTTAACCAGCTTTTTTTGCTTGTCTGATAGTGTATTATCTCTATCTAGGATACTTGCAACACCAATAATTGTATTCATTGGTGTCCTAATTTCATGACTCATGTCGGCTAAAAATGCAGATTTGGCGTTATTGGCAAAATCAGCCAGGTTTTTTTCATGCTCTAATATAATTCGAACAATTCGTAGCGCTGTATCTATATCGTCTTTTGTCCAAGGTGTTGAAGCTTGTTCAATTTCTTCTTGCCAAAGTTTGAACGAGCTTCTAGGCTGAAGCCTAAAACCGGCTTTTGTTTTTTCAATGGACTTAACTTGGCCGCCTGCCCAGTTAATAGTTTCTCGCTCTGGTTTTTTTAACCAGATAAGGTAGTCATCACAAGCGCTTTTAATTGGTACTGCGAGCACACCACCTTTAAGGTTCTTCAATTCTTCAATATGGCCTACATGTTCAGAAATATCTCTTGTGGAAAATACATTATGAGGATTATCAGCCCTGAGAAACTTCACTAAAGACGTTATAACTATATCGTCATATAAGTTGCCTTGTTCGTTGCTGTGCCTTATCACTTTTCCATTGGATGTCATAAATAAGCTATTAGCTTTTAAGACTTTTAATGTAAGCTCCATTTTGCGTTCAAACACTTCAGTTACATCGCCAGTTTGAATAAGGCTGCTCTCTAATTTTTCAATTAAAATGGTTCTTAGAGCATTCTCTTCTTTTTGATGCATATCTAAATGCGAGGAGAGAAGGGACGAGAATGTATGCCCCATAAGCTCGCATAACATTCGAACTCTGCATGACACATACTTTGGTTGCAAATGGTGACACGCGATAAGCCCCCAAAGATTACCATTTTGAATAACTGAAATTGTCATGGTTGCCCCAACATCCATATTTGCAAGATATTGCAAATGAATAGGTGAAACACTACGCAATGTTGAGAAAGTCATATCAAGAGGGCATTGAGATTTAATTGCATCTGTAACCACTATTTGAGATGGCTCGTAATTGACATCGGCAATAATACGAATATAGCTTTTTGTGTATAGATTTCTTGCTTGTTCAGGGATATCGCTCGCTGGGTATTTCAAGCCCAAATAGCTCTCAACGTTTTCTTCAAGTGCTTCTGCAACAACTTCACCGTTCCACTTCTCATCAAACTTATAAAGCATAACTCGATCATAACCAGTGGCTTGCTTAACATTGGCTACAACATAGTCATAAAGCTCTTGTATGTTTGATGTTTTTTTGAAATCACTGGAGAGGTTGCTGAGATGCCTATACACGTATTCAGTATCAATAGATAAGTCATTGTCTGGTACGATCTCCATTTCAATAAGGATAAGATCATTAATTCTTTGAGCGTTAAGGTCTACTAAATTATCATGTAGCTGAATTCGCATTGATTGGATTGGTTGTAGTGGCGTAGAAGAAACAACTTTTCTTAATTTATGACAGTTTTCTTTGCCTAGTATGCTCTCAAGGTTTGCATTAAAAAGTTCATCAATATTTGTTTTTAAAATATCAGCCGTATTTTGGCTGCCACCAAGAACTCTTTCACAATTTTCATCTGTGACTAGGGCTATACCATAAGGCTGAATGCTCCCAGGAATATGAATTGGCTCTTGTGCACAGGTCTTTAATGCTGCTTGAAGCTCTTCTTCAGTGAATTGATCTTGAGATTTATGAGTTGTCATTTATTTTCCATCCATTCATATAAGCCAGAAAATAGGTTTTGAGCTATTGCTGCAATTTCTTCATGATTTAAATTGAGAGTCTTTTTATCCAACATCACAATAAAGTCTTTCCACGTGTATGGAGCATTGCTAGATGTTTGGAAAAATGTGTATTCGCTCGTGTATGTACTTAGATTCTCTATAAGACTTTTATGTATTACCTTGCCCCCCAAGGATGACCCTAATAAAAGGTAGAGATAGGCCCAGAGTGCCTCTTGGGTATTGAGGTCTTTGTGAGGCTTATAGATAGCCACATCTTCCAATGAGATTTGAAGAAGTGCTAAATCTCTTTCGAGGTGATCGATTGTACTTGCAAAGAGATCGTCGTAAGGTTGACAAAACTTATTTACTTTTAGCTCATTAGTTATACCAGTGTGAAACCCATAAAATCGAGTCATGATTTCTGTAAATATCTCATGTGTAATGGTTTTGCTTGTGAGGTGAATAAGAAGTGGGTGTGTGTGCAAAGCTGTGTGCTGAGCCCCTGTTTTAGATCTTATAAGGTTCAATAGGTGCATATGACAGTATCAGCTTCAAGGTTATTGGTACAAGGCCTTAATGAGGATTCTTGCATGTAAAAATTGCGTAAAGTAAAGAAACTGGATCATGCCAAATATCATGAATCTTGTCAAAATCCGTTGGCAGGTATAGAAATACCAAGACTTGAGGCGAGGCACATTTGTCTATTGCGAAGTATACGCTAGGTGAATGGGATCGTGATGTGAACGGAATGCTATGAATACCAGTCTGTTCTTAAGTAAGGTGATTAACCACGAGAATAGAAGCTAAACACCTAGTAAGAGGGAATACATTTTTAAGCTGTCTATGATTGCCCATAATACAAATTTGATGCCGTCTGCTTCGTCCAGCTGCCCATCGCTGGAATAATCTTCCAACCAAGTGCATTGACGGCATCCCACATGAGACGCGTGGAAAGCATACCTGAAACATAAGCTTCACCAAGGTTGGTTTTTCCTAGGTTTTTCTGAATAGCTTTATTCATCGTTTTCGTATTTTGCGTTGCATCAACTTCTTCAATTTTTTGCTTTAATTCAGCTTTATAAATATTGATGTTCTTTAACTGGTCTTCAATAAATTTAGTACCTCTGTTTAATTGAATAATGCTCTCTGGCGCGTAGATATTATGACTCTCAAGCACATTGGCAATTTTACGAATACTCTTAATAAATAAAAGAGAGTTGTGGCCATCAGTAACCCAGTTTTTAGGGTTAGGGTCAAAGGCACCTTTGGTTGCAAATACACGTCCATAATCGAGGTTTGATAAATAGTGAGTAAATTCATGAGCTTCTTGCTGCGACAGACTTACTTTCGGTAGACCCTGAGCTGATTTTTTATAGTTCACATATTGCAAGATGGCTTCAACTGCATTTTCTGCATCTTGAGGTGAATTAAAAGCAAGTGCTTTTGCTCTTAATGCTTGATGCTGAGGGTGAGTTAGTAGTTCTTCAAAATACACATCAGCAGGAATTTTGCCTTGGGTTTCACCTAAAGGAATATCAATAACACCTTTGGTAAGTAAGAATTGATAAATCTCTTGGGTTTTTTCCTGTGGTATAAACTGCCCAGACACTGAATTATATAAATCCTGTGTCATGGCCTTTAATTTTTCTGGTGGCTTTTCAGAAAGGCCTGGAATCAGCTGCTGTAAGCCGTTCATCACGATATCAGCATTACCTGATGCAATTCCAGCTGCCATTTGAATCATGCCATGACGCTCGTATTCAGTCACAATGGTGCCAGCACCTGTATCAATGCAGACAAGTTCATCTGGCTGATCTTTTTTCTCCATGTAGAGGAGGTTGCCATCGTGTCTGTCCGAATCAATAAAAGATTCCCCCTTAAAGAGCATGCTTTCTTGCAGCATTTCTCGTAACAGATTATTAAGTTCGCCAGTTTTCTTTTGCGACATCATGATCATACGGTTTTTTAATTGATTGCCACTATGATCAGAGCTATCTGGATGTAGTGTATTAATCAATGTTTGATTTAATGCATGGTCTTGCGGTGACATTTGAGCTGGTGGCCAGTGCTTTAAGAGATCACCATTATGATCAAATACATCTAGAGTCCAGCACTTACCATCATCACGATTGCCCATGTATTGAATAAACACTTTACGAGCACGTTCTGATTTTGATTGTTCGAGCTGAATATTGGTTTCGATTTGATAAGCTTGATCTTCAATACCACCAAAGGCTGCATGAGCAAAATGGCCAATAAGGGTTCTTAAACGCTGGCCTGCTGTTTCAAGGAAGGCAGCTTGTTTATTAAGTGAAACTGCTTTTGCTAAAGGCTGTAAATTAAATGCAGTTGCAATTTTATTGTAGGTGGCTTGAGATTGTGCAAATGGCAGTTGATCACCATAGACATGATGCAGCTCTTGTAATTCGCGAGTTAATGGCGATAACGGGTCAAGTTTTAAAGACTGCTGTCCTTCCGGCGTTACTAGAGTAAGTCCGGTCACTTGGTGTTGATTAAGCTCCACCATCATTTTATATGGCTCTTTTTTATTAGAGTCTTCGTGTACCTTATTGGATGTAAAGTACATATTGAAGTGAGCGCTTTTCTTATGCCAGAGTTTATCAATTGATTGGCCAGGGGAGAAAGATTGAATTAATACTCGATTGCCTTGACCAAGCATATCAACAACGCTCACTTTATCTTCCGAGCCTTTATAGAGCTGCTTCATCAAATGACCAAACTGATATTCACGGGCAAAACTGGTTTCTGCCACAATGGAATTTTCCAGCTCTTTTAAAGTTGAAGCGGCGCTATCAGATATATCTTGAATTGATCGAAGAGCTTGCATTTCACGGAGAATACGATGAGCTATCATCGGACGCTGTACTTTTAAAGCCACACGAACAGGTTGCTCCTGTGTTTGTGGAATACCATTTTTACATGGCCACAAATAGGCTTCATGGGCTTGTGCAATTGTTGCTGAGCCAAGTTTACGAAGCTGACCTTTTTTAATATCAGCTTGGCTTGGCCAGCTTGCATCAAGTTGTCGGTATTGGTTTGGATCAACAAGCTTAAATTTTGGCGTTGTTTGACCTGGATTTGTAATCCGTAATAAATCTTGTTCTATAACGGCTTTTACTTCATCCAGAGGCATTGGTTTCACTTGTGAATTCATTGAATCCAATGCTTCTCGAATGGATTTAATTTGTATATCACCCTTAAACAGCTGCATGGCTTTTTGGAAGGCTGGGCCACCAGCTTGTGTCATTTCACCGACCAACGCTTTCATCGAGTTCATTGAGACTTCACTAGTTGCTGATATTTCAGGGCAGCCTAAACCAAGCACAGCTTTTGCAATGGTACGTTTATCAACTAAACAAATAGCTTTGTAGTAACCTTTCGTAAGAACACCTGCAACAGACTGTACACTCTGATTATCGCCTAAAGACACCACGAGCTTGTTGGCAAAGTCTTTAAAAAATGGCATTTGCTCGTAAGGGTCCATATCATCAATCAGTCGAGTGACTTGATGGGTGAGTCGATCCATAAGCTCATCAGGCACTTTATTAATAATGGTTTTAACCAGAGCAGGGTTTAGATTTTCTAAACCACGTGTGGCGAGCTGACCAATAGGGGATTGTCTGAATGGCACTGGCACAAGTTGGTCAAGTAAGTTTACGAGCAGTGACTGAACATCTTTTGGCAGGAGTGCTCTTTCAAGCATGCGTTTAAAGTCGGAATCAGTAGGGTGATCAGATAGCATTTTAATTAATTGTGGTAAGCGCTGTTCTATGACTTTTTTGAGTTCTTCGCGAACAGGCTTGAGTGCTTCTTGCATTTGTGGTTCGATTTGATATTGCTCACGAAGCTGGAGGTTTTTAGCATCTCCTTTCGCGAGAATTTGGCCTTCTTCATCCACGCAAGAGCCATTCTCCATAAAGATAAGTTGAGATGGCTGGCCTGCTGCGTTTTTAATTGTCTGATTTTGATTATCTTCTAGAGTTATAGTTCTTTCTGTGGCTTTAATTAAGTCTAGTGTTAAACCCCAAAGCATATCCGTATTTTCTTTACGTAAAGTCTCTGCGTTTTCAACTGCTCGTGGTTCCATGCCTTTCGATATTGCATTTAAGAATTCAGTCGCTAATTGTTTTCGCAGGTCGCGACCAATTGCTTCAGGGTTATCTTGCTGACCTGCTGGTAACAGCGTTTGTATTAAGTGATGGATTTCATCGTGGATATGAGCTTGAGCAATGCTTGAGCGTAGCGCCGCTAAATTATGACGCATGTCATCCACACCTTTAGGGTTGGCAATTAAACCTTCTGTATCAGCTAGGTTTTGCGGTATGTTCATATCCGCTAATAGACGAGCGATTTGATTGAAGCGATCTTTTTCACTGGTTGTTTCAAGCAGCTTTTTGTGCTCGTAGAGCATGGCTGTAAGTTTTTGAGGGCTTACTTGGTCTTTTTTATCTGTATGTATTTTTGCTTTTTGCAAGAGCTGGATAAATTGATCTTGATTATCAGTCAGCAGATCTTTAAATAAAGGCATGCCTTGATTAAAAACGTCTTTCATGTTTTTTTCGGCTGATTCTTTTTGGCGATTCAATGCTGTAATTAAATTATTATCTGGATCACCTAAATGCTCTAGCAAGTTATCTATTTTAGTATGCAAGAAAGAATAAGATTCATTTGGAATCTTTTGAATTATGGCACTGATTTCTTGGTCACTTAAATGTGGAATTAAATGACGACCAACTGTAGCAAGGCTTTGCATATGGTACTGATTAAAGAAATCTAATAATGTATCGTGAAATGCCTCTGGTAGCATTTCCTTAAAATCATCTAAGGCCGTCTCTACGTTATCTTGAGATAATAGGTTGCGAATAAAAGGAATATGCTTCGGATTGCTGATAACCTTTTTTAAATCATCAGTAGAATCACTCTGTTGAATAATGTCTTTAATAAAGTCACAGCCAGCTTTAATATCAAGGGATTCGGCGAGAGGCGCTGGGTCTCGATAGATGTTGTCAACAATTTGGCCTGTGGCAAGTGATTTTACACCATTTAAAATAAGGTGCATGGCGCTTCGGGTCAGCGTTGAATCGCTATGCAATAGGCTAAAGAGCGCAGACTTTTCATCTTGCATGCTAATTCGATTCGTCATGGACTGGAAGAGTTCAAATGGCCCAGCATAGTTTTGACAAAAATCATCGACAGCTTGCTTGATCATACTCTCTGAAAATTGTGGTGCTAAATCTTGCATCAGTTTTAGAAGTCGAGTGTCTTCACCTTCAATACCATCTCTGAGTTGCTTTCCGCGCTGAACTACAGCATCAACCACATAATGGATCGAAGGTAAAAAGTCTGGGTTTGATGTCATTGCGTTATGGAGCTTGCCGATAATATCCGCTCGTAGAGCCATGGCTTTTTGCGGATTAGGTGTTTGAGATGCTCTTTTATAGACGTCCAATGCTTCAGCAGATATCTCTGTAATTGTCTTTAAATTATTAATGATATTCCGAGGCTCACTTGAGACCACTTGAATTTTTTGCATTTGGTTTTCATGCAGCGCTTGATCGCTTGTATCTAAAAAGCGAGATAAAATTTGATTTGCTTCGGAATGTCGACTCACTTCTTGTAGGGCAATACTACCAATACGTTGCATGACATTGAGTTGCTTGCAAGGAAACTCGTCGAGTTTACTGATCATTTCTCGTTGTTGCTTTGTGCTTAAATGTTGTGAGAATTGGCAAAGCGCACCATAGATATTTGAGCGCTGTAGATTGGTAATCAACTGTTGGATGACATGGTGATACTCTTTTGGAAAGTGAGACTGTAGAAGCGTTAAGCTTTTTGCATCATGACTTTGTTGAATAAGGTAATTTAAAAAATGCAGAACAGTATCACTGCCTTTCCCTTTGGTTATTTCATGAATTAATTGACGCTGTAAGTCTGGTAAAGCTTCGTGGTTGCTTTGTTTTATTGCTCTTAAGAAATCTAAAGTCTTCGTCATTGCATCAGATGTAGCTGCAAGCTGATTGAATTCAGTTGTTTTGAATGGGTTTTCGTAATGATGATGATGCAAGTTAAATATTTTAAATGGCAAAATATTATTGATAGCAATTTTAGACCATACAATTCCTAAAGTAATGCTCTCACGAATATATTTAAAGGCACTCTTTTTTTCAATAATAGGGCTAGGGGATTCAGTTGGTTTAATTTTTGAAAGTAACGAGTTTGATAGAAATGATCTTTTTTCGCCAGCAATATCTGAATTGGAGCGAATAGCATTAGAAGCTACACCCATTTGAGTAGTCATGTCCGTAGTCCTTTACGTTTCTATTTTTATAGTGTTTTTCTTTTTTCTGCCATGAAAAAACGAAACCGGCTATTTAGTGCCATATTGTTATCAATAATAACTTTACAATTTGTATTTTAAATATGCCAGATGCCCATATTTAGAACAAGATTTCAAAATAGAAAGAGAGGTGAAATAAACAGTTAGATATATTATTTGCATACTTCAATAAAACCGTTTCGTTTCAGTTGTTTGGAGACTGTAAGGTTCTAAGTTGTTTTATGCATGATAATAAAGATAAGAATAAAAAAGGCACTGTGCATGTTTGCAGAGTGCCTTTTTGCTGGCTAATCGAGTATCAGTTAGCTCATTTCTGCAAGAAGTTGTGCATTACCACCTGCAGCAGTTGTATCTGTTGATACTGTTTTCTCATGCACGTAAGCACCAGGATAAAGAATATCGCTAATCACAGAAACGATAGCACCAGAACGAGAGCAAAGCGCTTGTTTGACTTGTTTAAGCTTGTCTTCTTGCGTATTAAGAGCAACAAGATCAAGTGCTTTTACTTCGGCAAGTGTTGAGAAGTCAAGCGTGCCATGGATTAGAACAACAGGCAGATCCGCTTTGGCTAAACGTTTAAAGGCTGCTTCTGTTTCTTTGCATTGATAGCCAAGAACAGCCACGACTTTATTGCCAGTCACTAAGGCTTGCGTTGCCTGAGCTAAAAGCGCTTCTGGCGATTCACCAAGGCAGAGCACTAAGCCACGGGCTTCAAGGTGATACTGGTTTGATTCACCTGTTGGACCTGGAAGCTCAACTGAAGTCATATCAAGCGCAACTGCTGCACTCATCGCGTCTTTAGCCTCACCTTTAAGAGCGCTACGGACAAGCGCCGTACGCTTCTCTATATCAGCATACTTGGTAGCTTCAAGCTGTAATATCGCATTATTAATTTCATGAATATTCACAGCTTTTGTATTTGCAGTTTCAGTAACGGCCTGTGCTACTTCATTTGATTGTCTGAATTTACGCAGATAGAGTGGGCCACCAGCTTTAGGGCCAGTACCAGATAATCCATGGCCTCCAAATGGTTGGGAACCTACAACAGCACCAATTTGGTTTCTATTAACGTAGTAATTACCAACATTAACCGCATCAACGATTTTTTGAACACGGCCATCGATACGTGAGTGAACACCAAAAGTGAGACCGTAACCTGTTTTATTGATTGAGCTTGCTACTGCATCAAAGTCATTAACGTCATAACTAACAACATGCAGAACAGGGCCGAATATTTCTTGCTTAAGTTCCTCAATAGAATTCAGACGAACAAGTGTTGGTGCTGCAAAGCTTCCTGTTAATTCAGCAGGAACTTCAAGCTTCTTAATAAGCTTGCCTTGGCTTTCCATGTTTTGGCAGTGGTTATTAATAATAGAAAGAGCTTTCTGATCAATAACTGGGCCAACATCTGTGCGCAGTAGACTAGGGTCGTTAATGGATAACTGATCCATTGCACCACAAATCATATTAATGACTTTTTCTTCTACATCTTTTTGCACGAAGAGTACACGAAGTGCAGAGCAGCGTTGACCAGCGCTTTGGAATGCGCTTGCAACAACATCGCGAACAACCTGCTCAGGAAGAGCAGATGAGTCCATGATCATTGCATTTAAGCCACCAGTTTCTGCGATTAGAATTGCATCTGAATCTGCATTGTCTGCAATCGCTTTATTGATTGTTTGTGCTGTTGCTGTTGAACCAGTAAAACAGACACCTGCAATACGTGGGTCTGAAACGAGGGTTTGACCAATATCAGCACCTTTGCCTGGAATTAAGTGAAGTGCTTCAGGGGTAATGCCAGCTTCAAGCAACAGTTGAACTGCTTTATGAGCAACCAATGGTGTTTGCTCCGCAGATTTTGCAACTACGGTATTACCAGTCACAAGAGCTGCTGAAATTTGACCAATAAAAATTGCAAGTGGGAAGTTCCAAGGGGAAACACACACAATCACACCACGAGCTTGCGTTTCACGCTCTGCATGTTTTGCTTCTTTGGCATAATAACGGAGGAAATCTACAGCTTCGCGAACTTCGCTAATGGCGTCGTTAATAGTTTTGCCTGCTTCTCGTTGTAATATGGCAAAAAGCTCCGCAGCATTGTCTTCGAACAAATCAGCAGCTTTACGAAGCATGGCTGCGCGGTCTTGTACGCTTGTGCTAGCCCAATCTCGTTGTGCATCTAATGCAATAGCAATTGCTTCTTGTGCTTGAGCTGGCGTTGCCTGCTGAATGGTTCCAACAACTTCATCAGCAAAAGCGGGGTTCATCACAGATTCTTGGGCTCCATCACCTTTTGCTTGTGTAAGAGGGGATGCTGACCACTGGTATGGTGCTTTAAATGCAGCCATTTTTTCAGTGATATCTGCTAGAACAAGTTCATTGGCAAGGTTCCAACCTTTTGAGTTTTTGCGTTGTTGTCCAAATAATTCTTGTGGTTTATTTAAGTCAGTATTAAAAGCTGTTGCAAAGGATTGAGCTTGTTCTACTGGGTCTTTTGCAATTGTTTCTGGCAAAATTTGTGTATCAACAATTTGGTTTACGAACGATGAGTTAGCGCCATTCTCAAGGAGTCGTCTTACAAGATAAGCCAGTAGGTCTTTGTGCTCTCCAACTGGTGCGTAGATACGGCAACGAGTTTGGTATTCCTTTTCTAGGATTGCGTGAAGGGTTTCACCCATCCCGTGTAAACGCTGGAATTCAAATGAAGATTTATCTTCCCCAGCCATATTTAAAATTGTCGCTACGGAGTGTGCATTATGAGTGGCAAACTGTGGGTAGATGCGATCCCGCATATTAAGCAGCTTGTTGGCACAAGCCATGTAGCTCACGTCTGTATTTACTTTACGAGTGAAAACAGGGTAGTCATCATGGTTTTCAAGTTGGGCTTTTTTGACTTCAGAATCCCAGTAGGCACCCTTCACGAGACGAACCATTATTTTACGGTCGTATTTTTCAGCAAGAGCATATAACCAATCTAAAGTAGGCGCTGCACGTTTTCCATAAGCTTGCACCACAATACCAAAGCCATCCCAACCTTTGAGATCATCACTTGATAAAACTTTCTCAATAATATCAAGAGACATATCAAGTCGGTTTGCTTCTTCTGCATCAATATTAAAACCCATATTGGCAGATTTAGCGGCCATTGCGAGCTGCAGTGTTCGAGCTGCAAGTGTATTGATCGCTTCTTCTCTATTATAAATATCGTAGCGAGGGTGTAATGCTGAAAGCTTTACAGATATACCTGGGTTTTCGCGGATGTTTTTATGAGTGCAGTATGGTGTTAGGGCAATAATTGCATGAGCATAAGCACCATGGTACTTCTGCGCATCTTCTTCAGTCATAGCTGCTTCGCCAAGCATATCGAAAGAGTGGGTGTAGCCTCGCATCTGCATTTTTTGGCCACGTTGGTAAGCTTCATGAATAGTCCTGCCAAGCACAAACTGAGCACCCATTTCCTTCATGGCTTGAGAAATTGCCATGCGGATCACTGGTTCTCCAAGACGCTTAACCAGGCCTTTAACTGTACCAAGCATGCTCTTGTCAGCTTCATCAAGCACTTTACCTGTAAACATTAAGCCCCAAGTCGAAGCGTTAACGAGAAATGAGTTTGAATGACCTAAATGTTTGCTCCACTCATGGGGGGCGATTTTATCTTGAATCAAGTCATCGATTGTTGTGCTATCTGGCACGCGAAGCAGGGCTTCCGCCAAGCACATAAGAGCAACACCCTCACGCGTGGAAAGACCGTACTCTGCTAAAAAGTTTTCCATTAATGCTGGTTCTGATGATTCGCGAACTGAGCGGATTAAATGAGCTGCACGAGCAGAAATGCTAGCTCTATCTTGATCACTTGTGCCTGTTGATTGCGATAACGCCTGAATAAGCGTGTCTTCATCTTGATGAAATTTTTGACGAATTTCAGCACGTAAAGTCTGAAGTTTTTGATCTTGATTAAGATTTGAATCCATTGCTACCACCTCGATAATCGGCTTTGCCTAAGTTTTAAGCGATAAAACTTATATGCTTTTCCATTAATAACCTTGCGATTTGATCATTAACAATAAGGGTAAGGCAAGTTTTTTTCTGCTTTTCCTGAAATATCAGGAAAGAGCTGATGTCATTCCAGTCTTTTACGGAATAAGATTTTGTCGTTAAGTGGCTGAATATTTGGTTATTGGTAACAGGCTACAGACGTGATACAGCAATTTGTGCATGATATCGACATCAGTCATATTCAATATTTGAGGCATAAAATGGTTAGAATCAAAGGTCAAGGGCAGTCATCACAATATCCAAGCGTTGATAACAGCAAGGCTAGGGACTTAAACCAGACACCGAGAGTTTCATTGCAGTTGAATACGATGGCGGCGCAAAATGCATCACAGCATTTGCAGCAGGTTGAGCCTCGGTATAGCGAAAGCCCAACAGAAATCGCCACAGTGCCAGACGATTTTTTGAATCGTGGCGAGCATCCTCCTGTCTATAAGTCGCAATTAGATATCGATGAATCAACCTATGCTTTAGCTCGTGATCTCTGTCATGAAGTTCAAGGGCAAATGAGCAATACAATTGATTTTCAAGATTTAATTGATCTTAAGGCTGAATCAGATAATGCTGATGGACACCCTTTAAAAGAGACTACTATTAAAAAGTACCATCAAACTGATGTGGCTGAATACAGAGATAAAACGAACTATCCTAGTAAATCTTTAGATATCAAGTCTCAGCGGTTAGTTTTGAATGAGCTCTGTGCTCATGGCACTAATGTAAAAGCTATTATTTCGGCGCTGATGCATTCAAATCAACAATTAGTCCCTGGCATAAAATCACGAAAATTAGGGCTAGATATGATGTCTGGGGAGACGAACGGTACCTCACTTTTAAACCAGAAGTTCGTAAGTACAGTTGGTTTGAGTTATCTATCATCAACGATTTACCATGCGAAGTCCTACGCTTTGAGGGCGACCAAAGTATCACCTCTCGTTCAAAAGAAATCTCAGAGTCTAGCTGACACAATACCAGCAGTGGCGCTTGGGAATGGGGCTGCTGAAGGAAATGTCTGGTCTAGTATTGGCAATGAAAGAGTCTTTAAACGTTTTAATATTCATGGCGTTGCAGTTCCTAAGGAATACATTCCTTTAATGGTTGCAATAAAAGAAACATTGAATATTTTTGACCTGCAAATTTTTGACTTCAATGCTTTTGATAAGCCGCAATCTTCAAAGCCATTGGATGGCTTAGATTTACAGAGCATGTGGGCTAAGGGCATTTAAATAGTGTTTAATCAATATGTTAGAGTAACTTTTCAAATTGTCATAATCGAGTGAGACGCCGTGAGTGAAAAGTGAAACAGCTAATTTGTGAACAAACTCGCGCTAAGTTCTTGTAATTTCTACGATGCAGTCGCGCTACACCTTGCCAAAAGCGCCATTTTTCCTGTATAAAAGAAGTTTTAATAATTTCAATTTGATGAGATCAAAAGCGGCCTCAAGGGGCTTTCTGCTATAAAATGCAGATATCACTTTGATTTTATTGGGTTATGTGAAATATGACTTTTCTGCAAGTATATATAGGGGTGCGAGAATGAGTGGCGATGTATTTCCTGATGCTTTAGGGCACTTTGGGCGCTTCGGTGGCCGCTTTGTCTCTGAAACTTTGATCAGTGCTATTGAAGAACTGACAGAAGACTACGAAAAAGCGAAAGCCGATCCTGAATTTCAACAAGAGTTACGTAAAGAACTGGCTGATTACACTGGCCGTCCTTCACCTCTATATCATGCAGAACGATGGTCTAAGCACTTTGGTGGTCCACAAGTTTATCTAAAACGTGAAGACTTGAACCATACAGGTGCGCATAAAATCAATAACGTACTTGGTCAAATCCTACTTGCGAAGCGTTCAGGCAAGAAGCGTATTATCGCTGAAACAGGTGCAGGCCAGCATGGTGTTGCTACTGCAAGTGCTGCAGCAAAATATGGTCTTGAGTGTATCGTGTATATGGGCGCAGAAGACGTTCGTCGTCAAAGCCTGAATGTATATCGTATGAAGCTTCTTGGCGCGACGGTTATTCCTGTTGAAAGCGGTAGTAAGACTCTTAAAGATGCTCTCAATGAAGCCATGAGAGATTGGGTTGCTAACGTTGATACGACTTTCTACGTTATTGGTACAGTTGCTGGTCCACATCCATACCCTCAGCTTGTTCGTGATTTCCAAAAAATCATTGGCGAAGAAGCTAAAGAGCAATTTGCAGCAAAAGAAGGTGGTTTACCTGACGCTCTTGTTGCTTGTGTTGGTGGTGGTTCAAACGCAATTGGTCTTTTCTATCCGTTCATCCAAGATACAAGTGTCAAAATGTATGGTGTTGAAGCTGGTGGCGATGGTGTTGAAACTGGACGTCATGCTGCAACTTTAACAGCTGGTCGCCCAGGTATTCTTCATGGCAACCGTACATACATCCTTGAAGATGATGATGGTCAAATTATTGAGCCACATAGTATTTCTGCTGGTCTTGATTACCCAGGTGTAGGCCCTGAGCATGCTTGGTTAAAAGATGAAGGCAGAGCAGAGTATGTTGCTATTACCGATGATGAAGCACTTGAAGCTCTCAGAGATTTGAATAGTCTTGAAGGCATCTTGCCTGCTATTGAGTCTTCTCACGCGCTTGCGTATGCGAAGAAGCTTGCTAAGACAATGACACCAGATCAGAAGATTATTGTTAATCTTTCAGGTCGTGGTGATAAAGACATTAATACGATCGCTGCACGTGACGGCATCTCTCTGTAATGACATCGGTGGAAAATACTGTGACAAACGAAAAAATTGAAAACCGCATTGATACGGTGATGGGTGCCCTAAAAGCAGAAGGCCGAAAAGCACTTGTTCCTTACTTACCAATTGGGTACCCAGAAGCATCTGAAAGTGTTTCTTTATTGCATGCCATCGTTGATGGTGGTGCAGACATGATCGAGCTTGGTGTGCCTTTTTCTGATCCTCAGGCTGATGGCCCCGTAATCCAGCAAGCCACAGAAATTGCCCTTAAAAAAGGCATGAATTTGAATAAAGTGCTTGATATTGCCACTGAGTTCAGAAAAACGAACCAAAAAACACCTCTTGTTATGATGACTTATGCTAACCCTATTGAAGCAATGGGTTGGGATAAGTATCTTGATAGAGCAATCAATGCAGGTATTGATGCGGTTCTTCTTGTTGATGTACCACCAGAAGAAACATTCGAGATAAAACAACCATTTAACAAAGCAGGTATTTACCTGATAAACTTCGTAGCACCTACGACGAAGCCAGCCCGAGTCAGTTTAATTGCTGAACAGGCTCAAGGTTTTGTGTATTATGTGGCTTTAAAAGGTGTTACTGGTGCTGCTACTTTGAACCATGATGCAGTGAACGGTCATGTTAAAGAAGTGAAAGAAACGCTAAAAACACCAATGCTGGTGGGTTTTGGTATTAATGACGGTGCTTCAGCGAAAGCAGTATCCCAAGAGGCGGATGGTGTGATTGTCGGTAGTGCTTTAGTGAAGGTTATTTCTAATGCTGTTGAGAGTAATGACTTTTCAACATTATCAGAAAAAGTCAAAACATTTGTAAATAGCTTAAGAGTTGCATTGGACGGCGATAATTAAGCGTTGAATGAAAAGTGTTTGCAATGGCGCAAATACTTTTCATCAATACATAAACGCGACAAGTTTTGAGGAAAGAGATAAATATGAGCTGGTTAGAAAAATTGTTGCCCGGTGTGGCCCAACGCGGACGTAAAAAAGCTGATGTGCCAGAAGGCGTATGGCAGAAGTGTTCTCACTGTGGTGCTATGTTGTACAGACCTGAGCTAGAAAGAGCTTGCTTGGTTTGTCCAAAATGCGATGGTCATCTTCGTATGACAGCTCAAGAACGTTTAGAGTCTTTCTTTGATGAAGGCACAATTGTTCGTTTCGCAGAAGAAATGGAGCCAATTGATCGTCTTAAATTTAAAGATCTTAAAAAATACAAAGATCGCTTAACTGCTGCACGCAAAACAACTGGTGAAACAGAATCGATTATTGCTGCAGAAGGTAAAGTGTTTGATATTCCTATGGTTGCTACAGCTTTTGAATTTAAATTCATGGGCGGTTCTATGGGTGCTGGTGTCGGTGAGCGTTTTGTTGCTGGTGTACAGCGTGCAATCGAGCTTAATGCACCATTTATCTGCTTTGCTTCAAGCGGTGGCGCTCGTATGCAAGAAGGTCTTTTCTCGCTAATGCAAATGGCAAAAACAAGTGCTGCATTAAATCTTCTAAAAGCAAAAGGCATTCCATTTATCTCAGTTCTCACTGATCCTGTTTATGGTGGTGTATCTGCAAGTTTTGCAATGCTAGGCGATGTCATTATTGCTGAACCAGGTGCGATGATTGGTTTTGCTGGCCCTCGTGTTATCGAGCAGACAGTTCGTCAAACACTTCCAGAAGGCTTCCAGAAGAGTGAATTCCTTCTAGAAAAAGGCCATATCGATATGATCGTTCATCGTGCAGAAATGCGTGATCGTATTTGTACGCTAGTACGTTTATTCGGTGCTGCTGATCTTTCTGTTGTGCCAATAGAAAAGCCTGCTGATTACGAAGGTGGTACTCCAGTTGAAGCGCAAGACGTTATTAGTAATGACGCAGAGCCTCAAAACGATACTGATGTAGAAGTTATTGCAGCAGCTGCTGCGGTTGCTGCCGAAGGTATTGATGCTGAAGATGCAAAACCTGCTCAAACAGCTGAACCTAAAAAGGCTGAAAAAAAAAGTAAAACTTCTGAGTCCGAAGAACTAACAGGTCTTGGTGTTCCAAGTTTTACTTGATATTTCAATAGGTTATAAAATGATCGTGTCTTGATTGTTTTTTGATCTTAGAAAGGCTGTCATATTTGACGGCCTTTTTTTGTGACTTTTAAAAGAGGTTTTTTATGCAATTACATGACTGGCTTGTTCAAATTGAGTCTTTTCACTCGAAAGAAATTGATCTTGGGCTTGATCGTTGTCGAAAAGTGTACGACAACTTGAAAGAAGCAGGGCACTTAGAAGGCAAGCCATTAATTGTGACAATTGGTGGTACAAACGGTAAAGGAACTACACTCAAAACACTGGAAAATGCATCAAAAGCAGCAGGTCTTAAAGTTGGTAGTTATACATCTCCACATGTCTTTATCTTTAATGAGCGTGTGCGTATTAATGGCCACGATGCAACAGATGAAGAGCTTGTAGCTGCTTTTGAAAAGGTCGAAGCTTGTCGAGCAGATGTGCCTTTAACATATTATGAGTTTACAACCCTTGCGGCATTTATTGTTTTTGCTGCGCACAATGTTGATGTATTGCTGCTCGAAGTTGGTCTTGGTGGTCGCTTAGACACAGTTAATCTTCTTGATGCAGATATAGCTGTACTGACAAGTATTGCATTGGATCATCAAGCTTTCTTAGGCAACACCCGTGAGCTTATCGCTGTTGAAAAAGTTGAAATTGCACGGCCTGATGGATTGCTCTTTGTTGGTGGGCAAGATCTTGTTTCAACAATTGCAGATTATGCTGATCGTACAAATGTTGAAATGTATGATTACACCAGTCGCCAGCTTAAAGATCAGCACGAGGGATGGAGTCTCAGCTTTAAAGGCCCTCAAGGCAAAGTAGTGCTGGAAGGTTTGCCAAACCCACTTATACCTCAAGGCAATGCTGCATTGGCTTTGCAAGTATGGTTTTATATGGCAAATGCCTTACAGATAAATCCAGAGAGTATTGATCTTAAAAAGCTCATTCAAGAAACAGCATTATTCGGTCGTTTCTCAGCTTTACCGAGTGACTATGATATTCGCGTGGATGCTGCTCATAACCCCGCGGCAGCAGTTTGTCTTGCGGAACAATTGCAGAAGTTGCCAGCTAAAAAGACTATTGCAATCTGCGGCATCATGGCTGATAAAGATGTAAAAGGTACTTTCGAACCAATCCTTTCGGCATTTGATCAATGGGTGCTTTGGCCTCTCCAAGGTGAAAGAGCCTTGTCACAAGAGAGGTTGCAGCAGGTATTCCTTGATTTGGGTGTTGTAGATACAGCTATAACTCAAATTTCAAAAGAGCGCTCTACGGAAGAATTAAAAGCATTATTAGAAAAGCATTCAGATGCTCGCTTTATTGTGTTTGGTTCATTCTTTACTATTGAAGCTTTTATGGATGATTTTAAAAAGCTGTAATAACTCGCTAGACATAAAAAAGCCCCAGTTTCAGTGAAGAAGCTGGGGCTTTTATATGTGATTAAGCACTAATCGTTATTGGTTACGGTAACGATTAGCAAGGTTTTCATGATTCATTGCTTGATTTAGTAAGCGTTGAGATTCAATGGATTGACCTTGTGCTTTTGCAAGCTTGCTCAGTGCTGTAAAGCCACGATCAAGTGCAGCATGCGCGTTTGCAATTTCATTGCTAGTCGCGCCAGCATCAACCATTTCTTTGAGATAATGTAGAGCTGTATCTGATTCTGTTGCAGGCTCTAGGTTTAAGTCGCCTGCTTGAGTTACAAGCTTTGCATAAGCTGCACGAACTGCTGCTGCATTACGACCAGATTCTTGTGCTGCTGGTGTCGCTTGTTGTATAGCTGGAACTGATTGTTGAACAGGCTGCTGCGCTGGGGCGGAAGCTGTTGAATTTGCAGACTCCATTTGTTTAAGAAGTGCAGCACGCTCAGCACTTTCAGATGCAGGCGCTGCAGGCTGTGCTTCTGTTGTTGGTTCAGCAGCTCTGTCTTTGATCGGAAGAATAGCTGAGTCAGGATCGTAGTCGTCGTCTTGAGCTTCTTCTTGTCTATGAGCTGCAGAGCCAGGTCTATGGCGGTCAGCATAGTCATCTAGCGCTGATAAACCAGCAGGGTCACGGTTTTCAACTTGAGTTGCTTGACCTGTGATTTTAGCGAAGATATCTGAAATGCTAAATTGCGGTAAAACAAAAGCTGCAACAAGCACTGCATTCACTGCAATAAGAAGGAAGATAACAAAGAAGAGGCCCTTACGAGATTTTGGTTTGGCAACAGGCTCAGGTGCGCGGTGCTGGTAGCGAGCTCGGCTTTTAATTGTTGAGCGCTGTGGTTCGCTGTAAGCATAGTCTTGGGCTTCATCATCCACAGAACTAAAACTTGAAAACTGAGGCTCATTGCTTTGTTCTGGCGTATAGAGCGCTTTTTTTGCTGGAGTTTCTGCTTTTTTAGACTTTGCTTTAGCAATTTTATCGGCGATATCATTGTCTGCTGCAATTCGTGGCGCTTGTGCTTTTGGTTCAATAGGCATGTCTTGTTGTGGCTTGGGCGCTGATTTACGAGCTGTTTGATAGCTACCAGTTGCAATAGCATCTCGTTTAGCTGCTTTTTCTTTTTGCTCTTGAATTTGTTGCGCAATACGAGATTGAGGTTGTTTTAATGGCGCATGCTTGCGAGGCGTGTTTTCAATCTCTTCACCATAAGTTGCTGTCTTAATTTGCGGTTCGGCAGTTTGAGACTGGGCTATTGCTGTTTCTTCAAGTAGAATCTCATCTGCAAATGGTTGCCATACTTGCTCAGCAACTTCTCGTGGAAGCTCAAAGGTATAGACCATTTCCATAAGCATGGTATATTGTAACTGTCTGTTTTCAGGCCACTTTTCAGGGTTGGACTGCTTAAGGTTACGAGTGCTCGCTACAAAGGCCTCAACAAAGTCACGCAATGGAAGCACTTGTGTGATCCATGCATTAAATGGATATGGGTATTCATGTTGTCTTGGCTGAGTCACGTTTCAGGCCTCCCTGAATTATTAAATTATTATCATGATAGTGGCAATTGGCTAATATAGGGTATTTTTATCACTCGTACAATCTTTGTATCTCTTGTCTTTTAACGCTTCTTTCTGGACAATAAGGCTCTTTAATCGTGCAAATCGAATTTGCATACCCATTTTTGACTGCCACCCTCGTTGAGGATTCTTCTTCATGGATGTCTTAGTTTTTGATATTGAAACCATTCCCGATCTAGCGCTTATCCGTAAGTTACATGATTGGAACAATATGAATGATGAACAAACCCACGCCGCCATCATGGCGAAGTACCAAGCGGAAAAAGGAACGACTTTCTTACCGTTACATTTACATCAAATAGTCGCTATATCATTAGTCATGCGACGGGATCATAATGTTAAGGTCTGGTCGTTAGGTACAATGGAGTCCGATGAAGCCGATCTTATTCAAAGATTCTACACAGGCATCGAACGTTATACACCAACCCTTGTTTCCTGGAATGGTACAGGTTTTGATTTACCAGTATTGCATTATAGAGCATTGAAACATGGTATAGTTGCCTCACAGTATTGGGACAGCGGCGACCGCCGTCAGGATTTCAAATATAACAACTATGTAAACCGATATCACCAGAGGCATCTTGATGTCATGGATATTTTATCTCTTTACCAGGCAAGAGCAAGTGTAAAGCTTGACCAAATGGCTGTGATGTTGGGGTATCCGGGCAAAATGGGCATGGCTGGCGACAAGGTATATGAAGCCTACGCAGATAATCGTTTAAAAGATATTCGAGATTATTGCGAAACAGATGTACTCAATACGTACCTTGTTTTTTTAAGATTTCAAATGATGAGAGGCCTATTAACACCAGAAGATCTAGCAGCAGAGGAGCAGTTGCTTCAGGAAATGTTGGCGCATGAAAGCGAACAGCCTGAAAATGATCATTTAGCTGAGTTTTTAGACACTTGGCTAGCCTCCAATTAAAGATTAGTAGTACAGGAATTATTCATGAGTGAACAACCAGTTTTAAGAAAAAATCATGTTTATCAAGTCGAGATTGATGCTCTTAGTCATGAGGGTAGAGGTCTTGCGACTTTAGCAGGGCAGCGAATCTTTATCGAAGGTGCTCTTCCTGGTGAAACGGTTAAGATCAAGCTTATCAATAAAAAGAAAAAAATCTGGTCAGCACTAACTGAAGAAGTGATTACATCTGCACCTGATCGTCAAAAGCCACCATGCGCTGCGGCAGATATTTGTGGTGGTTGTAGCCTTCAGCATATGACATTAGATGCTCAGCATAAAATGAAGCAAGATACGCTTAAGCAGCAACTTTCTCATTTTGGTCAGTGCAACGTGGAAACACTTGAGCCTGTGCTGAAAGGTGACACTCTTGGCTACCGTAAAAAAGCACGTTTAGGCGTCCGCTTTGTACCTAAAAAGGAAAAAGTCTTAGTTGGTTTTCGTGAAAAGAGCAGTAACTTCCTTGCTGATATGAGCCAGTGTGAAGTGCTTGACCCTCGCGTTGGTCATAATATTGTAGCTCTTCAGGAGCTTATTGCTGGTTTGGATGCGAAGAAAACGATTCCTCAAATTGAAGTTGCAGCTAGTGCTGACGAAGTTGCTCTTGTCTTTAGACATCTGGAACCGCTGTCTGAAAGTGATCAACAGGCAATTCTTGCATTCTGCCAAGAGCATAACTACCAACTTTTCTATCAACCACAAGGGCCTGCTACTGTTCACCGTGTTTGGCCAGAGCAAGATGGCGACCCACGACTTCATTACAAACTTGATGATATAAAGCTTGCATTTCATCCAATGGACTTTACACAGGTTAATGCCTCTATTAATGAGCAAATGATTGTGCGTGCTATTGAGTGGTTACAGCTAACAAAAGAAGATCAAGTACTCGACCTTTTCTGCGGCCTTGGCAATTTTACGCTGCCACTTGCTCAAAAGGCACGTATGGTTATAGGTGTTGAAGGCTCTGATGCAATGGTAGAGCGTGGGTATGAAAACCTAAAGAATAATAATTTAGATAACGGTGATTTCTTCGCTGCAGATTTATTCGACGAAGATAGCTTAAAAGTAGTTCCTTGGGAACGTTTTAGCGATGAGCCGGTTAAAGTATTGCTTGATCCACCAAGATCAGGCGCAGAAGCTGTATGTAAGCAGCTGATAAACAAGCCAGTTGAAAGAATTGTGTACGTATCATGTAATGCTGCAACGCTTGCGCGTGATACCGCAATTCTTCTCGAAGGCGGATTTACGTGTGAAAAAGCAGGCATGATGGACATGTTTCCGCACACACATCATATGGAATCGATAGCGCTCTTTACACGAGAAAAAGCGTAAACAAAAGTCTTACTTTTGTTTCATTTTCTCCCGTTATAGCTAATACTTCAATTAGCTAAAGCCTCTTTTATTTAAAAGGGGATTGCCAAGTTCTTTGTGTCAGATATGTCTGACACTGCATGGAGCATACAAGCACTGCATTTAGAGTTTCAATCTTAATGCAGCGCTTGAGGCTGGGCGCTTTATCTTTCCAATGCCTTGGATAAAAGACCAGACCTTTAAAAGTAAAAGGACAGAAGTGACTATGGTAAAAGTGAGAGAAGATTTACCCAGAACAGCAGAAGGCGACTTTGATCAAGACGTCTGGCTGCGCCAGATTCAAGTAACAGCAAAGCTTGAATCAACCTCAATTCTTCAACATGCATGTGAAAAAATCTCTCAACTCAAACTCAGTGAAAGGATAAATCGTACAGGCTGGCAGGGCATGAACTGCATTGATGCTGGCTTAAAGATTGTGCAAATTCTCGCTGAACTCCGTTTAGATGAACAAGCCCTTGCTGCAGCGCTCCTCTATAGAGCTGTACGAGAGGAACGTATTACTATTGAAACCATTGAAGAAGAGTTTGGCGACACAGTTGCTAAGTTGATCGATGGTGTTCTTCGAATGGCGGCAATTAGTGCCTATGTTCATCCTCGTTCAGATCAATTAATGGGCTTGAATGATGACTTAGAAACCAAGCGCCCAGCCGACCCAGTGCTCGGTAAGCGTGTTAACCAAGTTCACAATTTGCGCAAAATGCTTGTCGCTATGGTTGATGATGTACGTGTTGCACTCATTAAACTTGCAGAGCGGACTTGTGCTATTCGAGCTTTGAAAGGCGCTCCTCGTGAGAAGCAGGAGCGTGTTTCTCGTGAGATTTTCGATATTTATGCGCCTCTTGCACATAGGCTAGGTATTGGTCACTTAAAGTGGGAACTTGAAGACTTATCGTTCCGTTATTTAAAGCCAGACGAGTATAAAAATATTGCAAAGCAGCTTGATGAGCGTCGGCTCGATCGTCAGGAATATATTGATAATCTAGTATCAGATCTGAAGGGCTTATTGTCTGATGCTCGAATCGAGGCAGAAGTTGTAGGCCGAGCGAAGCATATTTATTCTATTTGGCGCAAAATGCATCGAAAGCATCTGCCATTCCATCAAATATACGATATTAGAGCTGTACGGGTACTTGTACCTGAAGTGAAGGACTGTTATTCCACATTAGGTCTAGTTCATGCGCAGTGGCGACATATCCCTAAAGAATTTGATGACTATATAGCAACGCCAAAAGAAAATGGTTATAAGTCGCTTCACACAGCTGTTTTAGGTCCTGGTGGGCGTGTTATTGAGGTACAGATTCGTACCTTCGAAATGCATGATGAAGCAGAGCTTGGTGTCTGTGCTCACTATCTTTATAAAGAAGGCGGTGGTGGTCAGAAGAACAGCCAAGCCAAGTATGACGATAAAATTCTTTGGTTACGTCAGGTTCTTGAATGGCATGAGTCTCTTGGTGAGGCTGATGCAGATAACTTCCTTGCTCATATTTCCAGTGAAGCGGTTGATGACCGTGTGTATGTCTTTACTCGAGATGGTCATGTTGTTGACTTGGCTACTGGAGCAACGCCTTTGGATTTTGCCTACCATGTCCATACAGAAGTAGGGCACAGATGCCGTGGCGCTAAGATCAATGGACGTATCGTGCCGCTTGGTTATAAGCTGCATACAGGTGAGCAAGTTGAGATTCTGACAGGTAAAGGCAGCTCGCCAAGCCGCGACTGGTTAAACCCCCATTTAGGCTACATTACTTCAGCTAAAGCAAGAGCTAAAATTCAGCACTGGTTTAAAATGCAGGATCGTGATGTGCACCTGAAGGATGGTCGGGCTATTCTTGAGCGTGAGCTTGATCGAGTAAACATGAAGCATGTGAACCTGCAAAAAGTTGCAGCGGAGCTGAATCTGAAGACTGCGGAAGATCTGTATGTGGCCATTGCTCGTGGTGATATGCGTTTAGGTCGTGTCCTTCAAGCGGTTCAAGTAACAGAGCCATTTGTACCAAAAACTGATTTCATTGAGATCTCTGAAGCTCAACCGCAAACTGATCGTACACAAGGCTTGGAAGTTGAAGGTGTAACGGACCTTCTCAGCCAAACTGCAGGGTGCTGTAAACCACTTCCAGGTGACGCTGTGATGGGGTACATCTCAATTGGCCGTGGTGTTATTGTGCATAAGAAGGACTGTCCTGAATTAGCTCGTCTAGCAGATAGAGAGCCAGTACGAATTATTCCAGTGGATTGGAGTGGTGCAGATGATCAAGGGTATCCTGTTGATTTACTCATACAAGCATATGACCGTAAAGGGCTATTAAAAGATATTTCACTGCTTATGGCTGATGCTGGTGTCAACGTATTGAACTTCAATACGAATACTGACAAACGTTCTAACTTTGCAAGTATGAGGGTGACAGCAGAAGTAGAAGGTCTTGCACAGCTTGGGCGAGTCATCACTAAGTTAGCGCAACTGCCTAATGTTGTAACAGTGAAGCGTTGTTAATGGCATAATAGTGGTAGTAAAAAATGGCCAGATTAATCTGGCCATTTTTTTTGAGTAAGCTCTTTTATTAAACACGCACTGATTGGCTTGATTTCGCCATTTGAGCAGCGAGGGCTTGTAGTGAGTTTGCAAATTCAGCAGTATTTTTGGCATTTCTTTCTGTTTGGTTAGTGAGATCTTCAATTTGATGTAACTTAACTAAAAAGTCTTGGTTATGTGACTCTTGCTCTGTCATGGCTTGAGTGACCATGGCAAAAACATCAACTAAGTCGTTACTTGCTTGCTGAGCTTGATTGATAAAGTGCTGTGAGTTTTCGATAGATTCCAACGTTTTCGTTGTTTGTTCGGCACTAATTGTCATCATATCTACTGCGCCTTTTGCTTCTTCTCCAAGCACAGTAATAATTTTTTCAATTTCAGCTGACGCATCTTGGCTTCGTTGTGCTAGCGCACGAACTTCGTCTGCAACAACAGCGAAGCCACGGCCTTGCTCGCCAGCACGAGCAGCCTCAATAGCAGCGTTAAGTGCCAAAAGGTTGGTTTGTTCTGAAATACTTTGAATAATGGTAAGAGCACCAGTAATCGATTGGCTGTGCTTTTCTAAATCTTGTACATTGACTTGTAGGCTTTGTAGCTTTGAATTAAGCGTACGGATATTATCTGTAGCTTCATTTGCTTGCTGTTTAGAGCTGTTTAAAAAGCTATGAGTTTCTTTGGCTGTAGTTGATGCTTCGCTTGCAGTATCACAGATAACCGAAATACTTGCATTAATTGTATCCATGTTTAATAGCATGACATCAACAGATTCTTGCTGAATACGTGTATCTCGTAAAGTTTCATCGCTCATTTGCTGCGTTTGATGGGCGTTTTCGTTTAATTGTCCAGCAATCTGTTGTGATGTTTTAAATGCATTACTAACGATTGTATAAAATTTTGAAATTGTTTCTAGAAGCTTAGGATCACCTCCATGACGGTTTTTCAAATTATTGAAATCAAGGCTCATGTCATTTTCTTCCGCACTGACACTTAATACATGACCAAGCAATTCTGATGCTTTTTGATGTTTTGCGTTTTGGAAGGTTGTCCAGACCAGAACTGCTGTTTCTAAAATGACAAAGGCCGCATGAATAAAAAAGATTGTCCATGAGCATTCAACGCCATAGGTCATAAATGGAATATCGCCAATCATGAAGCCAGATTGTTGCAATGGGACACTCACAAGGTGGTGTACCGCAATTACACCAGCTGCAACGATAAAGACACGCCAATCTTGCCAGGCACTCATCATGGCCAATGCAGCAAAAATATGAAAGTGCATTTCTAGCTGACCTAGATGCTGCTGAATTAGTATCATTGACATAAACATATAGCCGACAGCAATAACAGCTCGAGCGATAAATTCACCCGCATAAAGCTTATAGCTTAAGAATGCAGCGGCACAGACTAAAATAGAAGGTACTGCACCAATCATTGCTGTACCATACCCTAGAGGTGCAATAAATAAAATAAAAGGCAAATGTCCAATTAGGAGCGATAGCATGAATTTGTCTGTTTTTTTATTTTTTTCAAGTTGAATTTTAGATTGGCGTTCGAATATTTTATTTTCAAGTACAGTCATACTTAAAATGCTCCTAAAACAATACCTGTAAGGGATATTTGACTAAAGTAGCTGATTTATTGCAGATTTAATTTCTTCAAAATTTTGATTTAAGAATAGTTGAGGAGGGTGGGAGGGTGCCAATAAAAGTACAAAATTCTTGTGATGTGCTTGTGAATTTGTAATTTCTATGGTTGTGTTTTGTGCGGTGTAGGTTCTTTGGCCAATTTTTTTTAAAAAAAGTCGCAACTCGTCCTTATTTTTAATCCGTAGGCCGATCATGTTTTCAGGAAAAGAAGTGAGGTAGTCGTGCAACACTTCTGGGGTGTCATATGCAGGATCTACGGTTAATAGCGCTGCTGTTATTTTCTTGTCAAATGATTGAAGAAGCTTGTTCATAAATATCATTGTCATAGGGCAGCTATAGCCACATCGGGTAAAACCTGTTGATAATACCAAAGGCCTGTCTATCAGAGATTCAAGTGTAATCTCTGTATGATGACTCGTTTGAAATTTTTGTTGTAGATTTATCTGAGTGTCGATACTTGCATTGTTTTTGCCAATAGCTTTGTTGTAAAACTTTAATGGTGGAAAAAAAATGAGGAGTATACTAATAGCTAAAAGTATTAAAACACCTAAAATACCACTTATTTCTTTTACAGATATGTTCATAAATGCAAGCCTAGCAAATAAAAATGAAGCAACTCTACGTCTTAAATGAGTGTTAGCGTATTAAAAGTATAGTTTTTAATCAAAAATATTGTTTTTAAGTCTTTATTCGCTTTAGATCACTTTCAAGTGGTGACGCTTTGGTAACAAACCCAAGAGTAGCATCACTTTTATTTGTTAAATGTATTGAGGAGGTTTCTCATGGACGCAAAAACGAAAGATAAAATTTGGGCTCATATAGCTGAAATTAAAACAGCAATGATGGTGATGAACACAGGTCATGGTATGAAAGCTTGCCCTATGCAGATAGTCCAAGACAGCTTTGATGAAAAAATATGGTTTTTCACTCATTACGATTCAGAGAAAAGTAAAATCATTAGCCAATCTCATGAAGTTTGTCTGACTTTTGAAAAAAATTCTGGGTTTTATATCTCTCTGTCTGGCCAGGCTCGAGTTATTCAAGATAAAGCTCTTATTCAAGAGTTATGGTCACCAACAGTCGAAACTTGGTTTCCTGAAGGGCAGAGCTCTAATGATGTTGCGCTTATTGAGATTGATATAATCAGCGGTGAGTATTGGGATGCAGAAATCAATACGCTTGAATATTTATATGAAATAACAAAAGCTCACTTTACTCAGCAAAAACCAGAAATTACAGAAACTAAGGATTTTGCCTAAATATTCACATCAAGTCCTATAAATTATTTTTAGCACAAATATTTAAGTGCTTTATTTTAATTTTTTAAAGGACTATTTTATGAGTAACTCATCTCAAGATAATGCAGCTTCACTGAATAAAAACGCACCTCAGTTAACAACATCTGCAGGTGCACCTGTGCCGAATAATCAGGACTCTATGACTGCTGGTGAAAAAGGGCCTTTGCTCGTACAGGATTACCAATTACTTGAGAAATTAGCGCACCAAAATAGAGAAAGAATTCCTGAAAGAACAGTGCATGCCAAAGGTTGGGGCGCTTACGGTACTCTTAAAATAACTGGCGATATTTCTAAATACACAAAAGCCGCTTGTTTACAGCCTGGTGCAGAAACACATATGATTGCCCGCTTTTCTACAGTAGCAGGCGAGCAGGGGGCTGCAGATCACGAAAGAGATGTTCGTGGTTTTGCTCTTAAATTTTATACACCTGAAGGTAACTGGGATCTAGTTGGTAATAATACACCTGTCTTCTTTATCCGTGATGCTTATAAATTTCCAGATTTTATCCACACCCAGAAAAGACATCCAAAAACAAATTTACGTTCCCCTACAGCTATGTGGGACTTCTGGTCATTAAGCCCTGAATCACTGCATCAAGTAACGATTCTTATGTCTGACAGAGGCATTCCCCTTTCACCAATGCACATGAATGGCTATGGCTCCCATACCTTCTCACTGATTAATGATCAAAATGAAAGGGTTTGGGTGAAGTTTCATTTTAAAACGCAACAAGGTCATAAAACAGTTACAAACGCTGAAGCTGAAGATATTATTGGGAAAACAAGAGAGGGCTATCAAGAGCGTTTGTTTAACGCGATTGAAGACAAACGCTTTCCGAAGTGGACATTTCAAGTTCAAATCATGACTGAGAGTCAAGCTAATGCGGTTGAATTTAATCCTTTTGATGTAACAAAGGTTTGGCCTCATGATGAGTTTCCACCGCATGATATTGGTGAGCTTGAACTTAATCGCAATCCTGAAAATTATTTCGCGGAGATTGAGTCAGTCGCGTTTTCACCATCTAATACCGTACCAGGTATTTCGCACTCACCTGATAAAATGCTTCAAGCTCGACTATTCTCTTATGCCGATGCTCACAGGTACAGACTTGGTACGCACTATGAATCCTTGCCGGTAAATCAGCCAAAGTGCCCTGTACACCATTATCACAAAGATGGTGAAATGAATACCTATGGTGGTATCAAAACTGGCAATCCAAATGCATATTATGAGCCAAATTCATTTAATGGCCCACAGGATAATCATGATTTAGAAGAGCCAGCTTTAGCTCTTGATGGTGATGCCGCACGTTATTCGCATAAGAAATATGATGACTTTAAACAAGTGAGAGATCTTTTTGTTAAAGTTTTGAAAGGTGATGAAAAGCAACGCTTATATGATAATATCGCAGGCACTTGGGCAGGTGTACCAGAGTTTATTTGTGAAAGACAACTAGCCCTCTTTAAGCAGGTTCATCCAGATTATGAAGCTGGTGTTAGAGAATCCTGGGAAAAGATCAAACAATCTAATGAGTATGTGCCTAACTCACACCCAGTAACTGAAAAAACACCAGAAACAGTTTAGTTCATTAAGGCAATAAAAAAGCGAGATTAAATCTCGCTTTTTTTTACACCCTAATCATTTGAGGTGTGCTGACGGACAGAGCCGGTGGGGATTCGCTTGCTCGCATATCACTTGGTTGAACTGAGCTTTTTAATGCGCTTATTGGTTGGTTAAATGACACATCTTTATTTTCAATTTTTGGATGAAAGGCTGCTCGTTGTTCCGTGATTCTTGGTGCGATAGGCGTCCTGTTCACACTCATATCAGACATGGCACATTCTCCTTGTGAAGTTTACATGTGTAAGGTATTTCAAAAAATACCAGCATTACGGATTAAAGTAATACCCCTGAAAACAGTCCAGGTACTGACATATACCCAAAAGATCTGACATGAATTAGTCATAAACATCATATAAAATGTTTTGGGTATAAATCTGTCTGTGTTCAGAATATGTATATCACAAGAATTATCAATATGTCTAAGGGTGTATTTTATAGTTTTGTTACAGACCCTCTGGAATTACCTCTTTAAATTCACCAGGTTGGAGCTGATCTAATTGAAAGTGACCAACGCTGGTGCGAATCAATCGAAGTGTCGGTAATCCTACAGCTGCAGTCATTCGACGTACCTGTCTATTTCTCCCTTCCGCGATACTAATTTGAATCCAAGTTTCAGTAACGTTCTTTCTAAAACGAATTGGCGGTACTCTATCAGGGAATGGGTTTTGGTTTTCCATTATTTTAACTTTAGCTGGTTTTGTTAAACCATCTTTGAGACGTACACCGTTTTGTAATTCTTTGAGTTGAGCTTCAGTTGGAACACCTTCAACTTGCACTGCATATGTTTTAGCGAATTTTTGATCAGGGTGGGCAATTCTATGCTGAAGTCGGCCGTTATTGGTTAGAATTAATAACCCTTCACTGTCAAAGTCTAAGCGGCCAGCAGGGTAAACCTCTGGAATATCAATAAAGTTCGCAAGTGTTTTTTTATCATCAGAAGCACTAAATTGACTAAGAACTTGATAAGGCTTATTAAATAGAATAAATCGTGTTTCTTCTGGCTCAATTTGTTTACGTTCAACCACTTTATTTTTTTTAAAGTAGTAATTAGTCACACTGTTAGGCTTTACTGATTTCTTTTTAAGTTGTTGCTTTACAGGTGTTTTTCTAGATTTACTGACCCTGTGTGAACTTGCTTTGGAGAACGAACGAGGTTTCTTCATAATCGGGCCTTATGTGATTGATTAGAGCATGAAATGAGCAAAATACTATCATATCGGGAGAAAATTGTTTAGTAGCTTGTTTCAGAAGGATTTGTGGTACAATCTGTCACCGTTTAAGTGCCTGTCTGTAGTTTTGATTGCTGTATATGGCTCATTGCCCAAGTTAGTTGGGGTATGCCTCTCTAAGGAGTTATCCATGAAGTTTGAAGCCTTTTCCTTGTCCCCCAAAATCCTCGAAGCGATCAAAAAACAAGGTTATGATACACCTTCGCCAGTACAGCAAAAAGCAATTCCGGCAATTCTTCAAGGAAAAGATGTATTAGCTGCAGCGCAGACCGGCACTGGTAAAACAGCTGCATTTACTTTACCTGTTTTACAGCTTATCCATAAGAAGCCACCAGTAGGTCCAAATTCAGTACGTGTGCTCGTACTTGCGCCAACTCGTGAGCTTGCTGCTCAGGTTCAAGAAAACATTGAAAATTACAGCGAATTCTTAAATCTACGTTCTACCGTAGTCTTTGGTGGTGTAAAAATTAACCCTCAGATGATGCGTCTTCGCAGAGGCGTCGATATTTTAGTTGCAACTCCTGGCCGTTTACTTGATTTGATTGGTCAAAATGCAGTGAAATTCGATCGTCTTGAAATGTTTATTCTTGATGAAGCTGATCGTATGCTTGATATGGGCTTTATTAATGATATTCGCAAGATTGTTAAAAAACTACCTGAGCAGCGCCAAAATCTGATGTTCTCAGCAACTTTTTCTCCAGAAATACGTACTCTTGCTAAAAAGATTGTTAACAATCCCGTTGAAATTACCATTAGCAGTAATTCTGCAGCTAAAACAGTTCATCAAGTGATGCATCCATGTGATAAGCGACGCAAGGCGTTAGTACTTCGTCATCTTATTGAAGAAGGTAAGTGGGAGCAGGTGCTTGTATTTGCTCGTACAAAGCGTGGTGCAGATAAGGTTGCAATCTTTTTAGAAAAGAATGAAATTACTGCAGCTGTCATTCACGGTGATAAAAGCCAAGGTGCAAGAACAAGAGCATTAAAAGAATTTAAAGAAGGTGCAGTTCGAGTGCTTGTTGCAACGGATATTGCTGCACGTGGTATTGATATAGACCAGTTACCACAAGTCGTTAATTTTGACTTGCCTCAAGTTGCTGAAGATTATGTTCACCGTATTGGCCGTACTGGTCGTGCTGGTGCTGAAGGTTATGCTTATTCCCTGGTTTCTGCTGATGAAGCTGATCTTTTGTTCGATATTGAGCGTTTAATTCAAAAGCATATTAAAAGAGAGTATATTCAGGAGTTTGTGCCTGTTCATGAGGTGCCAGCATCAAAACCAATTAAGCCACCAAAGAAGCATCGTCCTAAGAATCGTAAAGAGCTACGAGATGGTGTAGCAACTGATGCGAAACCAGCTTCTAAGTCATCAGCGTCGAAAGGTAAGAGACCTTTTAATGCAAAGTCAGATCGACAGGATTCTGAATTTAAAGGTTCTGGTCGCGGCCCCAGAAAGGCAAGAACATCTAAGCCAGGTGAAAAACGCAGCACACCTCGCAATCAACAAGGTAAGCCAAGTGCACCAGCTGGTAAGCCAAAGACAAAGCGCCCAACAGCTGCCAATAGAACATATAAAAAATAATATGGCATGAACAAGCCATAAGACGGATTTTAATTTTTTATGGTGCCTTAGACTCGTGATCTAGGGCGCTGAAGTGAAAAAAGACGATAAGGATATACGATGGTTAATCATATTACTCATCCGCTTGTGCAACATAAACTCAGCTCCCTCAGAATTAAAACAACAAAGCCAAAAGAGTTTCGCCAGCTTGTTAATGAAATTGCGATGCTTCTCACTTATGAAGTGACTCGTAACTTGCCTATGACAGAGGTTGAAATTGAAACTCCACTTATGTCTATGAATGCACCATGGCTTGCATGCCTAAAGCCTGCACTTATTTCGATACTGCGTGCTGGTAATGGCTTGCTTGAAGGTGTTCTTCAAGTAATTCCAGATGCGAAAGTAGGGCATATAGGTTTGTACCGTGATCACGATACATTGCAAGCAATTGAATACTATTTCAAGATGCCAAATAAAATGGAACAACGTGATGCAATTGTTGTTGATCCTATGCTTGCAACTGGACACTCTGCTGTTGCGGCAATTTCAGCATTAAAAGAGCGTTCAAACCCTAAATCAATTCAGTTCGTTTGTATTCTTGCGGCGCCTGAAGGTATTAAAGAGCTTCAACGAAATCACCCAGATGTTGAAATTACAGTTGCTGGTATTGACCAAGGCTTAAATAAGAATGGGTATATTTTCCCTGGTTTAGGTGATGCTGGTGATCGTATTTACGGTACTATCTAATTCTTGCACTAACGAATAGAGACTTAGCCGGATAGTAACTTCGTGTTGCTATCCTGTATATTGAATGGCATATTGCGTCTTCTTATCATTTTATGGAGACACATGCTTATGTTGGACGCTCTAACAGCTCATCAAGCTTCATCTGAAGCGCTTTCCTCATCACTTCAAAAAACTGTCTTCAATATAGATAAATCAACAATTGCAGGTATTGGTAAGTCAATTTCTATTACTCATAGTCCATGTCGTTTTTCATTTGCAAATGATATGCGTATCTCAAAACTAGGCCCTCAAATTAAGATTGGTGCGAAAGCGATCTTAAGTAAAACAACTTGGGGCGTCCCTCGAGTATTAAGTTTTGCTGTAGCAGAAAATCAAAAGAGTCGCGTTGAGGTCACTAATGGCGAAGATGGTGTAATTAAAATTTCAAAAAATGCAGTTAGTAATGGTCAAGATGCTTTATTAAATAGCTTGATCGCTTTAGTAAAAATGAATAAGGCTGTTGAATCTGTAGAAGTTGAGCTTACGCCTAAAGATCTAGTGGATATAAGCATTGGCTACACATTTGAAGATCCTCAGGGTTCCGCTGTTGCATTCAAGCATGAGGATAATGGTCGAAAATCACGGTTAACACCACTACTTCCTGAAAATAGAGAAGTGCAAGTAGAGTATGAAAATAATATTTTACGTGTTCAGCATATTGATAACGGACGTTATGAATAATTTAAGCCCATAAAAAAGCCTCAAAATTGAGGCTTTTTTATGGGCTTAGCTTTTTAATTAATTCGTAAATCATTAAAAGCTGAAATTTGTGGTTCGTGCTGGTCACTTGATTGCCTAAATGGTTTAGGGTCAAGTTCAATTTGAACTTGAGTATTGTCAAGTTCCATGCCTTCATTTAAGTGCTTAATTTGTGGATCAAGAGGCGCGCCACCAAAATCATCAAACTGATGTTTAGGATTAAAAAAACAGTGATTTGAGCGAAAGTCTTTCATGTTTTGACGAACAGGGTTCACGCAGTCCTTACATAGAAAGTCATTATCGTGAAGTTGTGGAATAGGGCAGACTTGCCACATTTTAGAGTCTTGATGTGTTGCTTTTTCTTGGCAGACAATGCATTCAGGGCCTGTGGCTGGCGTTGCAGATTGGTTTGCAGCTATTTGATTAGGCATAAATTTACTCACTTAAAAACGTGTGCTCTTAGGGCATTAATGTTGGTCAGATTGTAGTCTTTGGTAACTTCTGAGTACAAGCATTGTAAAGACCTTGAGTATGGTTTTTTTAGATAACGCTGTTAATCCACTTTTTTTATGGTTTTCTTGCTATTTATAAATGACAAAGCTCGCTGTTGGATTAAGCTACCTATCAGATATGTAATATGCAATTGCTTTCCATTCATGTAGCGTTCAAAATCTCACCAGATTTTAAAATTATGAAATAGCCCATAAATATTGAAAAGTTGTAAGTGGTTGAATTATGCCAAGTTCAAGTAGTCGTGTTTATTATTGTCCAACATGTTATAGAGTCGATAATCCTGGCCGTGTACCCAGTGCCAATAGTAGTCGACGTATTGAGTGTTTAAATCCAGCTCGTCACTTTCCTACTTCACGAGCTACAAGTCAGGCTCTTCCTATGCGCTCAACGCCAACGAGTAGAGCTGCTGCTATGGCAGAAATAGAGGTTTTTGATTTAGATCAGCACCTTGAAGATTGGGCCAATGCTGGCGGTTCTGAAAGAGAGAAGTCTAATCGGCATACTCTTGTTAAAGGGCTAAATCAGATCGGTATTGATTATGAAAAAGACATGATTGTTGTTAATGGTCCTTTAAGTATTGATCTTCCTGCGCTTAAAACATTGCCAGATAATTTACATATTAAAGGTGATTTAAGTCTTACCAATTGCACTGACTTTGAAAAAATTCCAAAAAATCTTAAAGTCGATGGTGATTTAAAAATTAACTTTAATGATAAGTTAAAAGAAATACCAAAAGACATGAATGTAGCTGGGAAAGTCACTTTTTCTCATTGCCGCCGTTTTGAAACAATTCCAAATAAATACACCTTTAACGGGCCTCTTTTTGTTTTAAAATGCAATAACTTAAAAGAACTACCAGAAAAAATGACGGTAAAAGGGTATTGTTCAATTATTGAATGCATGCAATTAACGCATTTATCTAAAAAAGAATTAACCGTAGAAGGTGATCTGCATACTATGGATTGCCTAAGGCTTGCGAATTTCCCTGAAAAGATGAATATAGGTGGTGATATTAACCTAGAGAACTGCCGCGCAATTCAAGTATTCCCTGAATCTATTAAGAAGCTAGGGCCTGTTCCTGAAGGAAAGCAGCTGTTTGCACGACAAGTTAATATTAAGGGCACCAATATTCCATTTAGAGAAGAGCAACGTCTTGTTAATAACCCCCCTTATGGATTAAAGCTACTGGTTGGTATTAGTGATAGGAAAGTGGATGCCACAGTTGTTATGAACGATGGTGAAGAATTTGATACAATTTTAGCTCACTTAGATCGCTTTCCTAAAGATGATATTTTTATTCAGTATAAAGATCATAAAGGTCAGGTGGTAAAAGGTATTGATGCGGGTGGCTTAAGCCGACAAGCATTTAGCCGTGCCGTGCCGTGCAGCAAATGTTAGAGTGCCCTGAAGGTCTCTTTGTAAAAGAAAAAGGGAAGTATCGAATTAAAGATATTGATACAGCCAAAGATGATATTGGCAGCATTTTAGGAAAGTCTAGGGATGCTGGTCGAATTATTGCTCGATTGCCTCGTATACATACAGCTATTGGCCCAAATGTAGTTGATAGCTTTTATAAACGTTTGCATGAAGCTGTAAAATTTGTTGATCAGCTTCCCCAGGATGTTAGAGTCCGTGAAGTTTTAGATAAGCTTGTTGATGTTGATAAAAAAGGTGCAGACTTAAAAGAAGTAGTAAAGCTATTAGGGCAAATTAACCCAAGTGAATTAGGCACTCCAAAGTATCAAGAATATATGGACACACTTGATGGCGAGGATCTCCTTGAGCAATCTATTCCTGCCGCTATGTACGTTAACATGGCTACAGCTTACTTTAATCAAAACCCTTCAATGCCAGCTGCATTAAAGGATTTTCAAAGCTTGCTTGCAGGTGCGCCAGACTGTAGAGAAGAGTTAGCAAAGTCTCTAAAGGTAACGACCTCTAAAGAAAATGAAAAGCTTGCTGTAAAACTAAACCAATGGATGAAAAAAGCAGTAAGGGACGCTAGCGTTGAACATGTTGCAAAAGTATCAGAAGATTTAACTGGCTCTCGTTATGTGAGTACAGATGCGCCTTATATTGATGTACGTTTTAGTAAGCTTCCAGGGGACGAGCTCTTATTTGATGCTCACTCGTGTACTTTGGAGCTGGATGTAGATCTTGATTTTTTTAAGAAGCTTGCAAAAGAGGATAACTTTAAAGCTTTTGAGCGCGCATTTATAAACGCAAGTGCCTCAACATTTTATCAAGCCTAATCTTATTTAAAAAACCTGTATAGAAATTCTATGCAGGTTTTTTTTGTGTCCAAAAAATGTTCAAAGTTATATGGCTTTTAAAAAGTATCTATTTAATATACCCCTTGATATACAAAAAATTACCGAAATATTAGTTATTTACGTAACTGGATGCTAGTAATAAAAGTTCTCAACTTTATACTGTTGGCGTTTTGCTTGTTATCAGTTTAAGTACATTTAAGGAGTTATCCATGGGGATTTCAAACTCATGCTATTCAGAGTATCAAAGTCAGTCTTACGATTATTCGAATAGTAGTCAATGTGAAGAGAGTGAAGAAAATTATCAACAACAAGAAGAATATAGTAATAGTGAAAATTACCAAGAAAACTGTTATGACGATGGTAGTCGAAACTCCTTTTTTTCAAACTTTTTTGGAGGCGGTGATCAACAGTCTGGCGATGACTGTGAAGATGTCATTGAAGAGATTAATCTGGATGACTGCGTAGATGAAGCTGTTGAGACTCCGGTAGTGGAGACGCCAGTAGTAGAAACACCAGCAGAAGAGTGCACTTATGATGAGGTCGTTGAGACTCCGGTAGTGGAAACACCAGTAGTCGAAACACCGGTGG
>TARA_B100000686_G_scaffold23838_1_pt1 | contig 39045 bp, 37 predicted proteins | sample TARA_B100000686 | Tara Oceans TARA_B100000686 (sample SAMEA2622733) | marine metagenome | biome: marine biome (ENVO:00000447); feature: marine epipelagic mixed layer (ENVO:xxxxxxxxx); material: "saline water (ENVO:00002010), including plankton (ENVO:xxxxxxxx)" | depth 150 m | reverse complement strand
TATTTAAATTACCTAAAAATTAATTCGGCAAACGAAACTATTCAACCGTTACAGACTTTGCTAAGTTTCTTGGTTGATCTATGTCAGTTCCTTTAAGAATTGCTACATGATAAGAAAGTAACTGCAGGGGTATCGTGTAGATAATTGGTGCTATGAGCTCAGGTATTTCTGGTAACTCTATGAACTGACTTACTGTGCCTTCGTGGCTCTCGTGAGAGTGTCCGAATACGTAAAGCTCGCCTCCTCTAGCCTTCACTTCTTGGAGGTTAGATTTTAACTTTTCTAATAAGTCGTCGTTGGGTGCTACGGCTATGACAGGCATTTCTGAGTCTATCAAGGCCAGTGGTCCATGCTTGAGCTCTCCTGCTGGGTAAGCTTCAGCATGAATGTAAGAGATTTCTTTCAGCTTTAAGGCGCCTTCCATGGCTATGGGGTAATGGATACCTCTACCTAAAAATAATGCGTGTTCTTTATCGTCAAACTCTTCTGCCATCTTAATGATTAGCGGTTCTAAAGCCATGACAGCATCCAATGATTCTGGAAGGGCCCTTAAAGATTCGTTAATGCTGCTTTCAGCTACCTGAGACAAGCCATGACTCCTGCCTAAAACCAAAGTAAGCATGAGTAACCCCACCAGCTGGGTAGTGAAGGCTTTAGTAGAAGCAACTCCTATTTCAGGCCCAGCTTTGGTTAAAAAGACTAAATCAGACTCTCTTGCCAAGGAGCTGGTAGGAACGTTGCATATTCCCAGCCTAGATAAATAGCCCGAGTCTTGTGAATATCTTAAACAGGCTAGAGTGTCTGCCGTTTCTCCAGATTGAGAAATGCTGACAAAGAGAGTGTTAGGTGCTACCACCTTATTTCTATACCTAAATTCGCTTGCTACCTCAACGCTGCAAGGTAATCCGGCCAAACCCTCTATCCAATTCCTTGCCACTAGACCAGCGTGGTAGCTGGTGCCGCAAGCAACTATCTGAACTGCCTCTACTTTCTCAAAAATTTCTGGTGCAGTTGGGCCAAATATTTCTTGCGGAACCCCTGAATCAGTTAATTGTCCTTCAAGAAGACCTTTTATTTTTTCGGGTTGTTCAAAAATTTCTTTGAGCATAAAATGGCGGTAATCACCCTTTTCTATTGTCTCCCCCAGGGCCCTTTCAACAACCACTGGCCTTTCTACTTGATTGTTTTCTGAGTCCCACAAAATAGCTTTAGAGGGCGTTATTTCAGCAAAGTCACCCTCTTCTAAAAATATAAACTTATCCGCATAATCGGCTATCGCCAATTGATCTGAGGCAATAAGATTTTCACCAGTTCCCATTCCCAGAACCAGGGGACTGCCTTTTCTTGCAGCCACTATAACTTGGGGTTCTTTGATGTGTATAGCGCCTATGGCATAGGCTCCTTCTAGGTCTTTTACGGCCTCCCTTACAGCTCCTGAAAGTGACCCAGACTCTTCTATTTTTGCGTGTATTAAATGAGCTATAACTTCTGTATCTGTTTCAGATTCAAATTCATAGCCCAAAGCTAAAAGAGTTGTTCTTAATTCTTGATGGTTTTCTATGATGCCATTATGAACCACAAAAACCTCTTCCTTTGAATGGTGTGGGTGGGCATTAGACTCTGTAGGAATGCCGTGAGTGGCCCACCTGGTATGAGCAATGCCCGTATTGCCAATCATGGGGCTTTCTTGAATGGCCGCTTCCAGTTCTGAAACTTTTCCTGCTCTCTTAATAATTTGTACTTGATTCGAGTCTTTACCAAAGACTGCAAGACCAGAGGAGTCATACCCCCTGTATTCTTGCCTTAATAGCCCGTTTATTAACTTATCTGTTACTTGGCTTTCTGAGGCTACACCAACTATCCCGCACATTATTTCTTCCTCTTAATATTAGACTGCCTTGCCCTGCCAATAGCAAGATTTTCTGCAGGAACGTTTTTTGTAATGACCGATCCCGCCCCGGTATAAGATTTTTTACCTAATTTGACTGGGGCAACTAAAGATGTGTTGGAGCCTATAAAGACCTCATCTTCCAACTTAGTTTTATGTTTATTTTTCCCGTCATAATTACAGGTTATCGTCCCAGCACCAATGTTGACCTTTTTTCCTAGACTACTATCTCCCAAATAACTTAAATGCTTTGCTTTAGAGGCCTTTCCTACTTTAGACCTATTGGCCTCGACAAAATTGCCTAGCTCTGCATTGCCCTCTAGCTCCGTGCCGCCACGTATTCTTGCAAAAGGTCCTAATTTACAGTGATTACCCACTATGGAGTCCTCAATAACTGTGTTGGCTTCTACGGTTACGCTATCTCCTATAACTGAGTTGCTTATAAAGCAATTAGGGCCAATTGACGAGCTTCTTCCTATTTCCACATCCCCTTCAAAAACATTGTTTACGTCCAAGAAGGTCCCTTTTCCTGCCTTTAATGATCCCCTGACATCAAGTCGATTTGCATCAGCTACCCTTACTCCTGAGCTAATTAGTTTTTTTGCGCCTAGCCTTTGGCATGCTCGCTCTAGTTCTTGCAACTCGAGGGCAGTATTTGCTCCAAGGGCCTCATCGGCGTTACTAAGTAACAAGGGGCTCACCCTTATGCCTGCCTCTTTTGCCAAGCCTACAATGTCTGTTAAGTAGTATTCTTTTGCTGCATTTTTATTGTTAACTTCAGTTAACAGCTGCTTCATCAAACTGGACTTAATGGCTAAGATTCCAGAATTTACTTCTTTGATCTCCCTTTGATCCTTGTTGGCATCTTTTTCTTCGATTATTGCGGTTACCTGGTTTCTTTTTCCTCTAATAATTCTTCCATATCCTTGTGGGTTGTCCTTAGTGAAGGTTAATATTGCTAGGCTTCCTTTTTTTGCGTGCCCTATGAGCTTTTTAAGTGTCTTGCTCTCTATCAGGGGCGCGTCTCCATACAAAACCACCGTTACAGAACCCGGTCTAAGTTGCGATTGTGCGGTTTTAACAGCGTGGGCTGTTCCTAGCTGTTTTCTTTGTTTAACTATCCTTGTGTTCTTGTTAAGGTTTAGTGAGGCTTTTATTTCTTTAGCCTGGTCTCCCAAAACTAGTATTGCTCGAGATTTATCTATTTCCTCCACCGTATCTAGGACTCGCTGAGCCATAGCCTTGCCCCCAACTGGCAATAAAACCTTTGGGGAAGAGCCAAGCATTCTGGTGCCTTTTCCGGCCGCCAATATTATAAAATCAGGATTCATACCAACTTTTTAACTTAAAAGAAGCTACCTCGCAAATAAAAGGGGCGCTATTAAACTACTTCTTGCGCAGTTTCTGCAAGGCTTTTAATCTCGCGGCAGCCTCTGCTAGCTCTGCCGCGGCAAGAGAATAGTCCATCTCTGACTTCTGATCTTCCAGTTCTCTCTCGGCTAGCTCCTTGGCCCTTTCAGCTTCAGCTGCATCTATGTCATCCGCCCTTTCAGCCACATCGGTTAGCAAGGTTATGACTCCAGGCTGAACCTCTAAAAAGCCTCCGGAGGCAAAGAAAACCTCTTCCCCCCCACCTTCAAGAACCAACTTAACTGGTCCGGGTTTTAAGCTTGTAAGCAGCGGTGCGTGCCTGGGTGTAATCGCTATTTCTCCTGAACCTCCGTCAGCAGTTAACATTTCAACTTCTCCAGAGAATAACTCACCTTCTGGGCTTACTATATTGCACTGAATTAAGGCCATTTTTTTAAAGCTCTTTGGCCTTCTCTACTACTTCGTCTATTCCACCGACCATCAAAAATGCTTGCTCTGGTATCTCGTCATAATCGCCATCTAAAATCCCCTTAAAGCCCCTTATGGTTTCAGATAAAGAGACATATTTACCCGGGGAGTTAGTAAAAACCTCAGCAACAAAGAAGGGCTGGGATAAAAATCTTTCTATTTTTCTTGCTCTTGCCACTGTCAGCTTGTCCTCTTCTGACAACTCGTCCATTCCTAAAATGGCAATTATGTCTTTAAGCTCTTTATATCTGTTCAACACTCTTTGAACTGAGCTGGCCACGTCATAGTGCTCTTGTCCCACTATGCTTGGCTCGAGTTGCCTGCTGTTAGAGTCTAGTGGATCTACTGCAGGATATATTCCAAGGGAAGCAATCTGTCTTGAAAGAACTACGTTTGCATCCAGATGAGCAAAGGTGGTTGCTGGTGAAGGATCTGTTAAATCGTCAGCCGGTACATAGATCGCCTGAATCGATGTAATTGAACCGGTCTTAGTTGAGGTAATTCTTTCTTGGAGAACCCCCATCTCTTCTGCGAGTGTGGGCTGATACCCTACCGCAGATGGCATTCTCCCCAGAAGAGCAGAACACTCTACTCCCGCCAATGTATAACGATAAATATTGTCTATGAATAGTAGAACATCTCTTCCGTCATCCCTAAACTTCTCGGCCATCGTCAATCCAGAGAGTCCAACTCTAAGTCTATTCCCAGGGGGCTCGTTCATTTGTCCGTAAACCAGGGCGACCTTATCTAAAACTCCTCCTTCAATCATTTCGTGGTACATATCATTCCCTTCTCTCGTTCTTTCTCCTACTCCTGCAAAAACAGAGAACCCACTGTGTTCATAAGCTATATTTCTAATAAGCTCCTGCATGTTTACAGTTTTTCCAACACCTGCTCCACCAAACAGGCCTACCTTTCCTCCTTTTGCGAAGGGGCAAATTAAGTCTATTACCTTTATTCCAGTCTCAAGCAGCTCAGAAGAATCAGCCTGATCTTCGTAGGAGGGCGCCTTCCTGTGAATTGGCATTGTTTCTTTTGAATCTATTTCCCCTTTTTCATCGATAGGCTCTCCCAATACATTCATAATCCTTCCCAGGGTCCCTTCGCCAACTGGAACGGCTATTGCTTGTTTAGTGTTACTTACCGAAACTCCCCTCTTCAGGCCCTCTGAGGCTCCCATTGCAATCGTCCTAACAACCCCGTCTCCTAGTTGTTGTTGAACCTCCAAAACCAAACCCGTTTCATCCACTTTAAGTGCATCATATACCTTGGGAAGGTCTTCCTTGGGGAATTCTACGTCTATTACAGCTCCGATTATTTGCGTTACAGTTCCATTACTCATAATTTACTTCCAATAATTAAAGTGCCTCAGCCCCTGCCACTATCTCGGAGATTTCCTGAGTAATGGCGGCCTGTCTGGCGTTGTTATAAACAAGTTGAAGTTCTTCAATCAACTCTCCGGCGTTATCAGTTGCACTTTTCATTGCAACCATTTTTGCGGCTTGCTCACAAGCAATGTTTTCTACTACCGCCTGATAAGCCAGTGACTCTATGTATCTCTCCATTAGACCATCTAAAAGGCCCCTTGAATCATCTGGCTCATAAATATAGTCCCAAAGAGCTTGTTTTTCTGGTTCCTCTAATTTTTGTAGAGGCAAAAGTTGTCTGATTTCTGGGCTTTGGGTCATCGTGTTCTCAAACCTATTGCTTGCTAAATAAACCCTATCTAGTTTTTCCTCTCCAAAAGAATCAAGCAGTAACTTCATGGAGCCTACTAGCTGTTCTAACGAAGGGTCGTCTCCTAGTTTTTCTGTAGCAGACATGACATTGCCTCCATAAGATCTAAAAAATGCCCTTGCCTTTGTTCCTATTAAGGAGAAGCTGATATCCCTGCCTTGATCCGATTCCTTTTTTGCAAAACCTGTAACCTCTCTTAGAAGGTTTGCATTAAGGCCACCGCACAACCCCTTGTCAGATGTAATGACTATTATTGCAATATTTTTTGGCTCCCTTTCTACCATATAGGTTGGCTTGTATTCTGGTTGTCCGTTGGCCAGATGGCCAATTACTTCAAGCATTCTGTCCCTGTAAGGCCTTCCTTTTTCCATTCTCTCTTGGGTCTTTTTCATCTTGCTGGCTGCAACTTTCTCCATAGCACTAGTAATTTTTTGCGTATTGCCTATGCTCGCAATCTGACTTCTAATTTCTTTGGTGTTTGGCATGTTTAAATATTTCTTACCAAGATTGAGTTTTTACAAACTTATCCAAGGCCTCTTTGAAAGTCTTGGCTGTTTCATCATCATATTTACCAGAAGAGGTTACTTCCTTCATTAGGTCTCCGTATTCAGAGTCCATGTAAGAGAGGAGGGAGCCCTCAAAGTCTTTAACCTTTTCCACTTCGACCTCTTCCAAATAGCCCTCATTGGCTGCAAACAACACAACACCCATTTGGGCTACTGTCATAGGCGAGTTCTCTGCTTGTTTTGTTAGCTCAGTAACCCTTATGCCGTGTTCAAGTTGGGCCTTTGAAACGTCATCTAGGTCTGAAGCAAACTGAGCAAAGGCCTCTAGTTCTCTGTATTGGGCTAGGGCAGTTTTAATACCTCCGCCGAGTTTTTTGATTATTGGTACTTGGGCCGCACCACCTACTCTCGAAACCGAAATTCCAGGATCCATAGCAGGCTTAAGTCCTGACTTAAACAACGAGTCCTCTAGAAATATCTGCCCGTCTGTTATGGATATTACATTGGTTGGAACAAAAGCAGACACGTCCCCTGCCTGAGTTTCGATTATCGGAAGGGCTGTTAATGAGCCTGTTTTCCCCTTAACCTTTCCTCCAGTAAATTCTTCCACATAGTCTTCATTTACTCGGGCAGCTCTTTCTAAAAGCCTAGAGTGCAGATAAAAAACATCCCCAGGATAAGCTTCTCTTCCTGGTGGTCTTCTAAGCAAAAGAGACATCTGTCTATAAGCAACCGCCTGTTTAGATAAATCGTCATAAATAATTAGTGCATCTTCGCCCCTATCCCTAAAGTATTCACCCATAGAGCAGGCTGAGAAAGGCGCTATGTATTGCATTGGTGCAGGGTCGGCTGCTGCCGCAGCAACTACTATAGTGTTTTCCATGGCCCCATACTGTTCTAACTTTCTTACAACAGCGGCTATAGAAGACTGTTTTTGTCCCACTGCGACGTATATGCACTTAACTCCAGTATCTTTTTGGTTAATTATTGCATCTATGCCTATGGCCGTTTTTCCTGTCTGCCTGTCACCAATAATTAGTTCTCTTTGGCCTCTTCCTATGGGCACCATGCTGTCTATTGCTTTTATTCCGAGCTGCACAGGCTGGTCAACAGACTTCCTAGAAATTACTCCGGGTGCTACTTTTTCTACCGGCGAAGTCTCTTTGGTTACGACCTTTCCCTTCCCATCTATAGGGTTTCCAAGGGCATCAACAACCCTTCCCAATAGCTCTTCACCCACAGGAACCTCAAGAATCCTTCCCGTGCACTTGGCAGACCCGCCTTCTGCTAAAAGCTTGTAATCACCCATAACCACTGCGCCCACAGAATCCCTTTCAAGGTTTAGCGCCATACCCATAACCCCCTCATCGAATTCTATTAACTCACCATTCATGACTTCTGCTAGTCCATGAATTCGTGCTATTCCGTCAGCTAAATAGACCACTGTTCCCTCGTTGCTGGGGCTGGCAGTCGTATCTAGGGCGTCTATTTTTTGTTTTATTACCTGGCTTATCTCTGAGGGGTTTAGTTCTTCCATAATTTTATTAACTTATTTGTTTTTTTAATTTAAGCAGCTTTCCTTTGGTGCTGAGATCTATTAATTCATCTCCGCACTTAACAGTTAAGCCACCGATTAAGCTCTTATCTACATTTACATTAGATGTAAGGTTCTCTCCGTATCTTTTTTTCAAAAGGCTTTCTATTTCTTCTTGTTGGCCCTGGCTCATCTCATAGGCAGAATTGATTTGAACTTCTTTTAGGTTGTTTTTGTTTGCCTCTAGTTTTTTATACTCACTTAAAATGTCAGGCAGCAAAGAAAGTCTTTTTGCTTCGCCCAATATCTTCAGAAAATTAGATGTTCTTTTCTCTATTTCACCTTCAAACAACCCTATAAAGATTTCTGCCTTATCCTTATACGCTAGCTTTGGTGAATCTATTAGCATGGTTACGCTCGGCTCTCTTATTGCTGTTACTACTTGCTGCAAGTCATCAAGCCATCCATCTGAGTGTTCAAATATTGCTTGTGCGTAGGGTCTTGCTTGTGTTTTTGAACTCAACCTCACAGCTCCTTCTTTAATTCATCAAGTATCTCTGAGTTTTTCTTCTCATCAATTTCTGAATTTAAGATTTTTTCTGCTCCTGCTACGGCCAGTGAGGCCACCTCGGACCTCAACTCTTCTCTTGCTCTTTTTGTGCTTTGCTCAACATCGTTTTGGGCAGATATTTTTATTCTCTCTGCTTCTTCCTGTGCTGTTGTCTTAGCATCTTCAACTAGCTGGTTTGCTCTTTGGTTGGCTTGACTTACCAGGTCTGCAGCTTCTTTTTTGGCTTCTTTAATGATTTCTTCTTTTTTAACTCCCGCCTCTTCTAGCTCCCTCTTGCCTTCGCTGGCGGCGTTAAGGCCGTCAGCTATTTCTTTTTCTCTTTCTTCAAGGATTTGGAGCATTGGTGGCCATACGTATTTCATGCAAAACCACACAAAAAGTATAAAGGCCAGCAGCTGACCTATTAAAGTAAAATTAAAGTTCATTTAGCCAAATAGTTGAATTAATCCAAATGCCAGTGAAATGATTGGCAGGGCGTCTACCAGTGCCATCATTATAAAAAACTGACCTAACAGATATCCTTGTAACTCGGGCTGTCTGGCTATTCCTTCTAAATATTTAGAGGCCGCAACTCCAACTCCAATTGCCCCCCCAATAGCTCCCATGCCGACCATAATTGCTCCGGCTATTTTAAGTAACGAATCTTCCATTTTTTCTCCTATAGTTAATGATGAGTTTCATGTGCTTGGTTTAAAAACACAACAGTTAAAATCATAAATACATACGCCTGCAGGGCTATTATAAGTATATGAAATATTGCCCAAATAATTTGTAGCAATATCCCAACTAGGCCCCACATTATTGACTGCGAAAGTATACCTGCCTGAAAAAGCTCTGCTGAGTAAATGTATAAACAGGCTATTAGTATGAAAATCATTTCACCAGCAAAAAGGTTTCCATACAACCTTAGAGCAAGTGCAGCTTGTTTTGCGTAGAAGCCTGGTATTTCTACTATCATATTGAACGGTATGGCCCATTTACCCAAAGGCTGAAGGGTGAGCTCAGATAAAAAGCCGCCCACTCCCTTTTCTTTAATGCTGTAATAATGAATTAGGACAGCCACACCAAGGGCCATGCCTGCGGGTGCATTTATATCTGCTACCGGCAGTACTTTAAAATAATGAACCCAGCCGTATTCGGTTGATGACTGAAATCCATTTGCTACCCAAGGGATGAGGTCTACTGGTAGCAGGTCCATTAAATTCATAAGCAAAACCCAAGCTATAGTGGTAAGGGCTAGGGGGCCTATAATCTTATTGCCCTTCGGTACAAAAATATCACTCACACCCGTCCTTACAAAATCAAAAGCATACTCAACGGCATTTTGTAGTTTACTGGGGTTGGTCACTGAGGCCTTTCTGGCAACAGACCAAAATAAGAAGCAGAATAGGCCGCCTAAAAGCAAGGACATAACCATGGTATCAATGTGTATTGCGTTGAAGCCCATTTCCTTTGGGTCGCAGGTGTATTCTTTTTTTTCTTGGTAGGCAGCTTGGCCTTTTCCTATATTTACGTGGCCGTCAGCAAACCTCCACTTTCCATCAGAGCATTGACCAAAGGTTAAATTTTGGAGGTGGTGTTTTATGAAGTCGTCTGAATTTAATTCTTTTCCTGCCATGTAGCTTCTCGGCCGCGGCAATTATAAATTCCAAGAGCCATGTATCCAAGAGCTAATGTGGATTTTCTTTATTTAATTTTATTTAGTATTCCCTGTAGGTGATCAAGGGACTTAAAATTTATTGATAACTTTCCCTTCCCCTTCTTGTTGTGGCTTATGTCTACTTTAGAGCCCAGAGAGTCAGACAACTCTTTTTCTAACCTTAGTGTGTTGGGGTTTTTTTGTGCTTTTATTCTTCCCCTCTTTGTCCTTCCACCCAGGTTTGTTACTAATTTCTCCACATCTCTAACGCTTAATTTTTTTAAAGATATTTCCTCTGCCAAAGAGACTTGTTGGTCATTTTTTGCAGTTAGCAGGGCTCTGGCATGCCCCATTTCTATCTTGCCAGACTCTAAAAAACCTTGAACAGAGGGGTGTAGAGTCGTTAGTCTTAGTAGGTTGGCAACTGTAGATCTGGACTTTCCAACTGACGATGCAAGCTCTTGTTGGGTGAGGTTGAATTCAAGTTGCAGCCTTTGTAGTCCCTTGGCTTGGTCCATGGCATTTAAGTCCTCTCTTTGGAGGTTCTCAATTAGTGCGATTTTAGCTGCCTCATCATTATTTAGCTCTTTAATTATCGTCGGAATTGTTTTAAGCCCCGCTATCTGGGCTGCCCTCCATCTTCGCTCCCCAACAACTATCTCGTAGCCACTTGCTGCTTTTTTTCTAGCCAAAATAGGCTGCAAAACCCCCTGATCTTTTATACTTTTTGCCAATTCCTCTAATGTATTTTTGTGCATTTTATTTCTAGGTTGATATTGCCCTGGTTCAAGGTCTGCCAGAGAAACCTCTAAAACCCCTGCCGCTGAACTTTTAGGCCTTTCTCCTAAAAGCGAATCCAGACCAGTCCCAAGTGATTTTTTTTCTTCACTCACGTGCCGCCACCCCCACCTTTTCTTCCATTCTTTCAATAAGCTCGCCGGCCAATGCCAGATAAGCAAGCGTTCCCTTGGCGTTGGGTTCGTGTTTTAAGGCAGGCCTTCCAAAGCTTGGTGCCTCAGCCAGCCTTACATTTCTTGGGATTACAGTTGAAAACAAAACGTCTGGGAAGTGTGTTGAAAGCTCCTCAGTGACCTGTTGTGTCAGTTTGTTTCTCGGATCAAACATAGTTCTAACTATGGAGTTTAACTCCAGGTTGTGTCCTGTTCTTTCATTTAACTGATAAACAGTTTCTAGTAGAGCAGCCAGGCCCTCTAGAGCATAATATTCACACTGCATTGGAACAAGAAGGTTGTTTGCTGCTCTTAGTCCATTTACAGTTAAGAGGTTAAGCGCGGGCGGGCAGTCAATAATTGCATAGTCATATTTTTCTTTTAGTTGGCTTAGCAGAATCTCAAGCTGGGCTTCTTTTTGCTCTACCTCCCTCAACTCAGCCTCTTTTGCTATCAAGGCAGGGCCAGACGGAAGAACATCATAACCCCCAGCTTTAGAGGTTATTATTTTGGTTTCCTCTGCCTTCCAAGAAGGAAGTGGTGATCCCGAAGAGCCATCAAGCCTCTCCACGCCCGAGCCTGTGGTTGCGTTGGCTTGGGGGTCTAAGTCTACCAACAACACCCGCCTGTTCATGGCGGCCAGTGAGGCGGCAAGGTTAACTGCAGTGGTGGTTTTTCCTACGCCCCCCTTCTGGTTTGCAATTACTATTGTCTTCATTTGTCTTTAGTTCTTATTGTAACCAAGATGCGGCCCTTGTCCTTTCCTTTTAAAAAAATTTCATTTATTTTTTCAACCACATACTCTTTTGGAAGAGCTTCAAAGTCTTTAGTTGAGCTTGTTTTCATTAGTTTTAGTTGGTTTTTCGGGTTCTTTAAGAACTGATTAACAGCCCTTATGGCTTCAAAGGACGAGCCGAAAGCCCGAGCAACAATGTCTATTGGTTGCGGGAAGTCTTTTGGGTCTAAATTAGATGAATCTCCTTTTATAACTGTTGTGTTCATTAATCCAAGTTGGTTGCATGTATTTAACAAAAAGGCCGCCTTACTTTCCTTTCTTTCAACTAAAAATACTTTCTTTTGGGGGTTGGTTATAGCTATGGGTATTCCCGGAAACCCATTTCCACTCCCCAGATCTAATATGTTTTTTGACAATAGGTGCGCTACAGAGAGCGAATCCGCTATGTGTTCCTCTAGGTTTTGTGTTTCCCCTTTTGATATAAGGTTGTGGGTTTCATTCCAACCCAGGAGTAGTTTTTTAAATTTCTCTAATTGTTTTTCCTGGGTGTCTTGGGGGACCAAAAGTTACCCCCGTCCCGCGACTTGTTTTTTTAGGTGCACCAAAAGAAGGGATATGGCTGCTGGCGTTACTCCTGGCAGTCTTGATGCCCTTGCTATGCTTTCTGGCCTTGCTTCTTCTAGTTTCTGCTTAACCTCATTAGAAAGGCCTGTAATTTTTGAAAAAACTATCTGCGGGGGTATTTTTGTGTTCTCGTTTTTTTGCAGCTTCTCTATCTCTTGGCCCTGTCTCTTTATGTAGCCCTCATACTTTATCTCCGCTTCTATCTTATCTATTTCGTTTCTAGTTAGCTTGGATTTTGTTGTCATCAGATCAGCATAGTTTATGTTTGGTCTTTTTAATAAATCATAGGCGTGTTTGGGTTTGCTAATCTTTTCTCTTGTTCTCTTTTCTATTTCTTTAGCTTCTTGGCTGTTTGGTTGTATGGGTGTGGTTTTAAGTTTTTTTATTTCTTTTTTTACTTTTTTATTTCTTTGCTCATATTCACTCCAAGTCTTGTCGTCCACCAACCCCAGCTCCCTGCCCTTGGGTGTTAGCCTTAGGTCTGCATTATCCTCTCTTAATATAAGTCTAAACTCTGCTCTACTAGTAAACATTCTGTATGGTTCTTTTGTTCCCAAGCTTACAAGGTCGTCTACCAAAACCCCCATATATGCCTCATGCCTTCCGGGTACCCAGGCCTCCTGTTCTTTTTCTTTAAGTGCTGCGTTTATACCAGCCAACATTCCTTGAGCTGCTGCCTCCTCATACCCTGTGGTTCCGTTTATTTGTCCCGCAAAATAAAGTCCCTCCACCAACCTTGTCTCCATGGTGTGCCTCAGGTCTCGTGGGTCGAAAAAATCATATTCTATTGCATAACCCATTTTTGTTATCTCTGCTTTCTCTAAGCCGGGTATTGTTTTTATAAAGGCCTCTTGGATTTCCTTTGGTAGGCTTGTGGAAATTCCGTTGGGGTAAATCTCGCTTGTGTTTAAACCTTCAGGCTCTAAAAAAACCTGGTGTGAGTTTCTTTCTGAAAACCTCATCACCTTGTCTTCTATCGAAGGACAATACCTTGGTCCTACTCCCTCTATAGCTCCTGTGTATAAGGGTGATTTATCTAAACTGTTTCTTATTATTTTGTGCGTCTTTCGGTTTGTTCTTGTTATGTAGCAATTAATTTGGTCCGGTCTTTTTTGTATTTGGTTAAAAAGACTCATGTGTGGGGTTGGTGTGTCTCCTGGTTGTGCCTCCAAGGCCTCCCAATTAATTGTTTTTCCGTCCAGCCTTGGGGGTGTTCCTGTCTTCAGTCTCCCATACCTAAAAGGGAGGCTTCTAAGTTTCTTTGCCAGTTTGTTGCTTGGTGGGTCTCCCGCTCTTCCTCCTGGTTTTTTTTCAAATCCCGTGTGCATCACCCCTCCTAAAAAAGTTCCAGTTGTTAAGACAACTTTAGTTCCTAGGATTTTTTCGCCGCCCTCTAGGCTTACACCTTTTATTTTGTTTTTTTCTACTATCAAGTCTTCAACAGACCCTTCCATCACTGAGAGTCCTTCAATTTGTTTGAGTTGGTTTTGTATTGCTTCTTTATATAAAAGTCTGTCTGTTTGTACTCGCGTTGCTCTGACCGCCTGACCTTTGGTTGCGTTTAAGACTCTAAAGTGTATGCCGGCCTTATCTGCCGCCTTCGACATTAAACCACCTAAAGCATCAACCTCTTTTGCTAAATGACTCTTTCCAATTCCACCCACTGCGGGGTTGCATGACATCTGTCCTATGGAATTAATTTTATGAGAAACAAGAACTGCCTGACACCCCATCCTCGCTATAGCAGCCGCTGCTTCGACCCCAGCATGTCCGCCCCCCACAACTATAATTGGTTTTTTATTCACAGCTCTATTAATAATTTAATTATATTTATATATCTATATTTATATTTTAGTTGTTATTGTTAGGGTCTGTAAAAGGGTGGATAAAATTACACAGGCCTTTAAAACAAAGAAAGACAAGAAGATTTAAACATGAAGACAACCTGACAAAACCTTGTAGTTAGAAAACGACAACCTATGAATAACTTTCCCGAAAGAATTTAACCCACAACAAAACCAAACTTATCCACAACTATTTACCAACACAAAACTCTGAAAAAATATGCCCCAAAAGATCGTCTGAAGTAACAGGTCTGGTGATTAAACCCAACTGAAGGGAGGCTTCTCTTAAGTCTTCAGCAACCAACGCCAAATCTCCCCCACCATCGATATTAGAAACGGCGGACTCAAGAAAGCCCTTAGAACCCTCAAGGCAACTCAGGTGTCTCTGTCTGGCCAAAACAGGCACCTCAACACCCCCATCAATTTCCAAGTTAGAGAAAACAGAGCTAATAAATCCATTAAGATTTGTGCCCTTAAGGGCAGAAATAAAAACTTCCTCCGTCCCAGGGTCAACAAAACTATCTTCTTTATCAATCTTATTAAACACACGCAACGTTTTAACAGAGTCGGCTAAGCTAGGGGAAAAATCTTCCCCCACAACACTCATTAAAACAACCAGGTTCGCAGAGCCTATGATAGAGATTGCCCTCCTCATACCCTCAAGCTCAATCTCCTCATTAGAGTTGTCGTGTAAGCCGGCAGTATCAACAAACTCAACAGGAAGTCCCCCCAGATCTAAATCAACCCTAAGGAGGTCTCTTGTGGTTCCGGGTGTTTGGGAAACAATAGCAACATCTTCTTTAGCTAAACGATTAATTAAAGTAGATTTGCCTGAGTTGGGGGGACCCAACACAACCACCCTAAGCCCTTCCCGCATCTTTGCACCAACCAAGGAGACTTTAAGTAGCGACTCAATAGTTCCTAGAACCTCCATCACACCCTCCCTCACTGAGGGGATTTTGTTTTCAAGGAGAGCAACAGAGTCTTCGTCTGAAAAATCAAGACAAGCCTCAACCAAAACCCTAGAGTCAACCAAAGAGTCAATAGCTTTATTTACTAGTTTAGAAAAATCTCCAACTAAAGAAGAGTTGGCAGACACAACCGCAGAAGAGGTTTTGGCGGCTATTAGGTCTGCAACAGACTCGGCCTGAGCTAAATCAATTTTATCATTTAAAAACGCACGCTTAGTAAACTCACCCGGCTCAGCAATACGCGCCCCTAAAGACACGGCTGCTTCAATAATAGAGTCTACAATAACAGGGTTCCCGTGGCAGTGAACCTCTATAACATCTTCTCCTGTATAAGATCTTGGGGCCTCAAAAAAAGCCAACAAACCAGAATCAACAAAAACTCCCTCCTTGTTTTTAATAGAGCAGGGTATAAAACTCCAAGACTTGGGCGTATTTCCACAAAGACCCACCCCCACATCTTTAGCCCCCCTACCAGAAATTCTTATTATTGAAACACCACCCCTTCCCGCGGGCGTGGCAGAAGCAACGATAGTTTCTTTCATTTAAAACGAATCTAAACAGACTTTAAGGAAATGCCCTCTTTTCTAAAAGAAAGGGCTTGTTGTATAACAGTTATAAGTGACTGCACCGTGAAGTAAAGAACAAAGCCAGCAGGAAATATACAAAACATAACAGCTATCATTATGGGCATGAATTTCATGGCACTTTGCATTTGTTGTTGGGTGGGGTCATTGCTGGGCGTAACAGGCATCATTTTTTGTGAGTAATACATTAGGCCTGCGTTCAAAATAGGAAGAACAAAGAAGGGGTCGTATGAGGATAGGTCTTGAATCCAAAACAAAAACGGCGCATGCCTAAGTTCAACCATGTCTAAGAGCACCCAGTAAAAAGCAAGAAAGAAAGGCATTTGAAGTAGCATGGGGAGACAACCACCCAAAGGGCTCACCCCCTCTTTTTTATAAAAAGCCATCATCTCTTGGCCTAACTTTTGTCTGTCGTTGGAATATTTTTGTTGTAATTCAGACATTTTTGGTGCAACTGCACGCATTTTAGCTGCAGATCTATAGCCAGCAGCACTTAGGGGCCACAATACGGCCTTTAATATAATGGTGGCAAAAAGAATGGCAATACCCCAGTTTCCAAAAAGGGCAAAACCCCAGCTCATAAGTTTATGAATAGGCTCTGAAAGCCACCACAAAAAACCATAATCAACCACCAGGCCAAGGTCTGGGTGAAGGCTGTTAAGGGGCTCGGCTATTTTAGGGCCTACAAAAAGGGTATTTTTATAAACAGAGGTGTTTCCATCAGACAAAACTCTGTTTTGACCCGTGACGGCAATAGAAAAAGCCCCAGAAGATAGCTTCCTAGCCTGATATTTGTGGGTTTTGCCTGCCTCTGGAACCCATGCCGATACAAAATAACGTTGTACAAGTGCAAACCAACCCCCAGAAGAGACGGTTTCAAAACTTTCTTCAGTTAAGTCTGTAAAGTCAAGCTTCTGAAAAGCATCATCGTCTGTAGAAAAAACAGGACCTAAATAAGTGTAAGAATCAAAGTCAAGAAAACGACCAGGACGCCTGTACCCGTCTCTCAATATCCTTGTGTAGGGAATTACGCTTATAGGTTCTCCGCCCCCAACAACAGCTACAGAGTCTTGAACCTCTATAGAGTATTGTCCGGGCCTAATAAAAATTCTTTTTGTAAAATAAAGGCCTTCATTTTCTCCTGACAATATAAAAACCTTTCCAGAGTCTCCCATTGACTGTTCTTCGATGTTGTTAAATTTTGGATTTAAGTAGCCGCTTGAGGGAGAAAAATAACCAGAGCTAGCAAAGTATTTTCCAAAGCAGGAATTTCCATTCTGCACAGCACCAAGCCTTATAGGGCAACCGCCTTCTGATTCAATTTGTCTTGAGCCCAACAAAGAGAAGTTATCTAAAGAATTTTTTTCTACTTTAATTTCTTTAAAGGAGGCCTTAGAGAATTGTCCTGTTATCGAGTCAACCTCAAATGAGACCACATCATTTTCAATATAAAAAACCCTAGAGGTCTCATAAGTCGCTTCTCCAGAAGGGGGCCTTGAAAGGGGGCTAAGGGGGACCTCATCTAAAGCAGTTAGTGAGTCCTTACTATCATCTATACGCTTGTCTATTAGTATTGATTCAGTCTTAATAGGGTTGTTATTGTCATCTTGATTTGGTTCAAAAGTAGGTATTTGGGACCACTGCAAAAGCAGGTAGTAGCTTATGACCGCTATTAGTCCTATCAGGCCTATTTTTATATAGTCCACTATTCTTTCTCCGGGGGAACGGGATCATACCCACTAGAGCCCAAAGGATGACACTTAAGTATTCTTCCTGCTGCAAGCCGAACCCCCTTTAGAGGTCCGTGCTTTTGAATGGCTTCCTTAGAAAACTCCGAACAAGTAGGCTGAAATCTACAATTAGGTCCAATAAGGGGACTAATAAATTTTTGATAAAAAGAGATTAAAAAAATTAAGATTTTATGCATTGCTTTTTTTTTCAACTTCATGCCAGAGGCCGGTAAGGTATTTTTTATTTTCTGTTCCTTTGCCAGGTCTCACCATTACAATAATATCAAGCGCAGGTATCAAAGAGATATTGCTCATGAAGCTACCTTTTATTTTTCTTTTAATTCTATTTCTGTCTGTAGCAAGCTTATAGTCTCTCTTTTTTATAGAGACACCTAATCTGGGGTTCTGTTTGTTATTCTTTTTTGCTAATACAAAGAATCCGTCTTTATTAATTTTAAGATCAGGGTTAGTAAAAATATTCTTAAAACCAGATTTAGATGGTACGGTGTGCTTGGAGCTTAAGGGCATAATAAATATAAATATTTAAACCGTAAGGGACTTTCTCCCCTTTTTTCTCCTATTATTTAAAACCTTTTTTCCTCCCACACTAGACTTTCTTGCCCTAAAACCATGTGTTCTTGCTCTTTTGATTCTGCTTGGTTGATAAGTTCTCTTCATTCTTTAAGCCATTAAGTAAACGGACGCGCATAATAGATTTTTTAAGCTAAATACACAAGAAAAATAAACTATTCATATAATTAACAGGTTATCCACAGTAAATAACTGTTCTTATGCTGTGGATAACTACTAAATATTGTTTATAATAGCTCTATGTCAGATATCCTTTTTTGGAGTGAGTGTAAAAAAACACTTGAACGGGATTTAGCTATAGAAGAGTATTCTACCTGGATTGCCCCCCTAAAGCTAAAGGAAAATGCTGGTATAACGCCAAAGTCATATTCTGTTTTAGCCCCCAATAATTTTATTTTAAACTGGGTAGAGGAAAACTATGGAAACTCAATAAAGGAAAGGCTTTCAGCAATAACCGCTGAAGAAGAACTTAACTTAAATTTTGAAGTTTATGAGGGGCGTGCACCTGATAAACTAAAAGAAAATAAAGCTGAAAGTAAAATACCTGAAGTAGAAGGGAGGCCTGAAAAACAGCATGTAGTAGCTGAAAAAAATCCTGATTTTTCAACCACAAGAGGACATCAAGCTAACTTAATAAAAGGCTTTACCTTTGATGCATTTGTAGAAGGAAAGTCTAATCACATTGCATTGGCTGCATCTAAACAAGTGGCCGCTGGTCTAAAAAATTCTTATAACCCTTTATTTATTTATGGGGGAGTTGGATTAGGAAAGACCCATCTTATGCATGCCGTGGGCAATTTAATCAAAAGTCAAAATCCTCATAAAAAAATAACATACATCCATTCAGAGAAATTCGTGAGTGATATGGTTAGATCGCTTCAATTAGGAGCAATTAGTGAATTTAAGCAGTACTATAGGTCTCTAGATGCACTTCTTATTGATGACATTCAGTTTTTTGCAGGGAAAGAACAATCTCAAGAGGAGTTATTTCATACCTTTAACTCTCTATTGGAAAGGGGAAGTCAAATGATTCTTACTTGTGATAGGTACCCTAAAGAAATTAATGGCCTTGAAGATAGGCTTAAATCCAGACTGGGTTGGGGCTTACCCGTAGTAATAGACCCGCCAGGACTAGAGACCCGAGTGGCAATAACTTTAAGTAAGGCTGAAGAGATGGGTTATAAGCTTGACGAAGAGAGCGCTTTTTTTATTGCCCAAAAAGTAAGATCAAATGTAAGGGAACTTGAGGGGGCCTTAAAAAGGGTGATAGCTAATTCTAATTTTACAGGAAAAGATATAGATATAGCTTTAATCAAGGATTCTCTTAAGGACCTTCTAGCTATTCAGGCTAGACAGGTGAGTGTAGATAATATACAAAAGACAGTAGCAGAATATTACAACATTAAGCTTAGTGATTTGTTATCAAAAAGAAGAAGTAGATCCATTGCTAGACCTAGACAAATGTCTATGTTTCTTGCAAAAGAGCTAACTAACTACAGTTTGCCTGAAATTGGAGAATCTTTTGGTGGCAGAGATCACACAACAGTACTACACGCTTGTAAGAAAATAAAAGAATTAAGAGATTTTAACAATGAAATTGAAGAGGACTATAGAAATCTATTCAGAGCATTAACTATATAAAAAAATGAAATTTATTACTAAAAAAAATGAAATTGTAGAGTCCTTACAAACAGGGGCTTCAATTGCAGAAAGAAGACAAACTATACCAGTTTTAGCTAATTTAAAGATGGTGGCTACGAGCGGAGAGGTTGAAATAACAGCTACTGACCTAGAGATTCAAGTAAAGAAATTAGCTAAAATTAATCAAGTTTTGGAGGAAGGAGAAACAACTGTATCTGCAAGAAAGATGTCTGAATTATGTAGATCATTACCAGAAGACGAGGATCTGGAGTTTAATTTAAAAAATGGAAAACTGACAGTAAGTTCAAAGAATTTTCATGCTGACTTTGCAACCATTTCTACTGCAGACTTTCCAGTTTTAGAGACTTCTGATGAAAAAGAGGCTTTTTCTCTTCCTTCTTTAAAATTGCAAAGACTTTTAAGTAAAACTGCTTTTTGCATGGCCTCTCAAGATGTAAGGTATTATTTAAACGGCCTTTTAATTGAATATAAATCAGGTGAAATCAATGCTGTAGCTACTGATGGCCATAGACTGGCACTTGCAAGCGTTAATCTTGAGGACTGTAATTTACCAGAAGGCCAGCGACAAATTATTCCAAGAAAGGCAGTTTTAGAGTTATCAAAAATATTAAATGAAGGAAAAAGCGAAATAAAAATTAGCTTGGGAAACTCAAGCTTAAGAGTAGAAGATGAGGGGCTAGATTTTGCAACTAAATTAATAGATGGAAAGTTTCCAGACTATGAAAAGGTTTTGCCTTCAGGTGAGCCAGAAAAACTAGAGATAAGTAAGGAAGATCTTCATGGTGCGCTATCAAGGGCCTCTGTTCTATCTAATGAGAAATATAGAGGTGTAAGATTTTCTTTAGATAACAATCAACTTAAATTAACGGCAAATAACCCAGAGAAAGAGTCAGCAGAAGAGCTTTTAGATGTTAACTACAAGGGTCAAACTTTGGAAATTGGGTTTAACATTGGTTATCTTATGGATGTTTTGGGAACTATAGATAGTGATAATTTAGAACTAAACTTCTACGGAGAAGAAAGCAGTTGCCTAATTAGGGAGCCTGGTAACAAATCGGAGGTTTATGTAATTATGCCAATGAGACTATGAGATGTTCATTGACAAGATTTTTATAAAAGACTTCAGGCTTTTTCAAGAACTATCCCTTGAATTAAATAAAAAAAATCTACTTATCTCGGGTTTTAATGGATCTGGAAAAACATCCTTCCTTGAAGCAATAAATGTAGCAATTAAAAAAAAGTCTCCCAGGACAAAAGATCTACTGGACTGCATAAGTCATGAAAAAAAATCTTTTATTTTAGGAATTCAAGCTAAGTCAAAAGAAGGGAGCCTGGTTATTAAGGCCAAAAAAGAAAGAAATAAAAGGGTTTCTATAAAAGCTATACTTGGAAAGTCCGTAGCACCAAAGAGCTCTATACCGATAATTCAATTTATTGAAGCCAAGGACCTTAGAATGATTGAAGGGGAGACAGAGCTAAGAAGAAATTTTTTCTTAAGCGCCATGTTCCACGTGGAACACAACCAAGAAAGAGCATTTAAAGAATATAAGAAAGCATTAAACCAAAGAAATACGGCATTAAAGAAAAAAGTTAGCAACAAGGAACTTAAGATCTGGGATGACGTTCTTATTGAAACAGGAACCCATATCTCTCACCAGCAACATGTATTTTTTAATGAAGTTTTTAAGGGCGCCATAGAGAGCAGAGAAAGAACTCACGAAAAGGATCTTTTAAATAAACTGAAAGTAGCTCTATTAAAAGGGTGGGAAGAAGAAGTTGAGTTTTCTGAGGCTATTAGGTGCTCTTACGAGAAAGATAGAATGCTAGGCTATACCAGTGCTGGGCCCCATAGAATAGATTTAAATTTTTCAATAGATAAAAAAACAGCAAAATCAGTATTGTCCAGAGGAGAGCAGAAGTTATTGATTTTATTGATGTTTTTTAAATTAAATAAAGCCCTGATTAAGAAGAATGTTTCTGGAATACTCTATCTTCTTGATGACATTACATCTGAATTAGATAAAAAGAATTTAGAAGTAGCAGTAAATGAAGCTCTTAAATTAGATGCTCAATTATTTATTACCATGATTGAAGATAAAAATTCAGAATCTTTTAACCGCTTTAAAGATAAATTTACACAGCTAAATTTATAAAAATGAGTTAAAATACACACATGCCAGCAAAGAAGACTGACGCATCAAAAAAAATTAAAAAACCCCAAAGAAAACCAAAAAAGTCTCCCAATAAAAAGGTTGCATCGGGCAAAAAAAAATCAACTAAATCAAATGGTTATGACTCTTCTAGCATAACAGTTTTGAAGGGTCTTGAGGCAGTTAAAAAAAGGCCAGGCATGTACATCGGTGACACCGATGATGGCACAGGCTTACACCACATGGTATATGAGGTTGTTGATAACTCAATTGATGAAGCTTTGGCAGGCCATTGCGATTCTATTGAGGTCTCTATCATTGCTGACGACTGTGTTTCAGTGAAAGATAATGGAAGGGGCATACCGGTGGATATACACAAGCAAGAGGGTGTTTCTGCGGCCGAGGTCATTATGACAAAGCTCCATGCAGGAGGTAAATTTGACGACAACTCCTATAAGGTATCAGGAGGGCTTCATGGTGTTGGGGTCTCTGTAGTAAATGCTCTTTCTAAAAAGCTTCATCTCTTAATTAGGAGGGATGGAAAAATATATGAACAGAATTATTCTGATGGTATACCAAAATCAAAATTAAAGGCTACTGGGAAAACAGACTCTACGGGTACAGAAATTCAGATCATTCCCTCTAGAGAAACGTTCACAAATGTTGTTTTTGACTTTGATATTTTAGCCTCCAAGCTTAGAGACCTGTCTTTTTTAAATGCTGGACTAAAAATAACTCTTGAAGATAAAAGGGCGGATAAGAAAAAAGTCTTTCAGCACAAAGGAGGCTTGGCTGAGTTTGTTGAGTATTTAAATGGAAAGCGGAATACCATTAATTCAGTTTTTCACTTTTCTCAAGAAAATAAGGACGGAATATCTGTTGAGGTGGCTCTGCAGTGGAATGATGGTTACCAAGAAAATGTTAACTGCTATACAAATAACATTATCCAAAGAGATGGAGGAACTCATCTGGTGGGGTTTAGAACGGCACTAACAAGGGCCTTAAATAAGTATATGGACAAAGAGGGTCTTTTAAACAAGGAGAAAGTTACAGCCTCTGGAGATGATGCAAGGGAGGGGCTGGTTGCTGTTGTTTCAGTAAAAGTACCAGACCCTAAGTTTTCATCTCAAACAAAAGACAAACTGGTTTCATCAGAAATCAAACCTATAGTTGAGCAAGAGGTTTACAAGCATCTCTCAGGCTACCTGCTTGAAAAGCCAGCAGAAGCTAAGATGATTGCTACAAAGATTATTGAAGCAGCAAGAGCCAGGGAGGCAGCTAGACAGGCAAGAGAGCTTACAAGAAGAAAGGGGGTTTTTGATGGAGGAGGCCTACCAGGCAAATTGTCAGATTGTACTGAAAAGGATCCTGCGCTATCTGAAGTTTACCTTGTTGAGGGAGAGTCAGCGGGTGGTTCAGCCAAACAGGGGCGAGATAGAAACTTTCAAGCCATACTTCCCTTAAGGGGTAAGATAATTAATGTTGAGAAAGCAAGGATTGATAAGGTTCTGTCTTCAAGCGAGATAATTACAATTATTACAGCCTTGGGGTGCGGGATTAAGGGTGAAGACTGGCAACCGGACAAACTTAGATATCACAGAATTATAATCATGACTGATGCGGATGTTGACGGGTCTCATATAAGAACGCTTCTTTTAACTTTCTTTTACAGGCAAATGCCGGAACTTCTTGAAAAGGGCTATATCTACACGGCACAACCCCCTCTGTATAAATTAAAAAAAGGCAAACAAGAGGTTTATGTTAGGGATGATGAAGACTTAAGAAAGCAACTTCTAGCAGAGGTTTTGGATGAAACAAAACTTGTTTTGAATAAAAAAGGAGAATCAATCGGAGGGGAAGCGCTAAGTAAACTTATTTCACAACACCTTAAAACACAAGACTCCATGTTTCTTTTAACCCAACAGTATCCTGAAGATATCCTGCAGGCAGGCATGTACTTAGAGCAACTATCTGATCTAAAGAATGAGAAGAAAGTTAAAGAGTGGTGTAAAAAGCTGCAAGAAAAATTAAAACAAACCAGCCTTAATGGATCTAGTTGGAGCGTAAAGACCTTAAAAAATTCTGAACAGAAAATAACAGAACCTGAAATTACTTTAGACAGACATGGATCTCAAAAAACCTGGAAATTAACTCCAGGATTTTTTAGGTCAAAAGCCTACAAAGATCTTTGTTCTTTTGGCGAACATTTAAACACTATACTGAACGCGGGTTCTTATTTTGAACTTAATGGGTCTAAATTCAGAATTGATAATTTTTCAAAGTCCGTTGATGAGTTGGTAGAGGCAGCAAAAAAATCTTTTACCATGTCAAGGTATAAGGGGTTAGGGGAGATGAATGCAGATCAGCTGTGGGATACTACAATGGATCCTGAAGCAAGGCTTTTAGGGCAAGTTACAATTGAGGATGCACAAAAAGCCGATGACCTTTTTAATTCTTTGATGGGGGATGATGTAGAGCCAAGAAAAATCTTCATTGATGAAAATGCAAAATTTGTTGTTAATCTAGACGTTTAGCTTTTCACCTCTTAATATCACTAAGGTTTTTTCTTGCCCAGCTTTCTACTTCACTTGCTGACTCAGAGCTTGATTTAATAATATTTAAAGGCGAGCCTATAATGACCCTGATTGTCCCAGGAAACTTTAGAAACCTATGGGCCGGCCAACAGTCACCAGAATTATGAACAACAGGGAGAACAGGAACATCCATTTTTTTTGCTAATTCAAAACCGCTTCTTGCATATTTTCCAATCTCTCCAGGCTTCTTTCTAGTTCCTTCAGGAAAAATTAAAATAGTAAAGCCTTCCTTTATTCTTTTCTCCCCTTCAGTTAGGGCTTTTTTTAAAGCTCTAGTAGGACTTCCTCTGTTTATAGCAATGGGCTTGAGAAGCGAAAGGGCCCAGCCCCAAATAGGAATTAATAAAAGCTCTCTCTTTAAAAGGGTACTAAGAGGAAAGAAGGAGTACTGATAAAAAAAAGTTTCCCATTGGCCTTGGTGATTTGAAGCTATAACAAAAGGAGCATCAGGAATATTTTCCCTTCCCTCAATAAGAACTTCAACTTTACAGATCTTATGAAGAAGCCAATTTGAGAGCTTTGGCCATGAAGATAATAGTTTTATCCTTTTCTCCATTTTTACAAAAGGCCCAACTATACAGCCAACAAGACCGGCAACAATGCCAGAAAAAACATAAAAAACGTAAAAAACTAGAGACCTAAGATAGAGCACTTGAGGAGTTCTTCAATTATTTAAGATGAATTTAACGGCTGCCTCAAGGTCTTGAAAACAGAGCTCCTTTGGAGGGCAATTCGCTGATGCTAAGGTTTTTTGCCCATAGCCTGTTTCAACTAAAAGAGGAATGCAGCCATGTTTTATTGCACACAATACATCTGACTCTTTATCCCCTATAAAAAAACTATTTCTTAATGTGCAATTAAACTTTTGTTCTATTTCAACTAGAAGGCCTGTTTCTGGCTTTCTACAAGAGCACTTTTCTTCGGGGCTGTGTGGACAAAAAGCTATGTAGTCAATTTTTCCGCCCTCTTCTTTTACTAAACTACACATATAATCATGTACATCATCTAAGCCTTCTTGGTTGATGATTCTTTTGTTAATACAGGCTTGATTGGTTGCCACAAAGACTCTATACCCTGAATCATTCAGTTGCTTTATGGCATTAATACTCCCAGGAATGGGGTTAAAATCTTCCTTTTTTGTTACATAACCCCAAAGGTCCTCATTTATAACACCATCTCTGTCTAAAACAATAAATTTAGAGTTAGATGTTGACACTTATTTTAAAAACCCCTGAAGGTAGGGAGGGGCCTCTTTCAGTTCAATTCTGTCTTGTTTCATGGTATCTCTATTTCTAATAGTAACCGTTTGATCTTCAAGTGTTTGAAAATCTACTGTAATACAAAGAGGAGTTCCGGCTTCATCATGACGTCTGTAGCTCTTCCCTATGTTTCCAGAGTTTTCAAGCACAACCCTGCCTAGGCCCAATCCCTGCAAAGAACCCTTTAGTTCTTTAGACAAAGAAACAAGCTCTTCGTTATTTTTCTTAAGAGGTATGACCGCTGCTTTGATTGGAGCCAAATGAGGTTTTAAAGAGAGAAGTGTTCTGGTTTTCCCTCCTTCCAGTTCCTCCACAATATATGCCTCATTTAGAATAGCCAGAACCCCTCTATCAACTCCTGCTGATGGTTCTATTACATAGGGCACTATCCATTCCTTGGAATCATTTTGGATAGCTAATCTTGCATTTGAGGACTTATTCTCTTTAACCTTTGCCTTTATAGGCAAATCTTTTTGGTTTTTTGTATGAGATCCCAGATCAAAGTCTGTTCTGTTAGCTATTCCCTCTAGTTCTTCCATGCCGTGAGGGAATTTATACATGATATCTTTAGTAGATTTTGAATAATGAGATAATTCTTTATCAGGAACATCATGAAGCTCTAAGTTTTCTTCAGAAATACCCTGTTTATGCCACCAATCTAATCTGCTTTTAACCCAAAACTGATGCCAGTCTTCATCTGAACCTGGAGTAACAAAGAATTCAAGTTCCATTTGTTCAAATTCTCTAACCCTAAATATAAAATTTCTTGGAGTTACTTCATTCCTAAATGCCTTCCCTATTTGGGCAATACCAAAAGGGAGGCTTTTAGATGTGGAGTCTATGACGTTCTTGAAATTAGTAAATATCTGTTGAGCAGTTTCTGGTCTTAAGTAAGCAAAAGAGGAGCCGTCATCTACAGGCCCTACATTTGTTTTAAACATCAGGTTAAATGGCCTTGGGTCTGTTAAGTCTTTGGAACCACAAGAGGGGCAAGCAGGTTCGTTTAAGTGGTCAGCCCTCCATCTAGAATTACACGACCTGCAATCAACCAAGGGGTCAGAAAAAGTATCTTCGTGACCAGAGTAATGCAAAACAGTTGGGTTGGTTAAGATTGAAGCATCTAAGCCTTCAATATCATCTCTTTCATACACCATTGATTTCCACCAGGATTGCTTTAGGTTGTTTTTTAATTCAACCCCTAAAGGGCCGTAATCAAAAAGTCCTTGAAGCCCCCCATAGATTTCGTTTGTCTGGAATATAAAACCTCTGCGCTTACAAAGAGATGTAAGTTCTTCCATCGATTTAGCTGGCATAATTTATTAAACTCAATGTATATAGTAAGCACTTACTATCATTTATAAGCTTTTAATAAGGACTTTTAAAATTAGAATGTTTAAACCTCTTGTACTCCCAGGCGTACTGCTCTGGTGCAGCCATTATACATTCTTCTAGTTGTCTATTCATAAGATTTACCCCTTCTTGGACCTCTAAATTATTCAAGGCATTTATTTTTCTACTAAAAATTATCTTATACCCCTTTCCGCTGGGTTGTCTTAAACAATATACAGAAAAGCACGGGCTGCCTGTTCTTTTACCTAGACTAGAAATGAGTGTCACAGATAGCGCAGGGATTCCAAAAAAAGATGAAATTACTCCATTCTTTTTTTTAGGCACTTGATCGCTGGCCATCAATAAAAGCCCACCTTTTTTTAAGGACTTTAGTAGGGTCCTAACGCCACTAGCATTAGCCTTTACCATATTGGCTCCCATTGATTCTCTGGAGGTTTTAATTATTTTATCCAGCGAAGAAATTTTTGCAGGAGTATAAGGTATGGTCACTTCATTCGTGAAACTAGAGGTTAAGTAACTTACAATCACCTCAATGTTACCCATATGAGGACTAAATAAAATAATTCCCCTTTTTTCTTCAAGAGCGCTGACTACATTCTCTAGACCTACAACCGTTACAAGTTTACCTACTCCGCTTTTCGGAAAGTTAAGCCAGTTATGGCCACTCTCAAATAGACTTTTAGAAGTTTCTATCAAACTTTTTGTTGTTAGAGCTCTAATTTCTTTTGATTTTTTGTTTGGAAAACAGAGTTTTAAGTTTTCTTCAGTTATCTTTTTTGATGAATTTGGGGTGAAACTTAGTATTGTGCCCAGAACCTCTCCCATAAGATGTATGGTTTTTAATGGTATCAGGCTTAGAAAAGCTATAAAGCCATTTAAAATGCCTATATGCATAGGTTTTTTGTTATTTTCTCCAAAAAGCAGGTGTAAAAAGGACTAAAAGAGTAAATATTTCAAGTCTTCCTAGGATCATGGCAAAACATAAGCCTAATTTAGATAAATCATTAAGTGACTGATAATTGTTCGAAACTTCCCCTAGTCCAGGACCCAGGTTATTTAGTGTGGCTCCTACAGCTGAAAAGGAGGTTATAAAATCATTTCCTTGAGATAGTAAAAACATAAAAAGGATAATAAAAACAATAACATATATAGAAAAGAAGCCCCAGACCGACTCAGATACCCTAGAACTTACTGGTTTTTTACCTAACTTAATTGTTGTTACTGCATTAGGGTGTATAAGCTTAGTTATTTCGCCTGCGCTCTGTTTGGCCAGTATTAATGTCCTAATAACTTTTATACCACCTCCTGTAGACCCAGCACATGCCCCAATAAATGCCGTTAGAAGAAGTAAGATAGGAACAAATAGAGGCCAATTCGAGTAATTTGACGTAAGAAAGCCAGTAGTTGTTGCAATTGATACGACTTGAAATGCACTTTCTTGAACTAGATTAACATCTGGGTTTTTAAGATAAATTGAAAGGGTAATAAAAGTTAAAATAAAAACACTTAATAAAATAAGAAGGTAAGCTTTTACTTCAGAGTCATAAAAATAGTGCAATAGCCTCTTCTTAGACCAAGCAATATAATGAAGAGCAAAGTTAATTCCAGCTAATACCATAAAAACAACTCCTGTCCACTGTATTGCAGCTTCATTAAAGAACCCAAAGCTTTCATCGTGAGTTGAGAATCCACCTATAGATACAGTAGAGAAAGCGTGGCAAATAGCGTCATAAGTGTTCATTCCAAATATTTTGTAAAAAACAGCGCAAGTTATAGTCATTGCTAAATATACATACCATAGCGCTTTAGCTGTTTCAGTAATCCTGGGGGTTAACTTGTTATCTTTGAGGGGCCCCGGAGTTTCAGTTTTATATAATTGCATCCCACCAATTCCCAGTAAAGGTATAACAGCAACTGCAAGCACTATTATTCCCATGCCTCCTAGCCATTGAAGTAACTGTCTATAGAACAGTATTGACCTAGGTAAATCATCTAGTCCAACTAAAACTGTAGCTCCAGTGGTTGTTAGTCCCGATATAGATTCAAATATAGCATCTGTGTAAGAAATGTTTATTTCTTCGGCAAAATATAGTGGAAATGAACCGAAAAACGCTAAAACTGTCCAGAACAAAACAGTTATTATGAATCCATCTTTTGTTCTAAGGTCTTCTTTTCTAGAAGAGGAGAGCATAAAAAGAATTAATCCACATAAAAATGTAGCCAATAATGTATTAAAAAAAACTTTAATTAAGGCATATTCTTCGTAGTAATAGGCTACAGCAGAAGGAAATAGCTGGGCTGTACTGAAAATCATCAATAAGATTCCCAGTATTCTTGTTGTATAAAGTAGGTTCATTAAGGCCTTCTATGCTGGAGAAAAGATAGCTTGAACTTCAGATAAAATTTTCTTATCTGTAAGGAAAACTATTACGTGATCATGTTCACGTATTTTAACGTCATCATGTGCGATTTTAGCCTTATTTTTACGAATTATAGCACCAATTGTTGCTCCGACGGGAAGGCTTATATCTCTAAGCTCTTTACCAACAACATCTTCGTGACCATTCTTAGAGCTTTTAACTATTGTTTCTATAGCCTCTGCGGCTCCCCTTCTTAGAGAGTGAACCTTAACAACCTCTTCTCCGGCAACTTCAGAAAGAAAAGTTCCTATAGTTATTTGCGAAGGGGCTATAGCCACATCTATCCCCTTGTCTTGAACTAGATCAACATAAGCCTCATTGTTTATTAAAGCAATTACTTTGTGTGCTCCCATTTCTTTAGCAAGCATGCAAGACATCACATTTGCTTCATCATCATTAGTTACGGCTGCAAAGACATCGCATTCTTCAATATTCTCTTCATGCAATAGGCTTTTGTCTGACACATCTCCTTCTAGGACCACAGTGTCTACAAGGCCTTCAGATATTTTCTTTGCCCTTTCTAGGTCGGACTCAATTATTTTTACAGTGTGATTCCTTTCAATTTTCTCAGCTAGAGCACTGCCTATTTTTCCACCACCCGCTATAACAACATATTTATAAGGCTCCTCTTTTTTTCTCATCTCATTTATAACCTTAACTGCATCTTTTTTTCTTGCGATAAAAAAGACCTCATCACCCGCCTCTACTGTTGTGGTGCCTTTTGGAATTATGGCTCTTCCAGATCTAAAAATTGCTGCTACTCGAGTGTCAACGTTAGGCATGTGCTTTTTAAGATCAGCAATTTCATGCCCAATTAAAGGCCCGCCTAATACAGCCCTAACAGCAACTAGATTTAATAGGCCTTCACCAAATTCTAAAACCTGAAGAGAGCCGGGAGTATCTATAAGTGCCTGAATATAATCCGTGATCAGTCTTTCTGGACTTACAACAATATCTACCGGAATAATCCCTTGTTCTATGGCCTCCTTAGTTTTGTCTTTTAAATAATTCGACTCCCTGATCCTTGCAATAGTTTTAACTTCATTACATAAAACTTTAGACATTAAACAAGAAACTATATTTATTTCATCGCTGCCTGTAACAGCAACAACCATATCGGCGTCTTTTATTCCCGATTTTACAAGGGTGCTTGGATGAGAGCATGCACCAGTAACAGTGCTAATATCAGCTTCTTCTTCTAGATGGCTTAGTGAAGAATTTTTTTCGTCTACAACAGTTACATCATTGTCTTCTTTAGACAAAGATTTTGCCAGTGTACTTCCTACTGTGCCTGCCCCAAGAATAATTATTTTCAAAAGTTTTCCTTCCCGGAAATCAAGTTAACCGAATTATAAACCTATTTATGATCCTTACTATTTTTTTCAAGTGAGCTAGTGAATTTTTTTTGTTTATTTAATCTTTCCTTGTTGCCTCTTATAAAGTCTTCAGAAGAAATGGCCTTTTTGCCTTCAACTTGCAAAGACAATATCTTTATTGCCTTTCCTTCAATACATCCAGCATAAAGATTATGCTCTTCTGTTATCTTTATTTCTCCAGGCAAAGCATAAATCTCTTCATTATCAATTATTGCAGTAAGAATTTTTACCCTTAATTTACCCAAAAAGGTAAAAGCACCATACTTTGGGTAGAGGCCTCTTACTTTTCTTTCAATAGATTCACAAGACTCACTTTCCCAAAATATTTCTGTTTCTTGTTTTTCTATTTTGTTCGCATAAGTAGCAATCGAAGAATTTTGTTTTAATTTCTCAACACCCCTTGAACTTAAGCTTTCTAAAAAATTTAAAAGTTCTTGGCTACTTAAATATTCATATTTTTTTTCTAAGGACTCAGAATTCTCTTTTGAACTAATAGGGCAGGGAATTAATTTCATTATAGGCCCTGTGTCTAGACCTTCATCCATTTCCATGTAAGTTAAGCCCCCTTCAAGGTCTCCTTCTAAAATGCTTCTTTCAATAGGCGCGGCCCCTCTCCATTTTGGAAGCAAGGAAGCGTGGACATTGATACAGCCAAGCTTAGGCAGATTAATAAAGTCTTTAGGGAGAATTAAGCCATAAGCTACTACTAATATTAGGTCTGGCTTTAGCGCTTCAAGTACCGCAATAATTTCCTTATTATTCTTTAAACTTTCAGGTTGTAATATTTGCAGTTGATTTTCCTCTGCAAGTAACTTAACCGGAGAGGGCTTGGGTTTACCACCCCTTCCTGAAGGTCTGTCAGGTTGAGTTAGAACAGCGGCAAGCTCATGCTTGCTGTTTAAAAGAAGCTTTAAGTGAAAGGCTGCAAATGAAGGTGTGCCTGCAAAAATTATTTTCATCTTAAACCTATTTCTTAGAGACCTTCATTAACTTTTTCTTAATCCTTTGTCTTTTAAGGTTAGACAGGAAGTCTACAAATATCTTCCCATCTAGGTGATCCATCTCATGCTGGATTGCAACAGACAAAATATCCTTAGCTTCAACAGTGAACTCTTTACCCTCTATATCTAAGGCTTTAACTTTAATTTCACTGGGTCTTTTTACCTCTTCAAAAAAACCTGGTACAGATAAACAGCCTTCGCTATAAATTTTTTCTTCTTTAGTCAGAAATTCTATTTCTGGGTTTATAAAAACCATAGGAGAATTCTTTTCTTCACTCACATCAACAACAAGCACTCTTTTATGAACATTTACTTGCGTAGCAGAAAGCCCTATCCCATCTCCATCGTACATAGTTTCTATAAGGTCACTTGAAAGTATTTTTATCTCTTCATCCACAACATCAACTTCTTTAGCTAATGTACGAAGTCGCTGGTCAGGAAAAATTAAAATTTTTAATACACTCATTGTTTATATTTTAACCGTGAGGATTATATTAGAATATGACAACTTATTAACAAGGAGAAAAATTGACAGCAACAGTTTCAATTATTATGGGGTCTGAATCAGACCTAGGGTTGGCAGAGAAGTGTGGTGAAGTATTAAGTTCTTTATCAGTAGAATACTCCATAAATGTTTTTTCAGCGCATAGAACTCCCGACCTGCTTCATAAACACCTTGAGGAATCTGAAAGGGGAGGCACAAAAATCTATATTGGTATAGCCGGCTTGGCAGCACACTTAGCTGGAGCTATAGCTTCAAAAACCGTAAAGCCAGTAATAGGAATTCCTGGGGACGGCGGCCCTTTAAGTGGTTTTGACGCTCTATTGTCCACAGTTCAAATGCCAAAAGGAGTTCCAGTAGCAACAGTGGCAATTGGTTCTGCGGGGGCAGCAAACGCAGGTTATTTAGCTGCCCAGATTCTATCTTTGGAATCTAAAGAAATTGCTGAAGCTTTAAAGCAAGTTAGAGAGACAAATAAAGAACAAATTACTGAAATAAACTCCAAACTCTCTAAAAGTTAATCATGCCCGGGATTGATAAAGCTTTGGCTGATTTAAAGCTGGGGAAGGTAATTGCCTACCCTTCTGAAGGAGTCTGGGGCTTGGGTTGTGACCCCAATAATGAGGATGCAGTAAAAGATCTTTTAAGACTTAAGAACAGGCCACAAAGCAAGGGGTTGATAGTTGTTGGTAGTAATCTTGAACATATGGCCCCTTACATCAATGTACAGAAGTATAAAAAAAAGCTCATGACAAAATGGCCTGGTCCACATACCTGGGTAGTACCAACAAAAACAACACCTATTTGGATAACAGGTCAAAATAATTCAGTAGCAATTAGAGTTTCCGCACACCCAACAATAGTCAAGATCTGCAATAAGTTTAAAGGAGCCATCGTATCTACGTCTGCAAATAGGCAAGGAAAAGCTCCTTTAAAAACCAAAGAAGAGGTTCAAAATGCTTTTAATGGGATAAGCTTGGTTGAAGGAAGTTTAGGGGATCTAGATGGAGCTACACCCATTAAAGATGTTGTTAGCAATAAATGGATTAGAGATAGAAGTAATAAATGAAGAAATTTGCAGTTATAGGTAAACCAATTAAACATTCTCTGTCTCCAGAAATCCATTGTGAATTTGCTAAAGAAGTGGGCATAGATATTACTTATGAGGCCATAGAGGTTGGCGCAGAAAAATTTGACTCAGAAGTAAGGGCTTTATTAGAGGGCGGTTATGAGGGACTAAATGTTACATTACCGCTTAAAGAACTTGCGTTTAATTTTGCAGACCAAGTTAGTGAAACAGGAAGACAAACAGAGGCGGTTAACACTTTATGGAGTCAGGACGAGAAGGTTTATGCAGATTCAACTGATGGAATCGGTTTATTAAGAGACTTGGAAGCAAATAGTCTTTTCGTAGAAAACACAAATCTGATCATATTAGGAGCTGGAGGTGCGGCCCAATCTATCATCCCAAGTCTATTAGAGTTGCAACCCAAAAGGCTTTTTATTTTGAATCGAACTAGAGAGAAGTCATTTCTTCTCGCAGAGAAGTATAAAGCCAGTTCGATTGAAATAAGATGTAGCTTCAGCAACATAAGAAATAGTCTTTTGAAGGAAAGCCCAAGCGCCATAATAAATGCCACTTCCTCTGGAACACGAAACGAAAAATTACAAATTCCAGACTTTAATTTAGAAATATTTCCTGCTTCCGCTTGGGCCTATGATTTAAGTTACTCTAAAGAAGTTACGCCCTTTAATAAATTAGCAAGTGAGTTTGGGTGTCCAGTGTGCATAGACGGACTGGGGATGCTTGTAAATCAAGCTGCAGCAAGCTTTGAAATTTGGACAGGAATAAGGCCTTCTGTCGAACGAACTTTGAATTTGATAAAGAATAAACTATAAAAGCAAAGTTTTCCTAATAAAGCGCCTTTAAAATAAACTTTTTACCCTCATTTTTATTTTATAAGGATTAACAATATAGGTTGTTCGCTTAAAGCCCATAGGATAAAATCCGCGCGAATTCTGCAAGCTCAAACCTAAAAATATAAATGAATTTATGAAGTTAATTTCAAGGGTTACAAGGAAGTTCTTTTACGCACTTCTCTTTTTATTTCCTGTCTCAGTGTTTTCTGAAGCTTCAGACTACAACATGCCTGTTGGCGTAACAGAAGTAAGCAAAGAAATATTCGATTTACATATGCTGATTATGTGGATCTGTGTATGGATAGGAGTTGTAGTTTTTGGGATTATGTTCTACTCGCTTATTAAATACAGAAAATCAGCAGGAGCTGAACCTGCTAAATTTGATGATCACTTTTGGTTAGAGATTTTCTGGACAGTAGCAGCAACCGTCATCCTTGTAGGAATGGCTATACCGTCAACTACTGTAATGATAAAGGCTTATGATGATACCGAGGGTGACATCAATATCCTAGTAACCGGATACCAGTGGAAATGGCAATACACCTATCTTGAAGACGGTGTAAGTTTTTTTAGTAATTTATCCACTAGCCAGGAGCAGATAGACAATGAAATGCCAAAGGGAGAGCTTTACCTTACAGAAGTTGATGAACCAATGGTTATACCAATAAACAAGAGAATAAGATTTTTAATTACTGGTAATGATGTTATCCATTCTTGGTGGGTGCCTGATTTTGCAGTTAAGCAAGACGCAATTCCTGGCTTTATTAATACAGCTTGGACTAATGTTCCTAAACCGGGTATTTATAGGGGGGCATGTACTGAGTTGTGTGGAATTAAGCATGCTTTTATGCCTGTAGTTGTTAGGGCTGTTGAGCAAGAAGAATACGATGCCTGGGTAGTAGAAAAGATAGCTTTAGCAGAAGAAGAGAAGCTGCTAACGGAAAAAGTTTGGACCACCCAAGAGTTGGTTGACAGAGGGGAAGGGGTTTATTTAAAAAATTGTGTAGCCTGTCATCAGGCCAACGGACAAGGCTTACCACCAGTTTTTCCAACTTTAGCTGGCAGCCAGATTGTAATGAATGATAAATCAAGAAACATAGAAATATTAATGGAAGGTGTCCAGGGAGCTGCTATGCAGTCTTTTGCTAACCAATTATCTGAAGTCGATATGGCTGCAGTTATAACTTATACAAGACAATCTTGGGGCAACGAAAAGAACGGAGACGGAGAAATAGTTGTACCTAAAGACATAGTTGATTATAAAAACAGAGTAGAACTTTAAAATATAGAAAGGGGTCTAAGAAGATGAGCACAATAGTAGAAACACATGATGATCACGGACATCATGGGCCTGCTAAGGGTCTGACCAGATGGTTGTTTACAACAAACCATAAAGATATCGGAACTTTATATCTTTGGTTTAGCTTTTTAATGCTATTTATTGGTGGCGCTATGGCCATGGTTATTAGGGCTGAGCTTTTTGAGCCCGGGCTACAAATAGTACAGCCAGAATTCTTTAATCAGATGACCACTAACCATGGGTTGATAATGGTTTTTGGGGTCATTATGCCGGCCTTTGTAGGGTTGGCTAATTGGATGATACCAATGCAAATAGGCGCACCAGATATGGCCTTACCAAGGTTAAACAATCTAAGTTTTTGGTTATTGCCCATGGCATTTGGAATTTTGATATCAACATTGTTTATGCCCGCTGGAGGCCCAAACTTTGGTTGGACTTTTTATGCTCCACTTTCAACAACTTATGCGCCTGATACTGTAACTTTCTTTATATTTTCGGTTCACGTAATGGGGGCTTCATCAATTCTGGGATCTATTAACATCATTACTACTATTTTGAATATGAGGGCACCCGGAATGACTTTAATGAAAATGCCCTTGTTTGTATGGAGCTGGCTCATAACAGCATATCTGCTTATAGCGGTAATGCCTGTTTTAGCAGGAACGGTGACTATGATGCTTATGGATATCCATTTCGGTACCAGTTTCTTTAATGCTGCAGGGGGTGGAGATCCAGTATTATTCCAACACATTTTCTGGTTTTTCGGTCATCCAGAAGTTTACATAATGATACTGCCTGCTTTCGGTATTGTTTCTCACATAATTGAAACGTTTTCTAGAAAGCCCATTTTTGGATACTCATCGATGGTTTATGCTCTAACTTCTATAGCTATTCTTTCCTTTGTTGTCTGGGCTCATCACATGTTTACAGTTGGAATGCCTTTAGCTGGAGAGCTTTTCTTTATGTATTCGACCATGCTTATAGCTATACCCACAGGAGTAAAAGTCTTTAACTGGGTAGCAACAATGTTCAGGGGATCAATCAGCTTCGAAACTCCTATGTTATTTGCCATAGCTTTTGTTGCGTTATTTACTATTGGTGGTTTTTCAGGATTAATGCTGGCCATTGTTCCTGCTGACTTTCAATACCATGATACCTATTTTGTTGTAGCTCATTTCCACTATGTTCTTGTTCCAGGAGCATTATTTGGGATCATTGCTGGAGTTTATTATTGGATACCTAAGTGGACTGGGAATATGTATGACGAGACTCTGGGCAAGCTTCACTTTTGGCTTTCTTTTATTTCTGTAAACCTAACTTTTTTCCCTATGCACTTTGTCGGCCTTGCGGGTATGCCAAGAAGATATCCTGACTACGCTCTGCAGTTTGCAGATTTTAATGCCATGGTTTCGATTGGAGCATTCATTTTTGGATTCACTCAATTACTGTTGCTATTTATAGTTATCAAAGCAATCAGGACAGGAAAGAAAGCTTCTGACGAGGTTTGGGAAGAGAACAAAGATTGGGGACTTGAGTGGACTTTAGATTCTCCCCCTCCGTATCATAGTTTTACCGTTCAGCCAGAAGTTAAATAATGAACGAATCAAAAAAAACCATTAGAAATTTATGCCTAACAGTCTTAGGCATGTTTGGATTTGGATTTTTGCTTGTTCCCATCTATGACGTGTTCTGTGAAATAACTGGATTGAATGGAAAAATTGAAGGACCATCTACCTTGTCTTCCAAAGTAATACAAGAAGCTGAAAAAAGAGATATGTTAATACAGTTTGTGACACACAATAACGAATCAATGCCCTGGACCTTTAAGTCTGAGGCTTCTCAGGTAAAAATTACAACAGGGGTTCAACAAAGTGTTTTATTCGTTTTTGAAAACACCACCGATAAAGACATGGTTGGCCAAGTAATTCCAAGTGTCAGCCCTGGAAGGGGTGCAGAATACTTCCATAAGACTGAATGTTTTTGTTTTGAGCAACAAAAGCTTTTAGCTGGAGAAAGAGTTGAATTACCGGTTATATTTATAATTGATCCAAATATTCCCCTAGACATAGGCTCTTTAAGCTTGGGGTACACTTTGTTTGATATAACTGACCAACTTTCTAAAAATCAAATAGCAGCCCTCTAGGAGAAAGCAAGATGTCTAGCCCACAACCATACTACGTACCAGAATCAAGCAAACTTCCTTTTGCCATGGCGGTGACAATGTTGGTTTTAATTATAGGGGCCTCTACAACGGTAAAACCAGAGTTAGGGCCTTTTGGCGAGAATTCTTATTTAGTTTTAATGGCAGGGCTCTTAATGATGTGGACTACCATGTTTTTCTGGTTTTCTCAGGTCATAAAAGAGAACAATGACGGGCTTAACAACAACATGCTCAACAACTCTTATTACTATGGAATGGCGTGGTTTATATTCTCAGAGGTGATGTTCTTCTTTGCCTTCTTTTTGGCTCTAGGCTACATAAGAGTTTTTGCTGTCCCTTGGCTGGGCGGCGAAGGAGAGAAGGGAATATCAAACATGCTTTGGCCAGGATTCGAAGCTCATTGGCCTTTAATGACAACCCCTGATCAAGCTATATTCCCAGGACCAGAAGCAGAGATGTCTTTAGCAACAGCTTGGGGTAATGGAGGTCTAGCTGGGGTTCTGGGCTGGATCCCGCTTTACAATACGATACTGCTTCTTACTTCCAGTGTTACTGTGCACATAGCTCACCTTGGGTTAAAGAATGGAAATCGCAAACAGTTTAATCTTTGGTTGGCAATTACTCTGGTTCTAGGTTATGCCTTCGTTGCTTTACAGGCCTATGAGTACTATGAAGCTTATGCTCATATGGGCTTGACCCTTAAAACTGGAGTTTATGGGACTACTTTCTTTATGCTGACTGGTTTTCACGGATTCCATGTTTGCTTAGGAGCGATAATATTGACGATTATGCTCATAAGGGGACTTAAAGGTCACTTCAGTCACGATGATCAATTTGGATTTGAAGCAGGCTCCTGGTATTGGCACTTCGTAGATGTGGTTTGGATTTGTTTGGTGGCGTTTGTATACGTAATGTAATTAAGCTCCAGGTCCTATCTGACCAGTTGCTAGTCCATAAAATATAGTTGCAAACAACATAACGGCGATAGAAACCCTGATGCCCAAACTATAAGCGGTTCTTTTTGTTTTGCCCTTATCTTTGATTAAAAAGAAACCGCCGGTAAAAAGACTTATTAGCATTGCTACTATAAGGAAAAGTATAAAATACTTGATCATGTTGAGGTGCGAAGTATACAAGTATTAATAAATAAAAATGAAAAAATCTCTTACTAGAAAATTTAAACCGGGCCTACCCATGACCTGTTTTGTAATTTTTTTTCTACCGATTCTTTTATATTTATCTTATTGGCAAGTTACTAGGGCAATTGAAAAAAAAGAAATATGGGAAACTTACTCGGTTAACAAAACCTTGCCACCTTTATCAGAACAAGAACTGTTGGTAGCTGGTCTAAAAGACAATAGCTATAGAAGTGTAATGATTAGGGGTTATTTTATCGATCAGTCTTTCTTTCTAGATAACAGAATTTATCGAAGTGAAAAAGGCTATGAAGTTTTTACACCCTTTAAGAGCGAAAGTAAAAAGATTTATTTAATAAATAGGGGCTGGACTAACAATATAGATCAAGGTTTTTTTTCTACGCCTACTGGGACTCAACGGATCGAAGGGATTGTGTCTCCCTTTAGAAAATACGGCCTTTCATTAAAGG
>TARA_B100000686_G_scaffold327249_1_pt1 | contig 39075 bp, 37 predicted proteins | sample TARA_B100000686 | Tara Oceans TARA_B100000686 (sample SAMEA2622733) | marine metagenome | biome: marine biome (ENVO:00000447); feature: marine epipelagic mixed layer (ENVO:xxxxxxxxx); material: "saline water (ENVO:00002010), including plankton (ENVO:xxxxxxxx)" | depth 150 m | reverse complement strand
AAAAAATAAGGAACAGATTCTCCAGGAAATTCCTCTAAGGCGCGTGTCTCTACCTGAAGACCAAGCTAAAGTTATAGCTTTTCTAGCATCCGAGGATTCTGACTACGTTACAGGAGTGACGATTGATACTAGCGGAGGCCGCTATTAACACAAATGTTTCTACCCTCTTTATTCATATCTTTCACCCTACAAATAGTGACAGCTCTAAAAGACAATTATTCACTTGACCTCATTAAAGTCACCCCAAGAGCCACACATGACAAACAAAACCCAATATATCCAACCGCGATTAGCGGGTTATTGTAATCTACGACACTTATTGCTGCAGTATAAAGTCCGCTGATAACCATAAGTCCACAGATCAGCGAATGAAAACTCTTCTGTACTAATATTCCTATTCCTACCAATGCAAAACCGATGAACATCGCGCCTGTAGCCAGGGCGCCAATGGAATTCGCGGCAGCAAATAAAGTTTGAGCCGTTTGGGACCATCCTCCCGCAAACGTTGTCGAAGCGGCATCCGCGACTCCGATCTGAAGTGCTGCTCCAGCAATCAATCCAGCAACGGCAATAACCATAATCATCAACCCAAATCCCACTACAAAATATCCAGATCCCCCATCCATAGAGGTTTTTATAAAACTTAAACCCCCTATTAGTAGAAGAAGAAATAAACTAACGAGAGGGAAAATAGTTTTTACAAGGTTTTTGTTTTCCCCAAGTGATTCTATATACAGTTGCGGTTTATGTGGATTAACTTCAAAACCTAACATTACACCCAATACTGCCCATCCTAAAAGCAGTATGATTGGAGAAACTAATAAAGATAAACTAGCCAACTTTTGATTGTTCATAACATCCTCTTTTACCATTCAAATATCAAGTTAACTGAAGGGTATTCTTAAAGTCCGACCTCAATAGCTAACTTATCAATTAAAACTTGTTGTCAAAGCACTATAGAGTTGCATTTTAATCTGAACCTATAATTAACTGACAAGAACGGTTTTGCAATAAGATTTAATCCCAAAATGATCGATGTAGTCATGTGAAATAATATTAATTCCGCTAATCTCTACGCTCATTTTAATGCCCGGATTCCGGCCCACTCTCATGGCAATCATATAATTTGGGAGCAATATGACCAGTAGGTGAAATTCACTTTCCTATCAATCTTTTCGACATTCTATCGCCAGAGTAGCAAAAAATCCTACTAAGATATTTCCAGTTAAATACATTACAAAATGTATATCTAGCACAAAATTGGTTTGGTAGACTATCACACATGATTTGCCCAACGTGTCAAAAGGAGAATGAAACCTCTGCAAAATTCTGCGGAATTTGCGGCACTCAGTTGATTGAAAAACTGATTGAAAACCCGATATCTACCTTTCAAGACACTGGTTTGCAAAATCCGATGGTCGGCTTTGGAGAAGCAATTGGTCTCGGATTCAAAAACTATGTGAATTTTGAAGGCCGCGCAACGAGAGCAGAATATTGGTGGTGGGCCTTATTCGCGCTCCTAGGCGGTGTAGCTACTGGAATTCTAGACTCCTTGGGTGCTGGATTCACTCAATCTCTTTTCAATTTAGCAATTCTAATACCAGGTTTTGCCCTTGGAGCTAGAAGACTTCACGACATAGGAAAATCTGGATGGTGGCAATTACTGTATCTACTCATTTTGGTCGGTTGGATTGTTTTAATTATTTGGTTTATCAGACAAGGTAGCACAGGCGCAAATACCCACGGGCCCGACCCTCGCATTACTCCTAATTAAGCGGAGATAATCCAGCCTTCAGATTATAGTATGCTATTCCATGTTAACCACGATATTATCCGGTCCTCGCGTCAGAAACTGCTCGGAAGGAGAATCATAAGGATTTTCCTCAATATGCCAAGTATTAGCTGGAACAAATAAATAATCCCCCGGACCAGCCTCAACATACTCCTTAAAGCCATCTCCATAATAAACTCGGATACGACCAGATATAACGTAGGCTGCTGTTTCTGCCTCTCCATGATGATGCGGTGGCCCTTTTTGATTCGGGGCACATGTCACTGTTCCAAACCATATTTTGCTCGCCCCCACTGAGGACTTATGTATGGCAGGTTTTCTTTCCATCCCTGGTGTCTGCTCAGTTTCCGTGGCAGCTTCAGTTCCATGAACTACCATAGGAATCTTACCTTTCTCGATTGTTTCCATATTCACATCTCCCTACAGATTCCTATTAGTAAACATTGATAATATGCATCATAACCAAAAATGCATATCAAAACGACTGGCACATTTTGATATTTAATTTGATAAGGTACGTAGTCATATAAAGATTTCTTAAATTTACGTTGGAAATTAAATGCAAGACGAACTGTGTACTGACTGTAACTTTAATGCTGAAACCGAAAAACTAAACGATAGTATAAGTCCATTAATACTGCTGATGGATAACAACTTAAGATGCAAAAAACACGCTTTAAGTTTTCTTGATCAAAGGGAAAAAATGCTTAAAAATTCTACTAACTTACCGACATCCATTACGGAACAAAGAATGCTGGATGAAGTTATGGTAATGAAAGCAAAAATTAAATGATCGATTAGGAGGATTATTTAAGAGTGGTAGCCATTTTTTCAGATATAAGGATTCTGGATTTCAGTAGAGATATTCAAGGGATGTATACATCGCTTCTGATGAGTGATATGGGAGCTGAAGTCATTAAAATCGAACCTGTTGGAGGAGATCCTCTGCGTTCTGATCCAAATTACAGATTTTATAATCGAGGGAAAAAGAGTATTTGTTTGGATCTCTCTATAGAAAATCAACTGGAAAATCTCCACGCCCTCATTAAATCTTCAGATGTAGTTGTCACAACCTGGCTGCAATCGGAAGCCAAATCCACTTTCCTTGATTATGAAAATCTTTCCAAAATAAACCCTTCTCTTTTATATTGCTCTCTGCCACCTTATGGAGATGTGGGACCAATGGCAGATGTACCAGGAGATGACGGTACTGTTGGCACCTACACAGGTATCCACGAAGGACAGGGAGGAGAAATCGGAACTCCCTTGTACGTCCAACTACCCTTTGCTACCTATGGAACCGCCTTCACTGCCTCTCTTGCAGTGGCAGCAGGTCTATTTGAAAGAGAATCCAGTGGATTGGGACAAAAAATTGAAGTTCCTTTATATGCGGGATCCACATCAATGCAAGCTACAGGGTTTATAGCCGGTGAAAAAGTAACAACCCCAAGACGTCGAGGCCCCGGTCCATCCACTGGATTACCAGTATACCGCTTATATAAATGTTCAGACGAGTGGCTCTTTCTAGCCTGCGGAAACAACGTTTTCTGGAATAAATTATGTATCGCTTTAGAATGCTTTGATTTATTAGAGGACGAGCGTTTTTCAGAGGCGCCTTGGAATATACCTGCGGAGTATTGGGAAGATTTAGCAGCAATTTTGGAACCAATTTTCGCTTCTAATTCCCGAGAATATTGGCTAAATACACTAAGGCAAAGCGATGTTCCATGCGCCCCTGCGGAAACCCGAGAATGGTTTTCCAGGCATCCTCAAGTTCTTTATAATGAAATGCTTCTACAAATACCGGACCCGGAATTAGGGATGACAACACAGGTGTCCCCCCCTGTAAAATTCTCCGTATCAAAGTCTCCTGTGCCAGTTTCTGCCAGATCTCCAGGAGAAGATAATGAGTTATTCACAAGCAGCATTTCCAAAGTGAAGATTCCCCAAGGGAGAGGCAATCAACATCCTTTAGATAACGTTAAAGTAGTAGACCTTACAGGTTATATAGCAGGAGCATACGGGACCACCTTATTGGCAGACCTTGGAGCCAACGTACTAAAAATCGAGTCCTTCGCGGGTGACGGATTCAGACAAAATGGAGCTGCATTTCAAGGGTGGAACCAAGGCAAAGAAGGAATGATACTAGATTTAAAAAACCCTAAAGGTCTAGATATTTTTCATCAATTGGTACGAGAGGCTGACGTAGTAGCTGAAAATTTCAGGGCCGGAATTGCTAAAAAATTAGGTGTCGACTACCAAAGTCTTAAAAAGGTAAACCCTAAGATTATATATTCAACAGTAAATGGGTATGGTTTGAGTGGCCCTTTTAGCGAGTACCCTGCCTTCGACCCACTCATACAGGCCCAGGGAGGAGCAATGCGTGACCAAGGGGGTGGAGGAGACCCAGTGTTTCTAAGGATTGCAGCATCTGACTATACTTCAGCGATACTATCAGCATACGGTATAGTTTCTGCTTTGTACTATCGATCTCGACATAATAAAGGTCAACATGTGGAGATTTCTTTGGTTAATGCCGCTTTTGCATATCAAGCCGCGGAATATTTTGATTACCCGAATAAACCCGAGAAACCCAGACTAGGAATTGTCGGCCAGTCAGTCGATTACAGGCTCTATAAAGCAAAGGATGGATGGTTTTTCCTGTCTTGTAGAGAAGACACTGAATGGAACAAAATGTGCGACGCAATAGGAAGGCTTGATTTAGCCAAGCATAACAAAGATGCCAGGGTAAGGAATCAAAAAGTTCTCAACCACACACTTGAATCGTTATTTTTGAATAACGAAGTGTCAGAATGGATAAATCTTTTTAGGCAGGCAGGAGTAAAGTGTGCCCCGAACCAAACTCTGCGAATAATTCACGATGATCCTCAAGCACAGGCACTCGGCTTAACTACTGAAACCGATTCGTACAACTTGGGCCGCATAAAACTCCAAGGGCTACCCTTCAAATTTTCACGAACTCCAGGAAAACTTGAATTACCTGCTCCCAGCCATGGAGAACATACAGACAAAATATTGAAAGAACTGAAATTTTCTAAAAAAGATATATTATCCCTTAGGTCAAAAGGAATAGTGGGTTAATCATGTCTTTATACGGATGTAATAAATGAAAATAACTTCTATTGAATATGTAATCCTTGATAGCCTTTATCCATTTGTTTTTATCCATACGGACGAAGGAATTACTGGTATTGGAGAGTGTTTCAGGCGACAACCTCTAGTAACAAAAACGGTGGTTGAAGAACTACTTGCACCTTCTATAGTAGGTAAAGATCCTATCGATACAGAGGCCAGATTTAGAGATATGTCTTCTGCAGGTCAAGCTTTGGAAATTGGCGGAGCAATATGGATAGGTATTGCGGGCTTAGACATAGCGATGTGGGATCTGAAAGGAAAATTTCTCGATCTACCAATTTACAATTTACTCGGTGGGAAGGTTAGAGAAAAAGTCCCAGTATATGCTAGTTCGATGACCCGAAACTTAACCCCCCTTGAAGAAGCAAATAAAGCCTTATCATTTGTTGATAAAGGCTACACCGGCTATAAATTACATAGTGCGGTACCAGGGCAAATTGACCATCCTTCTGATCAAACCATAGCGACTGTTACAGAGGTTCGGAAAGCGGTAGGGGACAACATAGATATATTAGTGGATGTGAACGGGGCTTATTCGGTACACAATGCAATTGAAATAGGTAAACAGTTGGAGCAATTAGGGGTATTTCATTTTGAAGAACCTCGTCCCCATTACGATCTGCTCGGTCTAGCTGAAGTAGCAGGGGCACTCTCAATTCCAATAGCGTCGGGAGAAATGATATACAGCCTATATGAATATAAGGAACTTATGTTACGAGGAAAAATTGACATAATCCAACCAGATATCGTGAAAACACCAGGCTTCACAACTTTGACCAAAATATCGCATTTAGCAGAATCTCTTGGAATTCCTATAACCTGCCACAATACTCAGCCAACTATCAGTACTGTAGCCCATGCCCATTTTGTAGCAGCGACACCAGGTGCACCTTACTCACAAGAATACAATATTGAATCCATTTCTATTAGAGATAAATATCCTATATTGTCTGAGCCACTTCACATACAAGAAGGATTTCTGGAAGTTCCTACCGGGCCAGGGCTCGGAGTCGATCTAGATATGAAAGTAGTAAACAAGTTAAAAAGTTGATTTCACAAGCCAGATAGAAAATCCTCCAGCCATCACTTGTCTTCATGGCTGAAGGATACCCTCTGCCGCCTTATTATCTGGAGGAGCGGCTTAAATTGTCAGTACATCTTAGATTATATGTTCTACATTGTCAAGATCTATTAGAACATAAGAACTAACACTGGATAACCGTCACGTGGATTTCGCATTGCTTCTGGCCGCTTGAACACTATTTCACAATGGAAAGCCTGCCGTTATCATACGAGCATAAGGTGATTAATGTGATTAATCCAAAACCAAAGTCGAATGATGAAAGACCTTACTTAAGGTTAGCCAACTTAGTAAAAGATAAAAGACTTGAAAAAGAACTTTCTCAAAGGGAATTTTCTAAGATTCTAGGTATGAGCAACTCTTACGTAGCACATTTAGAAGGAGGAAAAATACAACCTTCTGTTGGCACCTTGCGAGGTATTTCTGAAACTTTGGGAATTCCGTATAACAAGTTGGCAATTCTGGCAAAATATATCGATGAAACCGCATTTAACCAGATCACCCAGACGAACACTACTCATAGAGATATGGCCTTTTCGGACCTAACGGAAAAGGAATGGATCTCCGTTATGGACTACGTGGACTACATCCGCAGTAAAAGAGAAAATTGACTCATACTATTATGCCTATGTGGTGAAGAGTATAGGATTCCTCATCCTTGGGGCTATTTCTGTCTCCGAGAGTTCCACAGCATCCTTCTGATAAATCTGTATTCTGTGATTTCCAAAGTCGGTAATAAACAACCTGAATTGATCGTCCACTTTGACCGTCATTGGGGCATTTAATCTCTGAGTCTTTTCAAAATCACCATCTGAACGTAACCTCAGGGTGACCTGGTTTGCCAATACATATTGCTTCCCAGACCTTGAGAGCGTGGCGTTGCCATAGAAACTTTGTATATACCTCTCAAGCTTGTTGAAAAGCTGAACACGATCATTCTGCCAATCACAAACATAAATATCACCATGAGCATCAACTGCTACTGAAGATGGTCTTCGAAACTGTCCTTTGTCAGTACCGTGTGAGCCAATAACAGATTTGAACCCTCCTTCTGAGTCGAATCTCTGTATTCTGTCATTTTTCCAATCGGCTACAAATATATCCCCAAACTGATCCACCGTTAAACCCCAAGGCATATTCAACTGCCCTTCTTTATCACCAAACTCACCAAATACCTGTAAATGTTTGCCGCTTTTGGTAAATCTTTGAATTCTACTATTCATAGCATCTGAGACAACTATGTTACCTTCTGAATCAAATGCCATTCCCGACGGACGGTTTAGTTGCCCTGGTTCGGACCCTTGTTCTCCCCAAGTTTCAATGTGCTCACCATCCTTATCCATAACGACAACTTTATGATTAGCCTCATCTGTTACATATAGATTCTCATTCTCATCCACTAGAAGAGCAGCGGGCCATTGGAAAAGACTCGAACCTCCTCTTACACCCAGATTCTCATCTTCCCAGTTAATGACCCTAACCTCATTTCCTAGTCCGCCACGAGTAAGAACATATACATTCTCTTTTCCAAACCCAATATCAACAGGATTAGAGGTAACTCTTCTCTGACCTAAGGTCATATAATATGGGTATCCCGATCTCAGTAAATCGAATGGTACTGTCATGGCCGCCACCTCCTAATTTTAGTTTGACCTGAAAGGATTAATTTGTTCGAAGTTACCATAAACTATTGGGGAAGCCTCGAGACCCAACCATTGTTCTAGGACAGTTCCATATATCCCTCTAAAATCAATTGTATGAGCTAAATCTTCACCTTTTTCCCACTTGTCACGATCCAAGGAAGGGTATTCCGAATATAACCCACCGGCTATTGGTTTACCGACTAAGTATGCCCCTCCTCCTGAACCATGATCTGTACCAGAACCATTATCATAGATCCTCCTGCCGAATTCCGAGAAAATCAGCATGACTACATTATCGTCAGCATCATGTTCCTCTATATCCGTGAAGAAATCATTAACAGCCCTCGATAAATCTCTAAACAATCCCGGTTGCGTAGGCAGCTGATTTGCATGCGTGTCATACCCACCTTGCTGGGTATAAAAAATGCGGGTTCCCAAATTAGCTGTATGCACTCGAGCTACGTCCCTCAATGACTGAGCTATCGGATTATCACCATACTCAACAGTCGATTCGTATTGCTGCGGTGCCACCTTAATCAAATCAGCTCCAGTCAATACATCCATACCTGTTCGAGAGAGATAATCCATAACTGGCCCTGAACCAACTGCTTGCCCATACATATCTTTAAAAATTTGCAAAGCGTGCTCTCGCTGCTGTTGAGCTGCAATCCCACTCATCAAGCCGTATTCGTCTAGGTTAGATACACTTGTTACCGGCACTCCCGTCTTGGACATTGCTCTGGGCAAACCAACCCCAAAGTTTACCCCGGTAAGAGGGTTTTCGGCTCGAGGATCCAATTGCTCAATAACATTACCTAGCCATCCCACGGTTGATACTTCATCTGGGGCACAGGTGTGCCAAATATCCATTCCTCTAAAATGGCTACGGTTAGAATCGGGATATCCTATTCCTTGGACCACTGATACCATTCCTTTGTCGTACAATTCTTTAAAAGGGGCCATCTCTGGATGCCAGCCTAAAGTACCATCAATAGGCAAGACATCTTCTTCCGCAATATTCAGAAACTTTCGATTATCGTAATATGCGGAATTCGAATACGGAACCAAGGTGTTCATAAAGTCATTGCCACCTGACAGTTGCACCACCACAAAAACAGGATCTTTCTTAGTATATGTCGTCATTGTTATTTCCTTTTAAAAAATCTATCTAAACACATCTATTATTAAGCGAATTGATATTCCCTTGTGGAAACAATCAACTGAATCATACGGGCGATTTTATGAGCATTATCATCCCTATCCTCATCGGAGGTAAGGTCAACGTCTCCAACCTCTTCAGCGTAATTGGTTAAAGCCGTCCGGGTTTCATCACCAACTTCAATAGGTCCTACTAGATCTAAACACCTATCTACGAGTTCACCAGATTTAACAACTGATCCCAACCGTTCCATTATCTCCCTAAATCCCGGACTTGAAACATCGTTGAACTGATTCACAGCGAAATTAACTCTTTCATTCAGTGTCCCGCCATCTATCCACTCGTGTCCTGTATGCCACCCTTCGACAGTGGGAGGGTTCATTAGAGCCTGACCCATGACTGCCGCGGTACCATATAGTTTTCCTACATCTTCTCCTTCAGCAGGCATCACTCCATACCTACCAGACAACTTAAGAGTACCTGCAACTAATTCTGAAGGGTTTTTAACTTTCTTATAAAACGAATTTTTGAAAAAATCCGAATTAAACATATAGCTTAGTAATGGTCTGACTTCTCCATCATTGCTCATAAGTACATCAATCATCGCATCGACCGCTTCAGGATTGCGGGGAGGCTCAATGCTCCAAGCGGGAACCTGAGGTTCATCTTCAACAAAAAAGTTATACAAATGTCTGCAAATGAACAAGGCTGTAGCCCTCTCTTCACATATAATGTCAATTATATCTCCACCATCAAATTTACCTGTTCGACCAAGAAATGTTTTTTCACCGTCATCGTGGTCCGTCTCATCAAAAACGAATTGGGTTTCGGAATGACCATAAGGATAGAGTGGCAATGGTTGCTCGAACGTCCATCCGGTGAAGGCCCTAGCTGCTTGCTTTATGTCTTCCTCACTGTAGTTACCCACACCCATAGAAAACAATTCTAAAAGCTCTCGCCCCCAATTCTCATTCGGCTGATCAGAATGATTTTCACAATTATCAAGCCAATAATTCATTGCCGGATCTCGAGCTAAATCAATAAGGATCTGCTTAACATTTGTTAATCCATTTTCCCTAAAAGTATCGATCTGACTCACTATAGAGGGAGTATGCTCTGCCTTATAGTGTCCAGTTGCAAACACGTGGTGCCAAAAGAGGGCCATCTTTTCCTCTAAAGGACGTTTGGTGTTTACCATTCTCCATAACCACTTACCTGCATGAGTTGGATGAGTGTCATGGTATGAAGTCTCAGGGTTATATCTTTTCAGATAATCTTCATCGATTTCTTCAAATCTCTCGGGGTGAATCAAATCTTCCACAATCTCTTCATAAGACTTATCGGAAATCTGTTCAAGTTCCGACCTTGACGCACCAAAACCAGCCCTCCTCAAAAGATGAGCCTTAAGCGCCAAATCGTTGTTACTCATTCTAAACCCTCCTACTCAACTGAATTTATTCCTTAATAATTTTCTTTGTTTGTTACCGTTCAACAGTTTAACGGTCATTCTAGCTAAATCATAATCAATCATCAACGGTCACACTTTTCTTTTCCTTCCCTCTAAATAATCAACCAACATGTATCGCCCAAGCTGGTCAGGCTTTGTATAAAAGGATCTGCCATTATTAATTTTTGCCATCTGATCCATGAATTCCATTAAAAAATAGTTCATCTCAAGCATAAACGTGTTTATAACGATTCCCTCTCTTGTACATCTTTTGACTTCTTTCAATGTCTGATCCAGGGTTCGTGGAGTAGGCGGATAGGAAAAATAGGCTTGTCCGCCTTCCATATGGGCAGTAGGTTCACCATCAGTAACCATTAAAATCTGCTTATTCGCCACATTTTGACGCGCTAGAAGTTGTCTCGACAAAATAAGTCCGTGGTGCATATTTGTCCCTGCAACCCAATGATTCCAGGTAGATTCTGGCAAATCTTTACCCTCAATGTTCATTCCATAATCTGAGAACCCAACTACGAATAATTTATCTCTAGGAAACTTGGTTTGTACTAACCAATACAGAGCTAGGGCAACCTTTTTTGCAGCAGTAAAAGTTCCATACATTCCCATGGATCGGCTCTGATCGAGCATCAGAACGGTAGCAGATTGGGTAAGATGTTCATGCTCATTGACTTCTAAATCTTGCTTTTGCATGCGTAAAGGTATGGATGAGCCATCCCTAACAACAGTGTTGAAAAGGGACTTCTGAAGATTTATTTCAAAAGATTGGCCAAATTCATATGGGACTGTCTGACCAGTGAGATCTCCCCAATCACCTTTCTTAAAAGTATCATGCGCTCCTAAATTACCTTTCCTCATCTGTGAAAATATTTCTCTCATCGCATTTTGAGCGATTTCTTTAATCGCCTTAGACCCTAATTTAAACCTGTCACGGGTCTTCAATAGATATCCAGCTTCCTCAAGAGCTGTGATCATTCGAAAGATTTCCTCTATTTGCACCCTAGAAAGGCTCCCCAACAATTCTTCTAAAGCATCTAAATCCAAATCACCAATCTGACCCGACTTCATGGCCTCAGTGATCACTTCATTCAATTCATTTAGTCGTTCCATCTTCGTCAAAACCTGCTCTGCCAATTCAGGTGTTAAAGATTCAGAGCCAAAAAATTGATATTTTTCTAACTCTTTAAGAATGTCGGAAGGTAGTTCCTGATGATTGGAATATTTTTCAAGTAAAAACCTTCTTTCTTCCTCAAGTTTAGTGAGGATATCCTTTAATCCACCTACAGGACGATCATCATTTCCGATGAATCCTTCCTGCACAATGCTGCGCATAGCCTCGTTGACATCACCAATCTCCAGTATCTGGTCTGCCAAAACATTAAAGGCTGAATCTCCTTTCTCAAAAACAGATTCGGATTCAACCTTTTTAGAATATAGATTTACCTTGGAAAAATTCACGGTTCCTCCCAACCTCAAAATAATACAGGACTGCCGAATTTTAGCATTTCTATAGTCACAAATGGCTCGTGCTAGAATCAGATGCTTGCCAGCTACTCAGGACCTTTAGTCATAAGAGGAAGTAAATATGAAAATTACAAATATGCGACTGGAAAGCTACAGATGGCCAAAGCCCAACCCCCAAAGCAATGGAAAACACACTTACACCCATGATGGCAGAAATTTTATTTTTATAGACACCGATGAAGGTGTCACTGGCGTTGGCCTCATAGGTGGAATACATACATCTGATGCTATTAACAAAGCTATTTTTGAACATTACAAAGAATCCGTTATCGGGGAGGACCCTTTTTGCAATGAGAAAATTTGGGACACTCTTTGGGAACCAAAGATATCCGGGCGCAGGGGTATGACTACTAGAGTGATAAGTGGGATCGACATTGCCCTGTGGGATATAAAAGGCAAGGTGGCAAACCAGCCAGTTTATAAACTTTTGGGTGGGTACACTGAAAAAGTTCCGGTATATATAGCTGGCGGATATTACGAAGACGGAAAAGGTTTAAAGGAATTACAAGAAGAAATGCTAGCTAGCGTCAATATGGGTGCTAATGCCGTAAAAATGAAAATAGGTGCTGTTAGCATCAACGAAGATATTGAAAGAATTAAGGCAGTTCGAAAAGCCATTGGGTCAAATGTTAAATTAATGGTGGATGCAAACTGTGCCTACCGCTTTTACGAAGCAATCGAGATATCAAAAAAAATGGAACCTTATGACATATTCTGGTTCGAAGAACCGATAGCTCCTGATGATTACAAAGGTCATCAACTCATAAGCCAATCAACCACTATTCCTATTGCTACCGGTGAAAATGAATATACTAAGTATGGCTTCAGGGATCTAATAGAGAGCAGGAGTGCAGCAATATTGCAACCTGACGCACTCATAATGGGGGGCGTTACAGAATTCATGAAGGTGTCGGCACAGGCACAAGCTCACGACCTTCCAATAGCTCCACACGGTAAACAGGAAGTCCATATACATCTACTATGTGCTATACCTAACGGTCTAATCCTAGAATATTATAGAGAAGAAACGGACCCGATATTCAACCAAATATATGAATTTACCCTTGAAGTAAAAAACGGATATGTTAGTCCTCCAAATCTCCCTGGATTTGGTATAAGCCCCAATATGAACATACTGAATCAATACAGAGTTTCATAATTTAGCCAGACCTAACTCCATGGTCAATACTAGGGGCAGACTCATAAACTTTTTGGTCACTCATATACCAATCACCTCATCACTATGGATGGTCAGGTAGAAACAAACAGCGTTTTAAAACCGATCCGTGGAGATAGAATAATCAACTGCGGGAAAATAATTCATATAGGAATAGGGTTCGGAGGAAAAAACCTAATCCATTCTTGTCACCAACCTAAATCTCAAGGTGGCTATCTTTTGTATGGCATCTGTGTATCTAAATTGTCCATGTAGTAGTGGACTTGCTGAACCCCAAAATTCTCCTGCAGTTGGATGGTCAAGCCACCATCAACAGGTAAAGCGTGACCAGTGATAAAAGATGCCTCATCTGAACACAAAAAAGCAGCCGCATTGCCAATATCCTCTGGAATTCCGGTTCTTCTTACAGGATATTGATCTTCAAAAAACTTTAGTCCTGAAGGATTATTTTTCCAAACATTTTCCATAATCCTTTCGGTTACAATATGGCCTGGACAAATTGCATTTACCCTAATTGCATTAGGCCCATAATCGACAGCCATCTGCTTCGTCATTGCTATCACGGCCGCCTTTCCGGTTTCATAAGTCAAAGCTTTCTTCGCTACCAAAAACCCATGAACCGAAGAAATATTTACGATTGAACCTCCACCAGCTTCCATCATTAATGGGATCGCATATTTTGAGCCCGCGTATACTGAGGTGACTAATGCCCTAATATCACTCTCCCACCTATCTTCTGTGACTTCTAAGGCGCCCCCTTGCTGACCTTCAGCTGCCGCATATGCATTGTTGACTAAGATATCTAATTGTCCCCAATGGCCCATTGCAACCTCAACCATTCTTCTCAAATCGTCATACGAGGTGACATCGGTCTTTATACATTCCACGATCCCTGAATCCTTTGATATCTGATCCGCGGTATACCTAGCCATATCTATGTCAATATCAGATATTAAAACCTTTGCACCTCCTTGCGCCAAGACCCTTGAAATTCCACCACCGACACCTTGTGCGCCTCCGGTCACGATTGCAACTTTACCTGACAAATCAAACATAACTATCCACCTTCAAATCGGTAATTTAAAAAGAACCAAACTAAAACTTTATTTCACATCGAGAGTTATTTCTCCCAATAAGTCCATTTCTAAACTTGCCCTTACGCCAGATTTAACTTCAATGGGAGGGATCATGCTCCCAGTGATAACGATATCTCCCTTTTTTAGCGACCCACCCCTAGAATTTATGGCATTTGCTATCCATAACATTGGTTCAACAGGATGACCATTAACATCTGATCCGAGGCCTGTCCCAACTGATATACCGTCTAATTTTAGTTCACATTTAGCCGAAGGAATATCTAGTTCTTGCCAATCAATAACAGGTGTACCTAGCACTACGCCTGCACCATGAATGTTGGTTGCTATGGATTGTATTAATGAATTCTCTGCAGCGAATTTCCTGATATCTACAATCTCAAAAGCTAACTGCAAATATTCGATAGCCTCAAATAAGGATTCTCTATTCACTCCATCTGAGTCTACTATCAGATCAGACCCCATTCTTACAGCAACCTCACATTCAACGGCCAAATTAACGTAGTTTTCCATTGCAAGCGAAGCCGGTGATTCGCACACAGAATCTAACAATATTCGCCCAAAAACCGGCTGAGATGCCCCTACTCGTTCCTGCATGACTTTGGTTGTATACGCTATTTTATAGCCTGCATATCCTCCTGCATCTTCGGCACGCAGGGACATAAATTCCCTCTGAATATCGTATGCCTCAGATTCAGAAACAGGAGCTAATTCAGTATTCATCAAAGAATAGGGAATTTTTTGAAGGTACTCTTGATACAAAATTTCGGCTGCCTGAACTGTCTTGTTTCCCATTTTTTACTCCAGTAAATTATTGTTTTCGAAAAGGAGCGTCCCTCCACTCAAGTGCAGCCTTCAATCCCTGTTGAGCTGAAATGTCGTTGAACTCTTTGACAATTGGAGACTGGTGAGCAACAGCGTCTGTCTCCGCCGCTATCACTTGCATCATATTACGTCCCATCAAATCCAGGGCTTTATTAACTATACTTTTGTTGGCAGCCAACATTTCCCACGGAATTTTGGCCATTTTCTTGGCCAAATCTTCAACAGCTGCATCCAAGCCCTCCGCAGGAACAGATTTCCATACTAACCCCATATCACTAGCTTCCTTCCCAGAAACTGTTTCTCCGGTGAGCATAAACCATTTAGCCCATTGCGGACCAACCATATAAGTCCACATATGAGTTGGGGGAGTCCCCATGGAACGTACAGGTGGGAAGCCTATATTCGCATCGTCAGCAGCGATGATGATGTCGCAATGCAAAGCTAAGTCAGTACCTCCCGCTATCACATGGCCATGTATGCCGGCAATGACCGGTTTACTCAAATCAAATATTGAAGTCATCAACCTAGCTGTTTTTTGCAACCTCTGCGTATCCGACCGAATGTTGCTTCGCCTAGCTTTTGTAATTTCCCTGTCCTCATCCGATTGAGGCGGGGTGATATCATATCCAGCACAAAATGCGCGTCCAGCACCCCTAAGAGTTATCACTCTGATATCAGGATCCTCATCGGCGTATGTTAAACACTCAATTAATTCGGATTGTAACTGAGGGCTTAAAGCATTGAGCTTTTCTGGTCTGTTCAATGTTACCCTCCCGACTCCACCAAACGCTTCATATTCGATAAATTGGTATGACATGTAAACTTCTCCTTCTCTAGAATCGTTCAAATGTGTCTATATATAGTTATATTGTTTTTACTATGAAAAAGTTAGGAACGGCGAAATATTATCACGAAGAAGTATTAGAATTGAGTTTTGTGTTTGTCGATTTGATGAGTTGACAAAAGATTAGGGAATATCCTTGAAAAATTTAGTTAAACGTATCTACCGGTGGCATCCATCTCCACCTTTCTTTTACGGTTGGTTAGTTTTGGGAACTGCCTCGATAGGGGCCCTGATAGCCACATCCGTAGCTCAGACTGTATTTGGTGGAGTTCAAGATCTGATAGCTGGTGAAATTGGATGGGATAGGAAAACTATCGCCTTGGCTGCAACTCTCGGAACATGGACATCCGGTTTGACAATGCCATTTATAGGAAAACTTGTCGATAGATTTGGGCCGAGATGGATGATGCTAATCGCTTCATTATTGGTTGGTGTTGGAACTATCTATTTTTCTGGGAGCCAATCCCTATGGCAATTCTTCACTGGTTATATCATCGTCCGATCCGTCGCTGGACCCAATCTGCAAAATTTAATCCCTCGTACTGTTGCCGTAAATTTTTTTGAAAAGAAAAGAAATTTTGCCATGGGTATTACTTCCTTAAACAGGATAATCGGGGAATCTATTAACATACAGATAATAACGGCGATTTCCGCAGCTTACTCATGGCGAGTGGCATATAGAATAATAGGAATATTAGCCATCCCATTGTCTTTACCCATTTTTTTATTAATTAGACACAAACCTGAAGATGTCGGACAGCTTCCTGATGGGGCCACACACGACCATAAAGAATCGCCAACCATCAAGATTCCAGAAATAACTTGGCCTATTTCTAAAATAATATCTCTACCATCATTCTGGTTCATAATGCTCGGCGAATTCGTTGCCGTTACATCAACCTCAATGGCACTATTTCAGGTAGTCCCGTTTCTTACGGACGGGGGAATTTCACAAAATACTGCAGCGGGGGCTTTAACATTAGGAAATATATTGGGAGGGCTTTCTGTACCTTTATGGGGATATATTACTGATAAATTTACAACCAAAAGGATTGCTATTTTAGCCTTAAGTATGGCCATATTGCCAACTATCCTTTTCACAAAAGTAGACATTTCGACCTACGGATTTGTTCTCGTGGTAGTTTGGACTGCTATTACTAGTCTTATATTTGTACTAGGTAGTATGATGCTAGGAACAGTTTTTAACAGATCATCCTTCGGAACTGTAACCGGCATAACCGGACCGACAAGAACCGCTGCGATGGGTTTAGGACCATCAATTGGAGCTTTTACGGTAGCGTGGACCCATAGTTATACCCCTGTTTTTATAGCCGCCACGATCGGATACTTTTTGGTTATATCACTATATTACAAAGTCAGGACTGGAAACTCTCAGATATAAATGTTCGCATCCTAGATCTGACTTTCTCCGCTAGTTGAGTCGGTTGTCTTTCAAAGCCGTGAGTAGCGCCAGGATATACGTTTAGTGTCGATGGGTTTCCAGATGCGAACCACCTTGAATGCATAAATAAGGTGTCGTCTAAAAGTGGGTCAAGGGTGCCAACGGTAAAAAGAGCAGGTGCTAATTCATGTAAAGGAGCGTAAAGAGGTGATACGTCAGGATCCATTCTATCTTCATTCTGCAAATAATGGTCAAAAAACCAATTCATTGTTGGGGTACTTAGCACTAAATTACGGTCTCCCCATAGTCTGAGGCTCGGACTGCCCGACATGTCATATACCCCATACACTAAATTAGCACCTGAAAATTCAGAATAACCATGTTTATCTCGCATGCGGATCATAGTAGAAACAGATAGATGACCTCCAGCCGATTCTCCTCCGATTGCGATTTTTTCTGTGCCGAATTCTTTCATAGCATTGTCAATGACCCACATCGCTACCGATTCACAGTCGTCCTGAGCAGCCGGATAAGGATGTTCTGGAGCAAGACGATAATCGACAGAAATAACCGCGGCGTTACAATCACTCATGATTTCCTCTAAATCATCATCACGATGGTGTGCTCTACCCAACACCCATCCTCCTCCGTGGATATGAAGATAAACCCCATTTATTTGATCTTCTGGTATAAAAGCTCTTACTGTTACAGTCCCTTCAGAACCCTGTATTTCTCTCTCAATTGCTTTATCTGACAGAACAGGTTTCACATAACGTCCGGTTCCTTCTTCCTGTTCCTTTCTAACTTGCACTATATCTCTTTCATAGAGCGGTGGATAATCAGCTAACTCTTTCTCTAAATTGGCTACAAAATCCCTTACCTCCCTTTGCATTTCCACCGTATAAAAAATATTCTCTTCTTGCATTAATAACACCTCTCCGAAATATCATTGGATCATCTGAATTTATTTCCTGATATGCCCATTCCCTAAAACTACCCATTTATAAGATGTGATTTCCTTCAATCCCATAGGGCCTCTTGCATGCATCTTATTAGTACTTATAGCCACCTCAGCTCCTAATCCCAATTGACCACCATCATTGAATCTTGTAGAAGCGTTTACCATAACGGCACTAGCATCAACTTCTCTGACAAACCTGTCGGCAGTTGAGTAGTTGTTGGTAATAATGGCTTCAGAATGCCCTGTACCATGATTTTCAATGTGATTAATGGCCTCATCTACCGAATCTACAACTTTCACTCCAGCTACCAAAGACAAATGTTCAGTATCCCAGTCCTCTTCATTCACCGGAACCAATTTAATATCCTCTCGAGGGCCGAGCAAAGATAGTGCCTTTGTATCGCATCTAAGTTCAACACCGTCCACGGCCAAAATTTCCGCCATTCGAGGCAAATAGTCAGGTGCGAGAGAAGAATGAACCAAAACCGTATCTAAAGCGTTACATACTGATGGTCTCTGAACTTTAGCGTTTCGAACAATTTTTACAGCCATATCCAAGCAAGCTTGCTCATCTACGTAGGTATGGCAAACTCCAATTCCTCCAGTAATTGACGGCATCGTGGATTCATTTCCAACCATATTTACTAAATCTTGCCCACCTCTCGGTACCATCAAATCAATATATTGATCCAGTTTCAACATTTCTGAAACTAAACTTCTGTCAGCGCTCTGTACAATTTGAACAGAGTCTTTGGGTAGATCTAGCTTGGATATCACATTTCTTATGACCTTGGCCAAAACCTGATTTGAATAAAATGCTTCACTCCCTCCTCTCAAAATTACAGAATTACCTGATTTGAGGCACAAAATAGATATATCTACCGTGACGTTAGGCCGACTCTCATATATAACTCCAATCACACCCAAGGGAACTCTCTTCCGTCCTACCTGAAGACCGTTAGGCATAGTCTTCATTTCAATCATTTCTCCCACTGGATCATCCAAATTGGCCACCTTTAAGGCATCGGACGACATCGACCTCAACGATTCAGTGGTGATAGTCAACCGATCTAACATAGCCTCCGATAATCCTTTTTCCTTACCCTTGACTATATCTTTTGAATTCTCTGAAATGATCTCTGTCTCTGAATCAATCAAAGCTTTCGCGATTTCTTCAATAGCCAGATTCCTGTTCACACCGGAGGAAGCCGCAAGTTTTCTAGAAGCCAATTTAGCGGCTCTACCTAAATCTTCCATGGTTTTCAAGGAAGCACCTCCATTTCCAAGATTTCAATCATTTAACAACATAACCATATTATCTCTATGAATCACTTCATCGCCGTAATGATGCCCAAGAATTTTCTCTATCAGATCTGAATTTAAACCCTGTATTTTACGTAGGTCGGGCGACCCATAATTACTGATTCCAGCCGCGATATTATTTTCGTTCTCGTCTCTAATATAAACGATATCTCCTCTTTCAAACTTTCCCATGCACCCCAAAACCCCGGCCGGTAAAAGGCTAGTTTTACTAGCCTTCAATGCCGAAACTGCCCCTTGGTCGATTTTTATATGACTCTTGTTAGATAAACCACTTAACATCCATCTTTTTCTACTTTCTAATTTGGATACTGAGGTCTTAAACAAAGTGCCAATTTTCTCTCCTTTCGACAGACGTGAAATAACAGAATCCTTCATTCCATTGGCAATAACAACATCTACCCCAGATGCTGTTGCAAGCTGTGCAGCTTGTATTTTGGTTACCATACCCCCACGACCCCTTATGTCGGATGAAGGGCCCGCATACTGATTCACTTTGTCATCTATTTTTTCAACCACAGAGATAAGTTGCGCATCCTTGTGAATATTGGGATCTTTTGTATACATACCTTCTACACTACCTAATATCACAAGTAGATCGGCATCAATGAGGTTCGCTACCAAGGCAGACAATGTGTCATTATCCCCGAACACCTCACCTTCGAGTTCTTCCACGGCCACGACATCATTTTCATTTATTACGGGAACTACCCCATTAACTAAAAGGGAAAGCAGGGTGTTCCTCAAATTCAAGTATCCAAGCCTATCATTAACGTCTCTTCTGGACAGCAATGCCTGAGCGGTTGGAATCCCATGAATGGCAAAAGCTTCCTCATATAAATGCATCAACCGGCCTTGGCCAACCGCTGCCAAAACCTGTCTATCTGGCAGAGCCGAACTTTTTCCTAAACTCTTCATTGCTCCTCTACCAGCAGCCACTGCACCCGAGGATACTAAGATCATTTCTCTTCCGACCTTTGAAAGATCAGAAATCTGAGAAACAAGGTTCTCTATAAATACCTCATCCAATTCATCACTTCCGCCCGTAAGTATATTAGTTCCTGCTTTAACTATGATTCGTCTGTATTTATAGTTTTCTTTAGAAGTCATTGTTTTTGGAATAATTACTCAACCATTTCTTGTTGGCATTCAAATACAATATCACCAAAGCATTTTTAGCAGCTTTATGAGAACTAAGAACTCACCAACTAGGATTTACATCAGAGGCGTCATTATTCGTTAACCTTTTTTGATTCTCCCCTTTGCTATCCATGATGAAAATATCGTAGTCCCCATCCAGGTCAGATACAAATGCAATATTCTTTCCATCGGGCGACCAAACAGGTTGGAAATCAATCTTGTCATTTTGAGTTAATCGAATCTGATTATTTCCACTACTATCCATCACATAAATTTCTGGATTTCCATCCCTTTCTGAAACAAACAATATCTGTCTTCCATCGGGTGACCAAGAAATATCAGATTCCCTGCCTTCTGTATCAGTCAACTGATACATTCCCATTCCGGAATCCTCCTCCAATTCACATAATCCATCTTCAACTTTCTTTTCAATCACATAAATGTCTGGATTTCCTGCGCGATCAGATATAAAGGCCAACTTTTTGTTGTCTGGGGACCACCGAGCACCACTGTCGTTCCCACAACTCACTTGCCTCTGATTAACACCATCAGGATTTCTATCATGAATACCCGGATTCAATGGATCTGAAGATGAAAACACAACCGAATCACCATCTGAAGACCAATCTCCAACCTCATCCGATTGAACATCCGACAGGCGAGGTTTTTGGGATTGAGTCAAGTCACTAACATGTACATACGACTCTTTCCCCACTTGACCAGCAGCGTAAGCCAATCGAGAACTATCAGGGCTCCAACGTGGTGTAACAAAAGTACCTAAACCAGAACTTATACTTATTTTCTCTCCCTCTTTTAATTTCATCACCTCAATTCCCACATTTGAATCCTTGGAATCCTTTCTTATAGAAAATGCAATTAATTTTCTATTTGGGGATAAAATAGGTTTCTCCTCGGCGAACGGACTATCAGTCAAATTAATCTCCTCTTCTGCATTTGGGTCAGATGAATAGATATCCCATTGACCATCACGGTCCGAAGCAAAATAGATAACTTCACTTCCGGAACCACACGCACAAAATACCGACAGTAGAAGAGTAGAGAATAAAACCCCTATGGTTTGTCTTGTTGTTAGGTTCATACCGAGATTTTACCCACCAAACAATTGAAGGGCCACAGGTTTCCAACCTTCATTCAGGGCAAAACCCATATTACTTCGGAGGCCAATCTGAAAACAGGTTTACTTTATTACCCATTCAATTTCACCTATTTGTTATTGAGGGATCCTGGTTTGATCACGATATGATGATTCTATAATGCATTCTCTACTACTCTTTTAGGTGGAGCTACATCTTTAAGTTCCGGGATTACTCTCTCACCAATCAATTTTATGGAACGCATTAGTTTTTCATGCTTGATTACTCCCGACATCATCCACAGACTGATGTTGGTTATTCCGGCATTGTTGCCTTTTTATTTGTTCTATTTTCTCAAAAAATCACTTACTATCTATACCTGATGAAAATCCAGGTCCACCTGCAGCCACATATCCATTGCTCTCCCCACTGTTCCACCGACTAGCCCAAAAAGAAAACAACTTAGTATCGGTACTATTAAACTTAAATCTTACTGGTCTTCCAGATAATTGCCTTAGATCGTTTACGCCTGCCCATTTGACCATTTGCTTGCTTGAATCACAACTCAGAGTTATACAATTGTCAGCAGTATAAGGGCGAATAACAGTTCCGTAACTATCTAGTATTTCTACCTCAAGCTTCCCTCTGCTTGAATCACAATTTACAAATAGATAATTTCCCGAAAATTTGACTGGGTGAGTGACCAAAGATGCCCCAGAACGGCCACTATCCATGGAAGCAAATCCATCTCTCCGTAACGTTGCCAACCCTGTCGCCCCACCTGAATACATTGCATTTGAACGACGATGAGACCCTACCGTGTTACCTTTCAGCTTTGGGGACAGACCCGACCAAGCACCATAGTAAAAATGCAGTCTGTCCTTAACAATCAAACAGGTGCCTCCAGCAGCATGTATATAACCCTTGTCCCAAGCGGCATTATTCCTTTCCGATCGTATGAATTCCTCAGTAGAACCTCTGTCCCAATGAAATCCATCCCGACTAAAAGCGATTTTTAGATCATTAGTCTTCGGTACGCCTATCTCCTCAGCCATCGGATTGGGTGGACCGCAATAGATAGCAAAAAGACCGAGCATCAAGCTTTCATAGGCATTTGCATTGATATCATACAACTGGGGTTCATCCCCAATTAAAGGGTCTATTTCATCCCTGTAATCAGACCATGCCCACATTGACGGGTCTTGTGGAGACCACTGAGAACCGGTCCTAAAACTATCTCTTTCTATGTACGAGCGAGTTCGGACATCACTAAAACGATGGTTTTCTTTCGAGCTGTGCGAATGGTGAGTTCTCAGACTAAAAACCCATTTCTTCAAAAAAGGATTGTAGAAGAACGTGGAATTATCTCCCATTGGCCCTGTAATGGTAGGTTCTCCCCAGTGAATGCCGTCCTCAGAGACATACACTTCACCTATTTCTTCAATTTCATTTTTCCTGAAGAACTGCAACATCTTGTACCTTTCTTCATCCTTATCAGCATGCTCATCTAACCAGACACAACACCCATCACGTAAATAACCTTTCCTAATCGGTAGAACTAAATTTGTCCCGGAAACCACATCCAACTGAGGCCTGACCCAGTTGATACCATCATCACTGGTAGCATATCCGGTACTGCGCATCCAGCCGGCGTGATACCACATCTTAAAAACTTTCTCTCTTGAATCCCACCAGACCCCATCATTGAAAGGAGCTGCAACTGGACATTCTCCTTGATCTTTCTCTGCCGCGGTTTCAGGGACCAACACAGGATTTTTGGAACTTTTTTGAGCACTGTAAAAGGCCCTATTCATGGAAGTCTCATAAATAAGGAAATCGTCTACAAACAACTGACGACCAATATCAATCGGATAAACACCGTCAGCAGGAGGCAAAAGTTCAATTGGTAGCTTTGTCCCTCTACCATTAAATTCAAGCATTGGTGGCCAATTGGAAGGTTTTACTAATCCGTTATACAAAGAGAATATCCTTTTCAAGACCTGAAAAATAAACCGAATTTCAATTTAATACCCGAGGAGCAAAATTTTCATATAACCACCACAGTGAAATTATAAGCCTCAACTACAATTATTCAGAAGTCCGTTCAACCACACACTGTTCATATTGGACTCTTGGATTAACAGGCTTGTCAGCCATAATGAATACCACCGCTCCTACAAGCATCAACGAAACACCTGTCCACCATGCCGGATCATATGATCCAGTACTGTCCACAACATATCCAGCTGCAGGAGCACCGAAAGAACCTACAAACAAAGTAATCGGCATAACAAAACCTCGAATACTGCCTAGATTGGCCCTTCCGAAATAGTCGGCCCAAATGTAATTTTGTGTAAATGAATTAATCCCTATTCCTAGGCCGAATATTGCCATTGACCAAAACATTAACCAAAACCCATATGCGTATATTGACATAATACTTGCCAAAGCCAACATCAAAAATGCAGAAGCCCCTATGAATTTGGGTTTTAAGTGCCTCACCAACATCCCTCCTCCGAAACTGCCCACGCCAGCACAAACAGCATCGAAGGCTGTAGCGAGTGAAACTAAGGTAGGATCCAAACCCCTGTCCATAAAAGCCGGTATTCTATGTAATGCTAAAGTTAATATCCCCAAGGATAGGATAGAAAACGCTATCGTCAGAAACCACATGCTCTTGGTTTTTATTGCCTGACTTAGAGTCCAGGAAAATTCTTCGTTAAAGTCTTCCGCTTCCATGCCAGAAAAACAATCTCCATCAGGAAGCAATCCCATATCTTCAGGCTGTCTCCTTACGAAAATAACCGACAAAGGAACAACAATCATTACCCCAACGATAGCCAAAATAACCCAAGCCGTATTCCAGGTATACCTGTCTATAAAAATTTGAGTAAGTGGCACAAAAATCAATGCCCCGAGAGAAATCCCCACAGCGGTAAATGCCAGTGCTTTTCCTCTGTTCCTAACGAACCACTTTGACGGCGGGACTGAAGTAATCAAAGCTCCTGGGCCACTCATCCCAACCAAACCCATCACTGAAAATAGAACCATAAGGTGCCATGCCTCCTGAATATACGCAAGACACGCCATACAAAGAGCAGTAATTATCGTTGAAGCCGCAAGTATCCATCGAGCACCATACTGATCCAATAATCTACCTATAATTGGACTTGTTGCTGCGCTTGAAATGCTCCTAAATGTAGAGGCCCACCCAAAAGAAGCACGGCCAATATCCAACTGTTCACCCATCGGTTTAATAAATAAACCAAAATTTAGTGACCCCATTCCCATGCTAACCGCGCTGGCAACAGCCATGACCACGACTACTATCCACCCATAAAAAATCCTAGGTTGTCTTGTAAATTTGATTTAGAAGTCTCCTAAAAACCTAAAATGGCCCCGCCGTTATGCTCTGACCGTGAGCAGTGTTAACACTGTTCCTTCATGAAACTAATCTGATGAAAAGAAAATTTACAGCCTATTAAGAAAGAGTAGGAGCAAGCACTTTATTGTATCGATACGAATATTTTTTTTCCTTTACACTGAAGGACGCCAGGCTTGCAAAAACCAGTGTCGCCCCTGCAATAGCAAAAGGTATCTCGTAGGAGCCAGTCAGGGCCTGAAGTTCTCCTGCGACAAGTACTGACAACGCCCCCCCAATTTGATGGGCCATATTAGACATGCCATTTAGCATGCCCAAATTTTTCCCCCCATATATATCAGCTACAAGCGATGAAGTCACGGAGACTGTGGCTATCCAAGACATCCCTGCTATGAAAGCAAATGCCCACATCCCAGTTGTTCCTCCAATGCTTAACAGAGTTAAATAAGCAATTCCGCGTAAGGCATATGTAGAGCCCAAAACTTTGTTTTGACTAAAGTGTTGTGACAATATCCCTGCAGACAACACTCCTACAGAATTCAACAACATCATTACACCAAAAATCGACGCAGCAGTGATTTTCGGCACTCCTTGATCTTCTGCATATGGAACAAAATGTACCGATAGAATGTTAGTAGTGATGCCACAAACCAGATAAGCGGCGGATAACTGCCAGAATGGAGAAGTTGATAAGGCTTCCTTCCACCTCTTGGTGAACAGCGGCCCTACCATTTGCACCTTTTCAACGACATCTTCATTGTTTTGACCCGTTGAATCATCCATTTCACTATCAGGAATCTTACCCAATGGGTCATCTCTCAGAAAAAGTGAAGCTAAAGGCACAGCCATAAACAAAATCACTGCGGACACTACAAGGAAAGCCGTCCTCCAATCGAAAGTCTCAATCAAAAATGCAGAAAACGGCGCGAAAAGAAAAGGTCCTATGGAACCTCCGGTTGCAGACAAACTCATAACCAATCCTCTACGCCTGTAGAACCACTTTGCCAATAGTGAATGGATGGTTACGAAGGAAACACCGCTAGCAGCAAAACTGCCAAATATGCCATAAATTAAAATAAAAGCGGAAATAGAGTTAACTCTACTGAGGAAAACAACGGATATGCCGACCATTGCCAAGGCTATTGATATCACCAACCTCCCACCATATTTATCGAAGAGATAGCCCATTACCAAAAAAGACATAGCTCCCACAAATATCCCAAGTGAAAGCACCCTAGTAATGTCGTTTCGACTCCATTGCATATCGGCCTCCATAGGAGTGACGAAAACCCCCATACTGGACCTAACTCCCGAGGTGGACACCACTATAAAAAAGCAAACCGCGAGGACTAGCCACCCGTAATATATTTTCGGAGTCTCTCTATCCCATTTACTCAAACTATTTTTACCTACACCTATCCTGAGCTTGCCGTAGTCGGCTATTTAGATAAAATTAGATTGCCTTACCTATAGAAAAGTTTCAACATAAAAGGAGTCTCTATCCAATTCTCGCCTCGCCCAGCCGAACGACTTATCAAAACATAGGAACACAATTTCATGAATATTAATAATACCGCAAGAAATTGGGAAAAAGATACTACCCCCTACCCAGAGCCCTATGTTGAAATTATTGACGAAAGTTTCAAACGTTATGTTTTGGGAAATGCAGGAATGGAACGACTGTATACAGGATGTAGGTGGACTGAAGGGCCAGCTTGGTTTGGTGATGGTAGATATTTATTATTTAGTGACATACCGAATAACAAGATCATGCGGTGGACGGAAGAAACAGGAGTCGTTAGCGAGTATCGCTACCCCTCTAATAACTCAAACGGAAACGCAAGAGATAACTCTGGCAGGCTTATAACCTGTGAACATTTAACAAGAAGAGTTACTAGAACTGAATTTGACGGATCAGTGACAGTAATCGCAGACTCGTTCAGAAATTCTAAATTAAATGCCCCGAATGATGTCGCAATACACAAAGATGGGGCAATCTGGTTTACCGATCCTGGGTACGGAATCTTAAATAATTACGAAGGTGATCGATCAGAGCCTGAATTACCAACTGCCGTATACAGAATAGATCCGATATCCGGAACAACAGAAATGAAAGCAACTGGCCTCTCTCGTCCGAATGGGCTCTGTTTTTCACCGGATTTCAATAACCTTTACTTGGCTGATTCTGGCTCCACTAACCCACGCTCCATTTATATTTATAACGTCTCAAACAATGGGACCGACTTAAATGAAGGAAGAGTCTTTGTTGAAACTGGTAAAGATTCTACTGATGGTATTCGTTGTGATAGAGATGGAAATTTATGGGCATCGGCTCAGCATGGAACCAATTCAATTGCAATATATAACAGTGAGTCTGTTTTAATTGGGAGAATCTATTTGCCCGAAGTCCCGTCTAATCTTACCTTTGGTGGCCATAAACGCAATCGTCTATTTATCACGGCAAGCCGATCGATATACAGCCTTTATACAGATGCAATAGGTGCCTCTTTGAGTTAAAGAATATTGAACCTTTTTGCAACAAGAATTACTAAACTTTGTTGCCCTTTGAAATGGCCTCGTCATATTGGTAGCTACATCTTTCAACGACAACGCCAATATCCTCTTTTAAAAGATATTTTTGCTTTACCAATTTTTTTGCAGATTTAGTAACCATTTCCAAATACTCTTTTTTTGAAGAATATCTTTCATCGTTAGATTTTCGGAGATCTCGATCAGGTCTGACAAATACCTCTGTGGACGGAAAGTAGTTCGTTAACCCCACCATTGAAATAATTTGATTGGGTGCTCCGGTGGAAGGGTCTCTCGGATTCCAACCTGTATGCGTTCCTAATGGAACAGAAATATCTGGCATTTTGATCCCTGCAACTTCATTTCCGTCAGCATCTACCGCAGACACAAATCTGGGATACTCTCCACCTTCCCGCACAGGATAATATGTAATCCCTTTGCTCTCTTCAGGGCCTATATCAATCTCTCGAATCCGCCACATCTGTGAAGGATCTGGCGTTTTCAGTCCAACGTTTTCAGAGAATATTTCCAAAACAGCGTGGATGGTACTAGCAGTTGTGTCATCCAACCTGGGTACCTTACTCTCTGGCGGTTCCTCTCCTCTTTCTACCCAAGCCACTAAGTTGCAAAGTGCAGCTCTAAGAAGGGGTCTAAAGTCGATAACATTAAATCCGTAAAGACCGAGCGATCCATCTGGACCTGCATCTTTCATTTGTGGAAGCTCCCGAGGTACATGCTGGGTTCCTGAAAATAAATAACTTCTGGTATTCTTGGGGAAATCTAGGTCGTGGGTGCCCTCCAAATTGATATGGCTTAGCGAAGCATCGCCTCTCCAATATTCTGCGGAAGTGTTAGTGTATATAACCTTCGGTAACCCTCCAAGAATTTTCTGAGTATCCTGAAGTCCTTCTGATTTCCTCCCGTAAGGATCTTTCGTAGGCTTATCGGAAAACGGGTACAGATGGCCAAATCCTGGGGAAGACTGTTGGGATGGTTGAGCAAATCTGTGATTAAAATCTCCACGCCTACCTCCAGCGACATGTGGCAAAACCCCGTCATATACCTGGCGCCCACTTTCATCCAAATTCAAACCGGAATAAAGGTAATGTCTTAAAAGCCTGCCTGTTTGTGATATACCGTAAGCGTATGCATACTTGACAGGAGCTTTGACTGGAGAATCCACTCCGCTGTATTTGAGCCAAGATCCGATATCGCGAACAGACAATAAGGTTGAACCAGAAACGACCGGATTTGATGCCTCGTAAACCACGCTGTAAATTTTTCCTGGCTGAAATCCAGATTCCATATAAACGTGTTCACAATCTGGTATTACAATTCCATTAATTTCTTTAGCAAAAGACCATTCCTCACGGGGGATTTCGCTATGAGGCCCATCTTCCCATTCTCTTACGTACATTTGAGCTGTTAAATTATCTGTAGAGGTAGTCGGGTAAGGCTTGTGAGATCTATTAGCCAAAAGAGAAGTCTTAATTTTTTCATATGGCCGGATTTCAACCAGATTCATGCCTTTTACGGTTTTACCACCTATCTCGACCTTTGGCGGTTCCATACCGAGCAGAGCGTCACTTCGATATACATCATATTGCCAACCAACCGATATTACTGTGTAACCACGATTAAATAGGAAACCGTCACCTGGATCGATGTTGGCTGACGGAATTAAACTAGGTGATGACATATTGAAGTCAGAGACAGCCCTTTTCCTTCCTCTGTTAACGATATCAACTAAAAGACGGGACGATTTACTTTGTGAAGGAGTCAACAATACAAAATCTGAACTAAACTTAACTAGACCATTCTTGTCTACTGGGGAATATTGCAAATCTACTATTCTAGAGTTAGCCTGATTTTTAGGATCAACCCCGAATTCCACAATTCCATCTATTCGTTCATAAGGCCCAAAATTTCCCCAACTGGAACCTGAATTAAACTCAACGCGATCTCTTATTTCCACTCCTATAACTGCCAAACAACATCCTCCATAAACATTCCCCAATGGATGCTCAATTCAAATTTCTTGGGCATCCGATACTTGCTCCAGGGGCTATTAAAAACAAGAAAACTAGCCAAGTCACCCTCTCGTAATTCAATGTCAGAAAAGAGTTAATCGTTATTCATAACGATTTTAATAATGTCGTCTTGGTATTGCTCATACTGATCATAGGCGTCATTAACATCGGAGAAATTAGTTTCATGTGTTTTCATTTCTCCAGGGTTCCACCAACCTCGATCTTTCAACTCGATCATTCTCTCAATATGACCTATTGGATCACCGCTCCCGGCCCCAGAGGTCGGAATAATAGTAGGCGTATTTCTCAAAAAGTATTGCGTGTCTATTTCCGTAGTTTTTCCCCTCGGACCATCTTGAATACCAAAAATAATTACTTTTCCATGTTTGGTGGCCCCTCTAATAGCTGCATTCAAACCTTCTGGAAAACCAGAAGCCTCTACAGATATATCCGCGAGTTTACCGCCGGTTATTTCGGAAAGAGCTTCATCCACATCATCTTTGTCAGGGTTAATGGTGTGGGTAGCTCCAAATTTTTTTCCCCAGTCCAATCTGTAATCCAATGGATCCACTACTATGACTCTTCTAGCACCCGCCCTAGCAACGATAGCCGTAAAAGACAATCCAATACTACCTTGGCCCATTACCACAACATCCTTTCCTAATATAGTCCCCATTTGCTGGCATGAATACAAAACTGTACCCGACGGCTGGCAGAGGATCCATTCACCTAAATCCCCATGGTCAGGAACAAGAGCCATCCTGCCTTCGTCCCCAGGATAGTATTCAACTAATCCTCCTGGTCCATCTTGACTAGGAAGAACGATTACCCGTTGGCCTACTTTGAACTTATCCGACTTACTTTCTACGACAGTACCGGCACATTCGTGACAGGCACCTCCATGTTTCATAGGATATTCTTCTTCTGGCAATACAGGCCCATAGGAATGCCTGATGTCACTCCCACAAACTGACCATCTCTCCAATTTTATTAAACATTGACCCTCCCGTATGCTAGGAGTTTCAATCTCCTCTATCTCCATTTTCTTGGGACTGGTTATTCTTGCTGCAAACATCTATTCCATACTCCGGTTCCACAATCGTGTTTATAACCTTAAATTTAATCAACTCAAAACTGGCCCCATTCTAGAGATATACGATACATTTACGCAACAGAATACCCCTACCCACAAAATTCGAAGGTAAACTAAGACGTAAAATTAAAAAACAACTATTTCACCTAATGACTTCCACTACATGATCAAAATATCTCCCTCAACAATAGACCAGCTGTCCGTCACGATACTAATGGACAATCATGTAAACGCCCTACTGGAGAACCGAGGCCCCGTCAAACGGCCTTCCACAACCCTGAATGTTACCTCCAAGGTGACCGAGGGGAAATTTGTTAAGTCACAGCTTCGTGCAGAGCATGGATTTTCAGCTTGGGTGACGATTCAGGATAAAAATATTGAACACTCTATACTTTTTGATGCTGGAGTTTCCCCAACCGGAGTGTCAGAAAATATGCGAATATTGGAATTATCACCTAAAGATGCGGAAGCCATCGTCTTTAGTCACGGTCATTTCGACCATACTCTAGGAATAGACGGAATTCTTGAAGACTTAGGAGGTAATAATACGCCAATGATTATTCATCCTGAATTCTGGAATAGGCGAAGGATTGTGCTGCCCGGTAAAGAGCCTAGGATTCTCCCATCGCTCGACAAATTCGCTTTGCGCAAAGGTGGAATAGAAGTCGTAGAGGAATCACCTTTTCCTTCTTTTCTTTTTAACAACTCGTTATTGGTGACAGGGGAGGTTGATAGAACCACATCTTATGAAATGGGTATGCAGGGACAGGAGGTGTTTAAAGAGGATTCCTGGCAACCAGATTCTTTAACCCTAGATGATCAAGCTTTGGTGGCCAATATCCGAGGAAAAGGCCTCGTTATAATCACTGGATGTGGACACGCAGGGATAGTGAACATTTGCAATTATGCAAAAAAATTGACAGGGGAAAACAAAATTCACGCCATCATTGGCGGCTTTCACCTACCAGACGGATTAGATCCTGCAATAATTCGAAACACAGTAAGGGATATAAAATTCCTGAATCCAGACTGGTTGGTACCTGCACACTGCACTGGCCAGCAAGCCGTTTTAACACTCATCGAAGAACACGGGGCATCCATGATACAAAATAGTGTTGGTAGTCGATATTTATTTAATTAATGTCCCTCTATGACTCAGGTTTAAACATCTCAGTGACACTATTTGGGCGCGTAAGTGAAATGTGAGAAAAATCATGACCATCAACTGCGCCATGCCAATGTTTTTCACCAGCCGGTATAAACGCGGTATCTCCTACCTCCATTTCAATCTCCCCTTCCTCAGATGCTACTATCCCTAATCCTTTGGTCGCAAACAAGATTTGGTCACTTGTATGTGTGTGGAAATGATTCTTTGCTCCATCATAGAAAGACACAATGCCAAAATTGTAGTCTTCCTGATCGGTCCGTCCTACGAGAGGTTGTCTGGTTACCCTGCCACCATAAAAAAGGGGGGCATCACCAGCTTCTTCAGGATTAACATCGCTTTGTCGCGTTACATACATTCTTATTTCTCCTTAATTCTATAAATACATCCCGTAATCAAATAGTTATACGATCGAATCCTGCGTAGGATTTAAGAACATCAGGGACTTCCACAGAGCCGTCTTCCTTCTGATAATTTTCAAGTATAGCTATCATTACCCTAGGCACGGCTAATCCAGATCCGTTCAAAGTGTGCAGTAACTTTGGTTTGGATTCATTGGACGCTCTATATCTTATCGCGGCCCTCCTGGATTGGAAATCAGTACAATTTGAACAGCTTGATACTTCCAACCATTCTTGAGTTCCTGCTCCCCACATCTCAACGTCATAACTTTTAGCCGCTGCGAATCCTAAATCACCTGTACATAATTCCAAAACTCTATGTGGAATACCTAAGGCAACACAAACATTTTCTGCATCATTTAACAACAACTCTAATTCTTCAAAAGAACGGTCAGGTTCCACAAATTTGTACATTTCAACCTTGTCAAATTGATGAACCCTTTTTATTCCGCGGGTATCCCTACCAGCTGAAAATTTCTCCCTTCTCCAACAAGGTGTGTGGGACACAAATTTTAATGGTAAATTCTCTCCTTCCAAAATCTCATCCCTAAACATACCTGTCACAGGTGCTTCAGCGGTAGGTACCAAAAACAAGTCATCTTCCTCATCGTGATACATGTTTTCTTCAAAGTGGGGAAGATGGCTAGAGGCAGTCACGGTTTCTCTATTCACCATGTAAGGAAGATATAGCTCACTATACCCGTGCTTTTCTGTATGTAAATCTAGCATCCAAGATATTAGAGCCCTCTGTAGACGTGCTCCTTTACCCCTTAGTAAATAAAACCTAGCCTGAGCTAATTTGACGCCCCTCTGAAAATCAATTATTCCTAGATTTTCACCTATTTCCCAATGAGGTTTTGGATCGAAATTAAATTTTGGCAAGGCACCTACGGTTCGGACAAATATATTATTATTTTCATCGTCGCCATCAGGAGTGGATTCACTCGGAATATTGGGAACATCAAGCATAATCTGATTCAACTTATCGCTTATTGCTTTTTCTTCCCTTTCCAAATTCTTGATCTTGGTTCCAACCTCCCGCATCTCACTTATTAGTGTAGGTGGTTTTTCTTTGGATGTACCTAGAGATTTGGAAACCGAATTGCGCCTAGCTCTCAAAGAATCAATTTCAATTATGGCCGCTCTTCTTTTCTGGTCCAAATCGATTATTTCGTTTAAGGGAAAATCTTTGCCTCTCCGTTTAAACGATTGGGTGATAAATTCAGGGTTTTCCCTAACTAGTTCTATATCGATCAAATAATTAAACTCCCAAAGTAACTAGCTTGAATTCTATTTGATTCAATCAAATTCATCCATATTTTGAATTAGATTTGTTAGTTTCTACAAAATCACAGATCCTTACAATAAAGCTGGGAATTGCATTTATCATAAAAACAAACATATATTGCGTGGGTACCTATATAATTGCTCTGGGGACTTCATGATTGAAAAGTTGTCCATTATTTTATCAAGTTCAATATGAAATTAATTCAAATATTTGAGAGCGACTATTGCCAGTCAATTATTCTCTTCTAGAAATCGGAAACATAATATCCGACCAAAAATATACTCTTACCCAAAAAGAGATTGAACTATATTTGAAATCTGTACAAGATGACTCAGATCGTCTATTTAATGATTCAGGAATAGAATTGGCGCCTCCAATGTCAATAGCGGCCTTAAGCTTAAGGGGAGTTGTTAATGATCTGCAAATTCCGGGTGGAACATTACATGTCGGACAAGAAATGGAATTCAAGAAATCTGTTGAAGTCGGAGAAGATTTAAGGTGTGTCGCCTCAGTAGCTTCTAATAATGTTAGGGGAGATTGGAGATTCCTAGCTGTAGACCTCTCAGTTTTGAGATCTTCAAGTGATGAAGTAATGGTAGGCAAAAGTACCATAATGTTACCTGCGGAAAATAAAATCGAATGAAAAATTTGCAAGTTGGCGACGATTTGGTGCCTATCAAGAAACTTATAACGATGCAACAAATTCTTATGTATGCGGATGCTTCCGGTGACTACAATCCAATTCATATTGATAGGGAATTCGCCAAAAATTCTCAGTTTGGCAGAAATATTGGTCATGGGATGATGGTCGCCGCGACGATCTCTGAGTTGATGGTCGAAAATTTTGCTGAAGCTTGGTACAAAACAGGTAGAATGAAAATGAGATTTAAATCCCCTGTATACCCGGAGGACGAAATTCAAACTTCAGGTAGTATCAAAAAATCTGAACAGATAGGGGCAAAAACTAAAATCACCTGTTCAGTCCAAATAATCCGGCAAGATGGGGACACCATAATCTCTGGTGAAACATCGGTGACATTTAAAAGTCCATAATTGCACCATAAATTAGGAGTCTAACTTTGCCTAACACAGAACTATTAAAGGTATCCATTGACGCAATGGGTGGCGACAATGCACCAGCTGTACCTGTAGAAGGCGCTATTCTAGCAGCCAAAACGGGATTAGCGGAGATTTTTATCGTTGGAGATAAAGAACCGGTTGAGCAAGAACTAACAAAACACGATACAAAGGACCTACCCATACATTTTGTCCCTTCAGAAGGAAAGATAGAAGATGATGAGGCTCCCGCTCTAGCCTTGAGACAAAAACCCACAGCATCCATCTTAGTGGCAACTAATTTAGTGAAAACTGGAACCGCAGATGCCGTTATATCAATGGGATCCACAGGAGGCACAATGGCGGCGGCGGTCGTGCTATTAGGAACCATTAAAGGAATAGAAAGACCGGCCATTGGAGGGCCCATAATAGGCGCTGCTCCAAATCAAACTATTCTTGATCTGGGTTCGAATCTTGACTGCAAACCTTCCCAGCTATTGGGATTTGGTGTATTAGGAACTGTTTTTAGCAAATTGCTTGTTGGTGTTGAAAATCCAAAATTGGGCTTGCTTAGTGTGGGAAGTGAAGACGGAAAAGGAAACATACAAGCAAAAGAGGCAAGTGCCTTGTTTAGAAAAAGTGGTTTGAATTTCATAGGAAATGTTGAAGGTAATGATTTAGTAACGGGAAAGGCGGACGTTGTTGTGTGTGACGGATTTGTTGGTAATGTAGTTTTAAAACTGGTGGAAGGCCTGGGCAAAGGTCTTGCTGGTCAATTAAAAACAGCATTGGAGGGAAAATTACCAGACGATCACCTTGATGCTCTAATGCAAGATCTTTACAAAAACAACAACGTGGTAGATGCGAGAGGAGGAGGACCAGTTTTCGGTGTTGATGGAGTCAGCATAATCGGACACGGCAGTGCTTCGCCCGGCACCATCGAAAGAGCGGTAGGTTTAGCTAAAATGTGCGTAGATACAAATTTAATTCAAGAAATGAACAAAGAAGTTTCCACCGTAATGTCGACCGTGGATGATTAACTGAAAATATCAACAACCATACGGGAGAGAAAGTGACTGAACTGAAAGGCAAAGTAGCGTTGGTTACAGGAGCAGCAAAAGGAATTGGGAAAGCTGCAGCGGTAAGACTGGCTGAAGAAGGCGTAAATGTCGCAATAAATTACAACTCTTCCAAACAGGAAGCCGAGGACACCGTTAAGCTTCTTAAGAGCTTTGGAATAGACTCCATTTCATGTCAAGCAGATGTTGGAAACCTAGATCAAGTAACAAGGATGGTGGATGATGTCACTGAGCAATTTGGGCAAATTGATATCCTCGTGAATAACGCCGGGATTATAGATGACGGTCTACTACTAAGAATGTCAGACGAAGCCTGGGCTCGAGTGATAAATACAAATTTGAATGGCACCTTTTACTGCACTCGCGCCGTACTTCGAACGATGGTGAGGTCCAGGTGGGGAAGAATAATTAACATTGGTTCTGTAGTTGGCCTTCGGGGCAACATAGGTCAGACCAACTACACAGCGTCAAAAGCAGCAATAAACGGTTTCACTTTCGCTCTTGCCAAGGAAGTTGCCACTAGAAATATAACTGTCAATACCATAACGCCAGGCTACATACACACCGATACTGTTGATGTTCTATCAGACAAGCAAAAAGACACGATTATGACTTGGATACCTATGGCTCGTTTTGGTGAGGTAGACGATATTGCTCACATGGTCGCATACCTCGCCAGCGAAAAAGCAAAATATATAACGGGACAAATAATCAGTGTGGACGGAGGAATGGCTATCTAGTAAACGAGGCCTAAATTTATCAATGGCTAATCCTCAAAATAAGGTGGCACTCATAACAGGCGGTTCAAGAGGCATAGGAAAATCTATAGCCATAGAATTTGGTAGTCTTGGCTACGACATCGTCTTCAATTATTTCAGAAATCATAGTGCAGCAGAAAAAACCCAACGGCAGATAGAAGAACTGGGTGTTAAATGTTTAAAACTGCGAGCTCATCTAGCAGAACCCGATCAGATATCAGAGATGTTCCAGTCAATCACGGAAAAATTCGGCACGATGGATGTTTTGATAAATAACGCGGCTTCTGGAGTTCAAAGAAATGTCGATGAATTAACTCCAAAGCATTGGGACTGGGCAATGAACATAAATGCCAGAGCACCATGGTTGTGCTCAATAGAAGCGGCTAAATTAATGTCAAACGGCGGATCCATAGTGAACATAACTTCTGAAGGTTCCAGAAAGGTCCTCCCATATTACCTATCAGTGGGAACATCTAAAGCAGCACTTGAATCACTCACGAGGTATCTGGCGGTAGAATTAGCCGAAAAAGACATCAATGTTAATGCTGTTTCAGGTGGATACGTTCAAACTGACGCTTTGGAATCTTTCCCAAACAAAAAAGACATGCTATCAGCTGTCAAAAACAATTTATCAGGGAGAGTTATAACGGGAGAGGACATTGCGAAGGTTACAGCCTTTTTGTGTAGTGAGGATGCGGCAATGATAAGAGGCCAAGTCATCATAGTTGATGGAGGTGTTACACTTCCTGCTCCTTTACCAACTACCGAATTATAATTACTCAGCTAATATCTCTGTAACCACAATCTTTCTTTCACCGCAGTCCAGCTCTCGCTCAAGTTCGGCGTAGGTGTTTCGGACAAACCCCAACCCAATCCCACTATCTACCGAAGTTATAACGCCGATTGGCTTACCGTCACATGTAATTTGATTCTGCTCAAGATTTCCTTGCCACTCCAGTCTAACAAGTTTCCTCTGGACTTTGTCATAGGTATTTAGTCTAGCAACAACTTCCTGGCCAACATAACATCCTTTATTAAAACTAATATGAGAAATTAAGCCTGCCTCAAGTGGATTAAAATCTTCTGTTAATTCAAACCCAAATACAGGAATACCAAGTTTCAACCTAAGTTGATTGAATTTTTCAAGATTAATTTGCTCGAACTTTTTGGCTAAAAACTCACCAATTTTAGAACGTCCTGTAAAAGGCCCTATAATATCTATACATAGCACCTTAGACATTTCCTCTCTTATCCCAATTACGGATTCGCCTTCAATTTCGCAAATCGTAGAATCACGCACCAAAAGTTCCGATATCTCTGGAAATAGATCATCCCACCCTTCACCTATCAAGCGAAAATGACATGTTTCAGCAGAAATATCCTTTACTGAAACATCCTCCATAATGGTATAAAACTCTATCCACTCAATGACTTTTTTCTTTGATTCCTTGGCCGTAGTTACCAAAACCCTATCAGGAAGTCGGTTCACACCAATCAGATCGATTATTCGGCCTTTGTTTGTAGTCAAAACCGAACCCATACCGGTATAAGGTTCAGTTAGATCTTCGAGTTTATTAGTAGACAGTCTGTCAAGAAGATCCAAGGAATCTTCCCCATACAAATCTATCCTGCTGAAATAGTCTACTAGATCTACAAAAACAGGCTTTTCGGTCAAGGAATAACTTACCTACACACTAAACGAAGTCCCGCAGCCACACGTTGTTTTGGCGTTGGGGTTGTTGAATACAAAACCTTTACCATTCAAACCACCAGAGTATTCGAGGACCGTACCAGCCAAAAATACATAAGACTTCTTATCAACAAAAAGTCGGACGCCATTTTCATCTATTACTTTATCAGTCTCTCTAGGACCATCATTTACTATTTCTAAAATATAAGTTAGACCTGAGCAGCCTCCGCCTTTTACTCCAACACGTATATCAGCTTCGGAATTTCCTTCAGCAGCAGCAAATTCTTTTACATGGCGAGCGGCCTCTTCACTAATAACTATAGAAAGGGGTGCAGGGCCTTGAGTGGTTGTCATTTATTCCTCCCAACATCTTCATATACCCTCTGTATGGCAACGCCACACCTGAAGATTTGCGTAATTTTCAACACTAATACTAGAACATTGATTTTATTAATATAACAATGCGCAGTCAATGTTAACGAAGACAAAGTCAACGCAACTTATCACTAATTCAAAGAAAACAACCAAGAAATTTCCCTGGTTTTCCGATCGAAACACTATTTCTATTTCAGCCCAGACGCTCTACAAAATCAGGCAGCTTCACCCTTTTTACTTTCAGGAGCGCCTGTTTCTGCCAATGCTTTTGAATTTTTCTCTAGTTCTAGGTCCTGCATCATTCCGCATTGAATACATTCTTTAAATACTCCATAAGTATCCTGACGCGTGTGCATGTCCCCACGACATTTTGAACAAGCTCTATAATCAATCATTCTTAAATTCCTACTTCCTCTTTAATAGTAAAAAACTACTTTATTCAACATAATAAAAATTAAAAATTCTGGGAAAATTGCTCAGTTATTTTTTTAAACTACATCCAACACAAATGAATGTGCCTGTTACTCCTATAAGAAACAACCCAACCGAAACCCA
>TARA_B100000686_G_scaffold103304_1_pt1 | contig 39131 bp, 32 predicted proteins | sample TARA_B100000686 | Tara Oceans TARA_B100000686 (sample SAMEA2622733) | marine metagenome | biome: marine biome (ENVO:00000447); feature: marine epipelagic mixed layer (ENVO:xxxxxxxxx); material: "saline water (ENVO:00002010), including plankton (ENVO:xxxxxxxx)" | depth 150 m | reverse complement strand
AACGTTCCAACTGAACCAACTAAAGCGTTTTTAGATAATAATCCCATAAATTTTCTTATTTCGTAAGTAGAATTTATGCCAGTGCAATGAGCTCCTACAAAATATTTAACCCCTGCTTCTTTCATTTTATTTGCAGTCCATTTGAGCTTTTCATTATCAAGTTTTAGTAGATGAAAACCTCCAATAATTTTATAAATTGGTCTACCAGGCATTATTGTTTTTACATGTTCTAAAGTGTTTGCAAGACCGGCATGCCCACAACCACTTATAAGAACTATTCCATTTTCTGTGTCAAAAAATAATGATTGGTCTTCCGGAATAGTGTCTTCTGTTTTCTTACCAGCAGAATCAATCATCTTCCCCAATTCACTCCAGTTTTTTTCATCAAATTTTCTTGGAACTTTTCCTGTTGTCCATATACCGGGAATAATTTGAGAAGGCTTTGAGTGAGATATAAAATTTACACCAAGACTTTGAATCTTATTTTTTTTATTTAGAATATAGTGGTCAGAGCCTTTTGAATTAGGTCTTGAAAAAAATATTCCCTCTCCTACATGAGCATTAGAAAAAGAGTTAGGGTGTTTTTCCCTTAAAGAGATTAATCCTCCTGTGTGATCTTTATGATTATGGCTTAAAAAAACATCTTTTATATTGTTCAAATCTATATTTAGTTCCTTAGCATTTTGTAAAACAGTATTTTCTCTAGAGCCGGTATCAAATAAAATTCTTTGACCATCAACTTCTATAATTGCTGCAAACCCCCATTCACCAATGTAAATGTCAGAAAGCATTGTGGAAAGGATAGTTACTTTGTAGTCTTTAATTTTATTGGTCTGCCCTAAAGAAATAAGAGGAACAAATAATAAAATAAGAAATAGCTTTTTCATATTCTTAAATGTAAGAAAACCCCCCTAAAGTTAATTATTAGTCCTTTTAATTAAAACTTTGATTAATACCCAAACTGGAAATATTATACCACATAAATATGAAGGTATAATTGTTAGTTCTCTAAAAACTCCAATTAATATTGTTTCAATTCTATTTAAATATAAATAGTAGAAAACACCTATATTACACCAAGAAGCAATTGATATAAAAATCAAATATTTATTTTTCATAATCTCTCTCAACAATGCAAATTCTTAATTTATAGTTTTTATTTTAATCAAATTTAATAAAAACAACCCCCTAAAGTTAATTAGAGGGATTAAATTTAATGTGTAGTGTAGCAGTCGAATGTGTACATTTTTGTGTACACTTTAAGTCAGTTTTATGTTAAGACCTTTGTTTGTAACACTTAACAATTTGCTCCCCCTCTTGGACTCGAACCAAGGACCCTCTGATTAACAGTCAGATGCTCTAACCAACTGAGCTAAGGAGGATTAAATAGGTCGCAAATATAATATGTATTTAGATAAAGTACTAAGTTTCTTTTAAACTTTTAACTTTCTCCCAGTGTTATAATAAAATTAAAATTCTAACAAGTACTTTCTATAAAATGCTTTGAATCACTTTTTATTATATTTACTAATAAAGAAATTATAATGCTAAAACCCAAACCTCTTTCAAAAGATTTAATCCCTAGAGCTTTAATTAAAGCCAACCATTATCGTTTATTAAATGAAGCATGGCAGGCTGAAAGTATTTGTCGTGATATTTTGGAGGTTGAACCAAACAATCAAGAGGCCATTTTGTATTTAATTTTGGCTATTACAGATCAATTTGGAAAAGAAGAGGGAACCGTCAAATTAGATGAAGCAAAGGATCTTTGCACACAACTTAACAGTAAATTTGAGGAAAAGTATTATCAAGGAATCATTGCAGAACGACAAGGGATAACCACCTTATTACGGAACAGGCCACGTGCCAAATATATTGCATATGAGCATCACAGAAATGCTATGGAGTTTTTTGAAGATGCCGAAAAAATCCAACCAAAAGATAATCAAGATGCTATTTTAAGATGGAATGCTTGTATAAGAAGAATTGAGGAATTTAAACTAACACCTTCTCCAGAGGATGATTCTGTTCAACCATTTCTGGATGTTTAATTTAAGAGTTTAAAGGGGGAAGCTTCTTTTTCTTTTTACCAAATATTTTACGTATTAAAATGGTAAAGGGATCGTAGAATCTATCAACTACCCTTTCCTTTAGTGGAATTATTCCATTATCAGTAATATTAATATGTTCAGGGCATACATCAGTACAACATTTAGTAATGTTACATATCCCCGAACCAAATTCATTTTTTAATTCTGGAATTCTATCTTCAATATCTAATGGATGCATTTCCAGGCTGGCAACACGAATCATAAATCGAGGACCAACAAATTTGTCTTTTTTATCATGGTCTCGAAGAATATGACATACATTTTGACATAAATAACATTCTATACATTTTCGAAATTCTTGAGGTCTATCAACATCTTTTTGATACATTACATAGCCATTTTCTGTTTTAGATTTTGGAGCGAGGTTTACAGGTTTTATTCTTTTGTTTTGAGTATAATTCCATGAAACATCTGTAACTAAATCTTTAATAACAGGAAAAGTTTTCATTGGAGTAATAACAATTGTTTCGTCTTCTCTATATTCATTCATTCTTGTCATACAAGAGAGCTTTGGCTTACCGTTAATCTCCATACTACAAGAACCACATTTTCCAGCCTTGCAATTCCATCTAACAGCTATATCATTAGCTTGCTCAGCTTGAATTTTATGAATGACATCAAGCACTACCATTCCCTCCTTGACTTCTGTCTCAAAATTGACCAGCTCTCCATTTTTATTATCACCCCTATAAATTTTGAATTTTCGTTTTGCCATAGTTTAGTTGATATGTATCAAAATTATTATTTATTAGTTTGATTTCTTTCTTTTTCTATCTCATTTTCAAGATCTTCAATAGAAGATTCTGCAATACGCACCAATTCAGTATTTGCAGTTTGACGTTTTACTTTATTTAAATGCATTTTACCATTATCTCCTTTTGAACAGACTATATTATAATTAAGCCATTCATTTTGTTCTCCAGGAAAATCTGCTCGGGTATGTGCCCCTCTACTTTCTTCACGGAGTTTTGCTGCTCGAGCAACTGCTTCTGAAGTAATTAAAAGATTTCGTAATCCTAACGCTTCATGCCAACCTGGATTAAATTGTGATGCTCCTTTTGCTTTTACAGTTTTATATTCCTCTTGGATTTTTTCTATTTGACTTATTCCTTTTTCAAGTTCTTTTTTTGTTCGAATAATACCAACATTAATTTGCATATTTTGTTCTAATTGCTCGTGTAAAAGATATGGATTAGCCCCGGAATTACGATTTAAAATGTCTGTTGCATTGCGAATTATATTTTTTACTTGATTTTCATCAAACCCAGAATAGAGACCATTATTTTTTGCAAACTCAGAAGCGTTTTTCCCAGCTAAGTAACCAAAAACCAAAAGATCAGATAAGGAATTTCCACCCAAGCGATTAGCCCCATGCATTCCTGCAGCACATTCTCCGCAGGCAAATAATCCAGAAACAGAACTCATTGCTGTATCTGCATCCACGCGAATTCCACCCATAAAATAATGACAAGTAGGCCCTACTTCCATTGGTTCTTTTGTAATATCCAATTCTGCTAAAACCATAAATTGATGGTACATAGAAGGAAGCTTCTTTTTAATATCTTCTGCAGTTCTTTGTGAGGCAATATTTAGATAAGCTCCTCCATGTTTTGAGCCCCTTCCAGCCTTAACCTCTTCATTAATTGCTCTAGCTACAACATCTCTAGTTAATAGTTCTGGAGGACGTCTGGCACTTGGATCACCTGCTAACCATCTTGCAGCTTCTTCTTCATCTTTTGCCGTTTCCGAACGAAATCGTTCAGGTATATAATTGAACATAAATCGAGTGCCTTTACTGTTCATAAGGATTCCTCCTTCACCCCTAACACTTTCAGTAACCAAAATACCTTTTACTGACAATGGCCATACCATTCCAGTAGGATGAAATTGATTGAATTCTAAATCCATGAGTTCTGCTCCTGCCTCATAAGCCAAAGCATATCCATCACCAGTATATTCCCAAGAATTTGAAGTCACATCCCATGCTTTTCCTGCGCCTCCAGTAGCTAATATTATAGATTTTGCTTTAAAGATTGCAAAAGATCCAGATTCCCTCCACATACATACTACACCACATACTTTACCTTTTTCATCTTTTAATAAATCTAAGGCCGTACACTCCATATAAGTCTCAATTCCTTTATGAATGCCATGGTCTTGAAGTGTTCGAATCATTTCAAGTCCAGTACGATCACCAACATGTGCTAATCGTGGATATCTATGACCTCCAAAATTTCTTTGATTAATTAATCCTTTATTAGTGCGATCAAATACTGCACCCCATTCTTCAAGAAGTCTTACACGTTCTGGGGCTAGTTTAGCATGAAGTTCAGCCATTCTCCAGACATTAAGAAATTTTCCGCCTCGCATCGTATCTCGAAAGTGAATCTTCCAATGATCACGTTTGTCAACATTTCCCAATGCAGCAGCCATTCCACCTTCAGCCATAACGGTATGAGCTTTTCCTAAAAGAGATTTCATAACAATACCGGTGCTCATACCATGACTGGAAGCTTCAATTGCGGCACTTAATCCAGCTCCACCAGCCCCAACAATTAACACATCATGCTCAAAGGTTTTAATTTTGGATATATCTAACATAAATCATTCATTTAAAAACCCCATGTATTTGGATCATTAATGTATCCCATTGAGACCATCCTAATATATAAGTCAGCTATCATTATCCATATTAAACTAAGCCATGCAAATAATTCATGACGACGGTTCAGCCAACCAACAATTTTTCCATTTTGATAAGCTATATTTCCGTTTAAATCGCACGAATAGCAATCCTTACTTCCACCCACTAGATGTCGAATGGAATGACAACCAAAAACATAGCTAGATAATAAAATAGGATTTCCTAATATAAGTATGCTCCCAAGACCTACACCAAATTCACCTCCCCTAAAAAATGATAAATAAGCATCATAAAAAAATACAATGATATATATTATTGCAAAGTACACTGTAATGCGATGTATATTTTGAATAACCATGAGCCCTGTTTCTCCTTTATATCCTTCTTTGCGTTTACGTGGCAAAGCACCAACAGCACAGGCTGGAGGTGTTCCAGAGAATGCTCTATAGTAAGCTTTTCTGTAGTAATAACAAGTGAATCTAAATATTCCAGGAACTGCTAAAATTAACAAAGACGGAGATGGGGGAATCCAACTAGGCCACCAAGTTGGCCAGGGTCCAAAAATTGAATGAGTCATTGGAGCAGCACCTTCAACACCTTCTTTAATAAAAATGAGTGGTGAATAAAAAGGCGCAAGGTATCCTCCAAACCCTTCTTTTCCATTACTGTACCAATAAAAATCGGCTTGCCAAGCGGACCAAAATCCATAAAGCAGAAAGACAGTTAGCCCAAAAACTACCAAAGCCGGGTACAGCCACCAATTATCATTACGCAAAGTTTTTATAAATCCTTTCTCTTGAACGAAAAAAGAAGTTCTTGTAGACATCAAAAATATTTATTTAGAATTATGTCTTTGAAACGACAGATAATTCCGACACAATTTAGTGAAAAAATGAATTTCTTTAAAAGATAATTTAAATTAAATGCTTAATGTGTTTCATAAAAAAAGAAATACTTTGTTGAGCACTTTCCATAGAATTAATTTTATAATTTCCCCCTTGTTCAATATAATAGTGCTCCAGACCTGAAATACTAGCATCTGGTAAAACTTTTTTGTAGTCAATAGAACCGTTACCTAATTCAGTATAATCTTTAGTTAAAACATCCATGTCTTTTATATGCCATAACTTAAATCTACCCTTAGATCTTTCTATAAGTTGTTTTGGAGAAAGTTTACCTGACCTCATTACCCAATAAAAATCAACTTGTAATTTCACCCATTCTGGATTGGTTTCATTTATTATCCAATCAATACCCAACTTATTTTCGTATAAATTAAAATCATAATCAAAATTATGATATGCAAAACCTAACCCAGCTTTTGTTATTCTCTGACCAATCTGATTGAGTTTGTTAATTAATAACTTATAGCCTTGTACTGTATGATATTTACTATCAAGCATAGGATATACAATATATTTATTCCCCAAAGCATGTGCACCATCTATGCAACTATCAACATGTTTTTTTAGATTGTCTTCAGAGACCTCCATAAGACTGTTAACATCATAATGCCCGCTGTATGTTGATACATCTAAGTCATTAAGTATTGATTTAAAATCCAAGGGAGAAAATCCATAATATTTTTTGTTTAATGCATCATATCCATAAGTTTCAAAATCCTCATATCCCATTTTTTTTAAAGAAATTAGAGTATCAATTGGATTATTTTCCATGGCATCTCTTACAGAAAATAATTGCAATCCAGTCTTGTATTTAGTAGAAGTAATTAGCTCTGAAATTGAAGAACAAAAAAAGGGTGATGAAAATAATAAACTTGAAGACTTTAAGAAATCCCTTCTATCCATACTTGTATCTTATTTACTTTAAAATATTTAATTTTTTTCCAATTTTTTTAAAAGCTATTAATGCTTCACTTATTTCAGAATGATTGTGTGCAGCAGTTAATTGCACTCTTATTCTTGCTTGACCCTTAGGAACTACAGGATAGAAAAAACCAATTACATATATACCCATTTCTAAAAGTTCGTTAGCCATTTTCTGCGCTAGATAATCGTCATAAAGCATAATTGGAACTATGGGATGATTACCAGGTTTAATTTCAAAGCCCATTTTTTTAATTTCATTTCTAAATAAATCTGTATTTTTCTTTAATTGCTTTATGAAGGTTTTATTAGATTCTATTATATCTAGAACAGCAAGGGATGCCCCTACAATTGATGGAGCGACACTATTTGAGAATAAATATGGTCTAGATTTTTGTCTTAAAATTTCAATTATCTCTTTTGGACCACTTGTAAAACCTCCAGAAGCACCACCTAAAGCTTTCCCTAAAGTTCCTGTTATTATGTCAACCTCATCCATAACATTCAATTCTTCATGAGTTCCTCTACCTGTAGGTCCTACAAATCCAGTTGAATGACATTCATCAATCATCACCAAAGCATCATGTTTTTCAGCTAATAAGCATATTTTATCCAATTGTGCTATTGTTCCATCCATTGAGAATACTCCATCCGTGACTATGATTTTAGATCTGCAGTTTTTTGCAGCAATTAATTGCTTTTCAAGATCAATCATATCATTATGTTTATATCTAAATCTTTGAGCTTTACACAGCCTTATACCATCAATAATTGAGGCATGATTTAGTGCATCACTAATTATAGCATCATCTTCACTAAATAAAGGTTCAAATAATCCTCCATTAGCATCAAAAGCTGCTGCATATAAAATGGTATCTTCTTTTCCTAAAAATTTTGATATTCTTTTTTCTAATTCTTTATGTATGTCTTGAGTTCCGCAAATGAACCTTACTGATGATAATCCATAGCCATGAGATTTTAAAACATCTGAAGCTTTTCTAATCACTAAATTATTTGATGCTAAACCCAAATAATTATTTGAACAAAAATTTAAAACAGTTCTATTTTTTTCAATTTTAACTTTTGACCCTTGGGCAGATTTAATAATTCTTTCACTTTTAAATCTTCCATTTCTGTTTATCTCTTTTAATTCTTCCAGGAGTCTATTTTTTATTGAATCATACATATTAATTCTATTTATCATTAAATTTAATCTTTTTAGTGATTATATGAATAGAATTCTAATAACAGGAGCTTTAGGGCAATTAGGATCAGCTTTATTGAAGCATTATCATGATAAAGGCATCTTTGTTCTTGCCACTGATATTCATGAATGCCCTAAAGGTTTAGTATATAATTATGAAAAGTTAGATGCATTAAATTTTGAAGGCTTGTTAGATGTTGTTAAGAAATATGAAATTAATGTAATCTATCACTTGGCAGCAATTTTATCTGCAAAGGGTGAAAAAAATCCATTTCATTCATGGAAAATTAACATGGATACATTTCAAAACATTGTAGATGTTTCTTTAAAATGTAAAATAGAAAGAGTTTTCTGGCCAAGCTCAATTGCTGTTTTTGGCAAAGATTCAAATCTAGAATATGTGCCACAAAACTCATTAATGAATCCAACAACGTTATACGGCGTTAGTAAATTGGCGGGTGAAAAGCTAATGAATTATTATTTTGAAAAATATCAATTAGATATTAGATCTATTAGGTTTCCAGGGATAATTTCAATGGACACAAAACCGGGGGGTGGTGTAACCGATTACATTATTGAAATGTTAAATGCATCCAAAAAAGGAAATGAGTATATATGTTTTTTAGATAAAAATCAAAGGCTTCCAATGATTTTTATGGAAGATGTTATATCAGCTATTACTTTATTAATGTCTAAAAAAAGATCGGTACTTTCAATTTCATCTTCATACAATATTGTTGGATTTACGACAACACCCGAGGAATGCCTTTTAGCTATAAAATCTAATGGAATTAATCTAAAAGTTCATTATAAGCCAGATTTTAGACAAAAAATAGCTAACACTTGGCCAGAGAATGTTGATGATAGTTTAGCTTCTAAAGACTGGGGATGGTCTCCAAAATTTGGATTAGATAAAACTGTAAAAATTGCTTTAAATGGGTAACCAAATTATTTATTGGTAAAATGCACGATAGATATCGTTACCATTAGCGTATAAAACTAAAGCTAAAAGCAGGAAAAATCCAATTACTTGAGCATACTCCAAAAACTTCTCATTAGGTTTTCTGCCTGATATTATTTCATAAGTTAAAAACATTACATGCCCTCCATCTAATGCTGGGATGGGAAGTAAATTCATAAATGCTAATATAATTGAAATCAAAGCAGTGCTTTCCCAAAATCCCTGCCAATCCCAAGTTGGAGGAAATAGACTTCCTATTGTTCCAAATCCACCTAATTGTGAAGCTCCCTTTTTTGTAAAGACATATTTAAACTGCACTACATAATCATATAATGTCCAGTAACCTCTTAATACTCCACCAGTTATACTTTCTAAGAAGCTAAATTTTTTATTCTCAAAATTTATATCAAAATCTACAAAAGGATAAACCCCTAATTTTAAGCTCTCATCAAGAGAGACATTTAGTGTGTCTAATCTTTTATTTCTTTCAATAATTAAATTAAATTTTTCAGGAGGATTATTGTCCATAAATTTTCTAAAGTCTAAAAGACCTTGAAATGAAAACTCAGTAGTCCCTTTTAGGTAATCACCAGGCAAAAGATTAATTTGTTCGGCAATTGAATTAGGAATTACACTATCAATTATTGCTGGAACATTTACGCCGATTGGCAATAAATTACCAGTTTCCATCATTTTCATTCCAATATCTTTAGGGATTTTTATTTGAGTTTTAGAACCATTTGATTTTTCAACATATATAGACTTCACATTTCTCAGGAATAGATGCCTATTAACATCCAAAATATTATCTAAGTTTTTTCCATCAACAGATAAAATTTTGTCACCAGATTGAAACCCTATAGACTGAGCTAATTCTGTATAATATAATCCATCAGGTAATTTTTCTTGTTGAAGTGTATTTTTTCCCCAAACAAATAAAATCATCATATAAATAATAAACCCTAATAGCAGGTTTACTGTTACACCTCCTAACATTATAATTAGCCTTTGCCAAGCTGGTTTAGACCGAAACTCCCATGGCTCAGGTTCTTTACTTAGGTATTCTGTATCCATGCTTTCATCAATCATTCCTGCAATTTTTATATATCCGCCAAGTGGAAGCCAACCAATTCCATATACAGTCTCACCGATTTTCTTTTTAAATAATGCATATTTAATATCAAAAAACAGAAAAAATTTCTCTATTCTAGTTTTGAAAAGTTTAGCTGGTATAAAGTGGCCTAACTCATGAAGAATAATTATTATCGCAAGACTAAGTAGAAATTGAATTCCTTTTATTAAAATAATACTCATAAAAAATTAATGTGGGGCCAAAAATAATGTTTTTTTAATGAGCACAGAAATTTCATTAACCTTTATTTATATGTTGACAATTCATGTTTTGTATATCTTTGTGATAGCAAAAAAAATATATTTATGAAGAAGTTTTTTGCTAAGTATAAAACTTTTTTATCTGTTTTTATAATAATCTGTTTAGGGATACTGTTTTTGTTTTACAATGCTCTGAAGCCAAAACCAGTTTTACCTATTTATCAACCTGCAATGGTTAATTATGAGTTGGTTGACAGTAATCTTCAGCACGTTAAAAAATTTCATAAAATAGATAGATTTAGACTTCAAAATCAAAATGGTGTTTGGATTACAGAAAAAAATTTTCAAAATAAAATATACATAGCAGATTTTTTCTTTACTACTTGTCCTTCTATATGTCCAATAATGACTGATAACATGTTAATTATTCAAAAAAAATTTGAAAAGGATTCATTGATTATGCTTTTATCACATACTGTAACACCAAAAATAGATTCAGTTGAACAGCTTAAAAAATATGCATTAGAAAAAGGAGTTTTAGATCAAAAATGGCATTTAGTAACGGGTGATAAAAAGCAAATTTATGATTTAGCCAGGCAATCCTATTTAGCTGTTAAAACTAAAGGGGATGGAAGTTCTCATGATATGATTCATACTGAAAATTTTATTTTAGTTGATCCAAATAGAAGAATTAGAGGGTTTTATGATGGAACAGATAAAGAATCAATTTACAAGTTGATGGAAGATATTATAATTTTGAAAAATGAATTTTTAAATTAAATAATGAAAGAGGAATGAGGAAAACATCTAAATTAATCACAACAATTTTATTGCTTAATTCAATTGTATATTCTCAAGAATTAATTATTGGAGAGGAGAGAATTGCTCCTGGAATAGTATTTGTGTTTGAAGGAGCAGTAAAGGATATAGTTTTTCCAGAATCAAATAATTTAAATGAGAGCCAAACCAACATTCATATTGAGGCTAGAGTAAACTGGGATTTAAAAGATATTCCTCCAGGCACACCTAAAGGCGGATTTATACCTTATCTAAGAATTAATGCAATAGTTACTAATCAGAAAACAGGACTGAAAACTTTTATAGATTTATTGCCTCATATTAATCTTATTGATAATTTTCATTATGCTAGAAATATTTCTTTGCCAGGAGATATTGCGGATCTATATAATGTAGAATTTAATATTATGCCTCCAAATGAATATGAACTTTCTTTTCATAAAGACTGGACAGATAGTTTTTCCAAAAGCTTATTTGATGTGGAAAGATTTGTTTATAGAAACATAAATTTTGAAAAAATAGCTAATTCGTCAAGAAGATAAATTCTAGGGTTTTATGAATTCATTAAGTCTTCAATCTCATCAGCTTCGATAGGAATATTTTTCATTAAATTAAATGGTTCTCCATTTTCTTGGACTACAACATCATCTTCAAGCCTAATACCAAAACCTTCTTCAGGTAAATAAATTCCTGGTTCAACTGTAAAAACCATACCGGCTTTTATTGGCTGATCAATAACGCCATAATCATGAGTGTCAAGGCCTAAATGATGGGAGGTTCCATGCATAAAATATTTTTTGTAGACAGGATTATCTGGATTTTCATTTTTTACATCTTTTTTGTCAATAAGACCAAGAGTTAATAATTCTGAAGTCATTAGTTTTCCTACTTCTATATGATATTGATCTAGGAGTGTACCTGGAGTTAGTAATTTTGTAGCCTGATTTTTTACATTTAATACTGCATTGTATACTTTTTTTTGCCTAGAGTCAAATTGTCCTGAGACAGGAAGTGTTCTTGTAAGATCACTAGAATAATTTCCATATTCTGCAGCAACATCTAAAAGAACTAAGTCACCTTCAATGCATTTTTGATTATTCTTTGTATAGTGTAAAACATTTGCGTTTTTTCCACTTGCAATAATTGGTTCATAAGCAAAACCTTTTGATTTATTTATAATAAACTCATGAAGCAATTCTGCCTCAATTTCATATTCCCATACACCCGGGCGAATAAAACGTAAGATTCTGATAATACCCTTTTGTGTAATATCACATGCTTTTTGTATATGGCGAATTTCTTCGACTGACTTTATAGACCTAAGCTTTTGTAATATAGGATTACTTTTACCAACCTTATGTGCAGGGTAATTTTTCTTTACCCATTCTATAAACCTATCTTCTCTTGTTTGAGTTTCTAATTTGGCCCTATAGTGTTCATTTTTATTTAAATAAATTGTATTACACTGGGAAGCTAGCTTAAAAAAAACACTTTCAAATTCAGAAAGCCAGCAAATTTTTTTAATCCCAGATAATTTTTGAGCATTTTCTTTAGATAATTTTTCTCCTTCCCAAATTGCAATTTTTGGACTTGTTTCCTTTATGAACAAAATTTCTCTATTTATAGGGTTTAGAGCTTTAGGAAAAAGTAATAAAATAGTTTCCTCTTGATTAATACCGCATAAATAAAATATATCTCTGTGCTGAGCAAAAGGTAATGTAGAGTCAGCACTAATTGGATAAATATCATTAGAATTAAAAATGGCTATGCTTTTATTCTTTAAAGCCTTAGAAAAATTGATTCGATTATTAATATAAACCGAAGAAGGAAGAGGCTTATAACGCATTTTATAATTTTTTACGAATATACTAGCTTTTAATTGAAAAACTATTATTCTATTTTTTCTTACTTTAATATAAAAGTTCAGCAAATGAAAAAAATAATATTAATATTTCTATTTGGCGGGATATTGTTTTCTCAACCTCAACCTACAGAATCTTCTATAATTGAAAAAATAGATAAAGAACATTTTAATAATCAAAATAAATCAAGAGTAAAAAATCTTCCTTTTGAGTCTATTGGTCCTGCAATTATGAGTGGCAGAGTAGTTGCATTATCTGTTAACCCAGAGCAGTCAACTGAGTTTTATGTTGCCTATGCATCAGGAGGTGTTTGGCATACTATTGATAATGGGATAAGTTTTAATGCAATAATGGATAATGCTCCAACTCAAAATATTGGTGAAATTTCAATGCACTGGCCAACAAGAACTTTATGGGTTGGAACTGGAGAAAACAATTCATCACGTTCTTCATACTCAGGGATAGGGGTTCTAAAGACTAGTGATAACGGAAAAACTTGGACTAAGCATGGACTATCAGGAACACATCATATTGGAAAAATAATTATTGATGAAGATAATCCTAATCATATAATAGTTGGGTCAACAGGACCGCTTTATTCTTTAAGTAATCAACGTGGTATTTTTGTCACTAATGATGGAGGTTTAAATTGGAGACAAACCCTTTTTATCAATAACCATACAGGTATAATTGATATAGCTCAAAATCCTAATAATCTATCAAACCTTTATGCTGCTTCATGGGAGAAAGACAGAAAAGCATGGAATTTTAAAGGTAGCGGAAATTCTTCTGGAATATATAAAAGTGTTGATTTTGGTGAAACATGGGAATTAATCACTACAGAAGAAAGCGGATTCCCTTCAGGAGAGGGTGTTGGAAGGATTGGGTTGGCAGTTTATAATGATAATATTTTATATGCTATACACGACAATCAATTTAGAAGAGACAAGAAAAATGAAACTAAGGAAGAATTAACAAAAAATGATTTTAAAAATATTTCAAAAACCAAGTTTTTAGAATTAGAGAATAAAACCTTAAATGAATTCTTGAAAACAAACGGCTTTCAAGATAAATATAAAGCTGAAAATGTAAAGAAAATGGTTGAGAATGATATTATTAAACCAATAGATCTTGCAATTTATTTAGAAGATGCAAATACTCAACTTTTTGATACTCCTGTTATTGGAGCTGAAGTTTATAAAAGTGAAGATGGAGGAAAAACATGGAACAAAACACATGATGAATATTTAGATGGAATTTATTATAGTTATGGGTATTATTTTGGTCATATTCATGTTGCTCCTTTTAATTCAAATAAGATATATATATATGGGGTTCCTTTACTAACATCAGATGATGCAGGCACAACCTTTTATTCTATAAATAAAAATAATGTCCATGCTGATCATCATGCACTTTGGATAAACCCTAATAAACCAGGACATTTAATTAACGGAAACGATGGAGGCATAAACATAACATATGATGATGGAAAAAATTGGATGAAAAATAATTCAACGAATGTTGGTCAATTTTATTCTATAAATGTAGATTATGAAAAACCATATAATGTTTATGGAGGTCTTCAAGATAATGGTGTTTGGAAAGGAGCTCATAACCAAAAGGAAGATTCAAGATGGCATTCTACCGGAAGGAATCCATGGAACACTATTTTGGGAGGTGATGGAATGCAGATTCAAATAGATAATCGTAATTCAAATATTGTTTATACTGGATTTCAATTTGGGAATTATTTTCGACTGGATTTATCGCCAGACAGAAAAACATCAAATAATTATAATAATCCAATAAAGCCAATTCACGAGTTGGGGGAGGCTCCATATCGATTTAACTGGCAAACACCAATTCTTTTATCTAGTCACAATCAAGATATTATATATTTAGGCAGCAATAAACTGCATCAGTCATTTAATAGGGGAGATACTTGGGATTCAATATCTGAAGATTTAACCTATGGTGGAAAAAAAGGCAATGTGCCTTATGGAACAATTACCACCATTTCTGAATCTCCATTTAAATTTGGAATGATTTATACTGGAAGTGATGATGGTAAAATTGCACTCACTAAAAATGGAGGGAGTAATTGGGAAGTAATTTCAGAGAAATTACCAGAGAATATGTGGGTTAGTAGAGTAATTGCATCTGAACATAAAAAAAGTCGAGTTTATGTTACATTAAATGGATATCGTTGGGATGATTTTTCTCCCTATGTATATTTAAGTGAAGATTATGGCAAATCATGGATTTCAATCTCAAGTAATTTACCTAATAGTCCAATAAATGTTATTAGAGAGGATCCAGATAATCAAAATATACTTTATTTAGGAAATGATATTGGATCGTATATTTCATTTGATAAGGGTAAAAAATGGGAAGCTTTTAAATCTGGTCTCACAACAGCTGCTGTTCATGATATTGTTATTCAGTCTAATGCAAAAGACATATTAATAGGAACTCATGGAAGGTCAATTTTTAGGGCAGATATTCAACACATTCAAAGTTTAACAAAGAGTTTAATTAATAAGACAATTCATGTTTATGATTTAAAGACGATAAAATTCTCTGAAAATTGGGGGTCAAAAAGAAACGTTTGGTCAAAATATTATACTCCAAAGGCACAATGGAGCTTTTGGACAAAGGAATCTGGAACATCTAAAATAAGCCTAATATCTTCTAAAGGAAAAGTTTTGTATCACAAAGAAGTTTTCTTAGATACTGGATATAATATTATAGACTATAACTTGATAGTAGATCATGATGGAACAAAAAAAGATATTAAAAAGTTTAAAAATGAAAAACTTCATTATGGAGAGGATGGTTTTTATTATTTAGGCAAAGGAAAATACACGTTGAAAATTGAAAAGAATGGCAAAGAAATTTCTACAAATTGGGAAATAAATTGATTTGTCTAATTATGTAGACTCTTTAAAAATAAAGATACTCTATTGGTTCTCTAGTTATTCTGGTTTAATTTAGCTAAGATTTTGAATTTATGATTTCATCTTCAGTATCTCGAAAAATTACTATGGCCATTTCTGGTTTGTTTTTGGTAATTTTTCTTGCCCAACATTTTACGATAAACATTACATCTGTTTTTAGTGAAAAAACTTTTAATGAATTATCTCATTTTATGGGAACAAATCCTTTGGTTCAGTTTGTTTTGCAACCAATATTAATTTTTGGTGTTGTTTATCATTTTTTAATGGGATTTTATTTGGAGATAATAAATAGAAGTTCCAGAAATATAAAATATTCTTTTTATAAAGGCTCTTCAAACTCTTCATGGATGTCTAGAAACATGATAATTTCAGGATTGGTTATTTTATCCTTCCTTGGATTACATTTTTATGATTTTTGGTTTCCAGAAATAGACTACAAGTATTTGAAAATATTACCTGAAAACCCTGAACGATATTATGAGGAATTAGTTCATAAGTTTAATAATCCAATTAGAGTTGTTTTATATGTAATTTCTTTTGTCTTTTTAGCTTTACATCTTTTACACGGCTTTGACTCAGCCTTTCAGTCAATAGGGGTTAATAACAAATATAGTATTGCTATTAAGAAGGGAACAACTATTTTTTCTTTAATTATTCCCTTAGGTTTTGTCTTTATAGCATTATTTCATTATTTAAATCATGGATAAATGAAAAACTTAAACTCAAAAGTACCTAAGGGGCCATTAGCTGATAAATGGACAACACATAAGAGTAATATAAACCTTGTAAGTCCTGCTAATAAAAGACTAATAGATATAATAGTAGTGGGAACTGGACTTGCTGGAGCCTCTGCTTCAGCTACATTAGCAGAATTAGGATATAATGTTAAGGCCTTTTGTTTTCAAGATTCACCTAGAAGAGCTCATTCAATTGCTGCTCAAGGTGGAATAAATGCTGCAAAGAATTATCAAGGAGATGGAGACTCCACTTATCGACTTTTCTATGACACAATTAAGGGCGGGGACTACAGATCAAGAGAGGCTAATGTCTATCGTCTAGCAGAAGTATCTTCAAATATAATTGATCAATGTGTTGCTCAAGGAGTGCCATTTGCTAGGGATTATGGTGGATTATTAGATAATCGTTCTTTTGGAGGGGTTTTAGTTTCTAGAACTTTTTATGCTAAAGGACAAACGGGACAACAATTGTTATTAGGTGCTTATTCTGCTATGAATAGACAAATTGGTAGAGGTAAAATTAAGATGTACAATCGTCATGAAATGATGGATATAGTAATTGTGGATGGAAAAGCAAGGGGAATAATATCAAGGAACCTTATAAATGGAAACCTTGAACGTCATAGTGCTCATGCTATAGTAATTGCATCAGGAGGGTATGGAAACGTCTTTTTTTTATCAACAAATGCTATGGGATCAAATGTATCAGCAGGATGGAAAATTCATAAAAAGGGAGCTTACTTTGCTAATCCATGTTTTACCCAAATACATCCTACTTGTATTCCTGTTTCTGGTGACCACCAGTCTAAACTTACTTTAATGTCTGAATCTCTTAGAAATGATGGAAGAATATGGGTTCCAAAAAACATTGAGGATGCTAAAGCAATTAGGGAGGGGAAGTTAATTCCAACTGAAATAATTGAAAAAGATCGAGACTATTATTTAGAGCGACGTTATCCAGCATTTGGTAATCTTGTGCCTAGAGATGTAGCATCAAGAGCAGCTAAGGAAAGGTGTGATGCTGGATTTGGAGTCAATAAAACTGGAGAGGCTGTGTATTTAGATTTTTCTTCTGCGATAGAAAGATATGGCAAGGAAGAAGCTAATGTGAAGGGATTAGATCTAAATGATAGTTCATTAATCAAACAATTAGGACAAGAAGTTATTAAATCAAAATATGGAAATCTTTTTCAGATGTATGAAAAAATTATAGATCAAAATCCTTATGAAACGCCAATGATGATTTATCCGGCAGTTCACTATACTATGGGAGGGATTTGGGTAGATTATAATCTAATGACTTCTATACCTGGCTGCTATTGTATAGGAGAAGCTAACTTTTCTGATCATGGAGCAAATAGACTTGGAGCCTCAGCTCTTATGCAGGGATTAGCTGATGGATATTTTGTTTTACCATATACAATTGGAGATTATTTATCTGGAGACATCAGAACTGGTAGAATTTCAACGGAAACTTCTGAGTTTAAAAATGCGGAGGAAAATATAAAAAACCAATTGGAAAAATTAATTAATAATAAAGGAAAAAATTCAGTGGATTATTTTCATAAGAAATTAGGTAATGTAATGTGGAATAAATGCGGAATGTCTCGAAATGAAAAAGATCTTAAAGAGGCAATATTTGAAATTATAAAATTAAGACAAGATTTTCATAAGAATATAAATGTTCCTGGAACTTTAGATGAATTTAATGAGCAACTTGCAAAAGCTATGAGAGTAGCTGATTTTTTAGAATTAGGAGAATTATTTGCTAAAGATGCTTTGGCAAGAGCAGAATCTTGTGGAGGACATTTTCGTGAGGAATTCCAAACAAAAGAAGGTGAAGCTTTACGTAATGATAAAAGTTTTAATTTCGTTTCAGTATGGGAATATAAAGGCAAGCCTTCAGATGCTAATCTTATCAAGGAAAGATTACATTATGAAGAAATAGAAGTCAAAACACGATCTTATAAATAGAACAAATGAAATTAACATTAAAAATTTGGCGTCAAGCTAATTCAAAAGTTAAAGGAAAATTATTTGAATATTCAATTTCTGATGTTTCCCCTGATATGTCTTTCCTTGAAATGATGGATGTTTTAAATGAAGAATTAATTCAAAAAGGAGATGATCCAATTGCATTTGATCATGATTGCCGTGAAGGAATATGTGGTATGTGCTCTATGTTTATTAATGGTCAAGCACATGGCCCAGATCGATTGGTAACGACTTGTCAATTGCATATGAGAAAATTTAAAGATGGAGATACTATTACAATTGAGCCATTCAGAGCTAATGCATTCCCTGTAATTAAAGATTTAGTTGTAGATAGATCTTCATTTGAACGGATTCAACAAGCTGGTGGGTTTATAAGCATAAATACCTCTGGAAACACTCAAGACGCTAATTCTATTCCAATAGAAAAGAATGATGCAGATGATGCTTTTGATGCTGCTACCTGTATCGGATGTGGAGCCTGTGTTGCAAGTTGCAAAAATGCTTCGGCTATGCTTTTTGTGTCTGCTAAAGTTTCACAATACGCATTGCTACCTCAGGGGAAAGTTGAAGCAACTAATAGAGTTTTAAATATGGTAAAACAAATGGATGAAGAGGGTTTTGGAAATTGCACCAATACAGGAGCATGTGAAGTTGAATGCCCAAAAGGAATTTCTTTAGAAAATATAGCTAGAATGAATAGAGAATATTTAGGCGCATCAATTAAATCAAAGTAAATTTGACAAAGTTTTTATTTAACAATAAAAACTTCATTTAGTTCCCAATTAGCCCTTAATTCCAATTCATTTGATAGATATATGACTCTTTCAGGTTGAATCTTCTTAAAATAATTTCCTGAATCCCATTTTCCATTTGCATTATTGTCAAGAATGATTCTTGCTTTATAAGTTCCTGGAACTAAATATTTAAAACTATATCTGTTTATTTCATTTCGCTTATTTATTCTTTGAACAACATCATTATTAGTATTAATTAGTTCAAGAATAAAGGCTTGTTCATTAATCTTCCAATCTAATTGGAATTTAATTTCACCATAAGAATCATAAGATCTTGTAGAAAACACTAACAATATAGTGTCATTAGTATTTCCCCATAGGTCTTGAAAGGCATTAGGAAGAATTGACAAGGTATATTCATCATTTGGTTCTAATTTGAAAAACATTTTTGCAAGATCATAATTTTCATTTATCATTAAATCAAATTTGACAGGCATTGAATCAATATTTTGAACTTTTATAAAATTTTCATTGAATTTTTCTAATGGCAAATTACTCTTGAATTTTAATGTATCATTAAGTTCGATAATTCTAGTTTGTACTGGTTTGATAATCAAAGAATCAGGTTTTGGCCTATAAAAATTAACATTTACATTATAAATACTATCCTTTGTTTTAAGAGAAAATTGCAAAGAATCAGCTTCAATTTCTGGAAACCAAAAATTTAAAGTGTCTTTGCCTGGCTCTTTATTAATTAATGTTTTAAAGTTTTCAGGAACAGGAGTAATTAATTTAATAGGATCTTCCTCAGGGGTTCCAAAATATCCAAACCTTATATGATGATCATTTACATATTCAGGTCTATCCCAATTAAAATTATAATTTTCTTTAAATAACCTAAAGTTAAAAATACTATCACCTGGAAGATATACAGTGTCTTTAGTAAAACCAATTTTATCAATTCCTTGATCATAATAATAATTATTATTATAGTCTTTTAATGCAATTATTTGAAAATTGTCTTCACGTAAATTTTGGAAATTGTATATTAAAGTATCTAATGTGTTCACTGCATATAGTGGTTTACTATTGAAAATTATTGAATCTGTATGCGTGCTGTCTATTGGGTATAAATGTAATGAAACAAATTTTTCGCTTTCATCATCAAAAGCATCTTCAACCCTTCCCTTTAATGAAAGTGAATCAATAATTTCTCCAGTAGAAAGTGTGTATGAAAAAAACGGAAGTATATTTGACTCATTGTTATCTTCAATACTGCTTCCAAAGTTAAAAGTATAAGTAGTATTACTTTTTAGACTTAAACTATCATTAAATTCTATTTTAATTTTTTTTGCAATATTGGATTGAGGCTCAACCTTGAATTTATTTGCCTCAATAGGGGGAGATATAATTAATTGTTTATTTATGTCATTTAACTTAATATATTCATTGAATGTTAAAGTTATTTTTTCACTATCAAAAAAAGTAGTTTTGTTTTTTGGAGATGCATTAATTAAAATTGGAGGGATTGTATCTTTAAATCCACCAGTAGGGGTTCCTCTTTTAGCACAGGCTAGAATTAAAAGTAAACAAAAAAATAATATTAAAAAGTGCTTGATATTCATGGTCAAAATTATCTGACTAAATTAAGACATTAAGTTTGTTTATTATAAATGTTACTTTAATAAACTATTTAGCATTATTTTTGAACTATGGCAGAAAAAAATGATATTTTCAAGAAAGTTATATCTCATGCTAAAGAGTATGGGTTTGTATTTCCTTCTAGTGAAATATATGATGGGCTCAATGCAGTTTATGATTATGGTCAAAATGGAGTACTATTAAAAAATAATATACGAGATTATTGGTGGAAATCTATGATTCAATTAAATAAAAATATTGTTGGAATAGATGCAGCGATTTTTATGCACCCAAAGACCTGGAAAGCTTCTGGACATATTGATGCTTTTAATGATCCATTAATTGATAACAAGGATTCCAAGAAACGCTATAGAGCAGATGTTTTAGTTGAAGACTATATAAAGAAAATTGAGCAAAAAATTCAAAAAGAAATTGATAAAGCCTCTAAACGTTTTGGTAAAGACTTTAATAAAGAACAATTTACATCGACTAACTCTAAAATTATAAATTATAAAAACAAAGCCTCTTCAATTACAAATCGCTTGGATATATCATTAAAGGAGGATGATTTATCTGATCTTAAGTCTTTAATAGAAGAGCTTGAAATAGCATGTCCAGAATCAGGGTCTAGAAATTGGACAGACGTTAAACAATTTAATTTAATGTTTGGAACAAAACTTGGAGCATCATCTGAATCATCTATTGATTTATTTTTAAGACCTGAAACCGCTCAAGGAATTTTTGTAAATTTTTTAAATATTCAGAAAACTGGTAGAATGAAATTGCCATTTGGAATTGCCCAAACTGGAAAAGCATTTAGGAATGAAATTGTTGCTCGACAATTTATTTTTAGAATGAGAGAATTTGAACAGATGGAGATGCAATATTTTGTTACCCCAGGCACACAGAAAGAATGGTATGATTATTGGAAAAAAACTAGATTAAAATGGCATTATTCCCTAGGAATTGCAAAAGAAAATTATCGTTTTCATGATCATGAAAAACTAGCGCATTATGCTGATCTAGCAACTGATATTGAATTTAAGTTTCCTTTTGGTTTTAAAGAACTTGAAGGGATTCACTCAAGGACTGATTTTGATTTGTTAAACCACGAAAAACTTTCTTCCAAAAAACTTCAGTATTTTGACACAGAGAGTAACCAACGCCATATTCCATATGTAATTGAGACATCAATAGGATTAGACCGCATGTTCCTTGCAGTATTCTCATCAGCTTTTAAAGAAGAATTACTTGAAGATGAAACAAAAAGAATAGTTTTGAAATTGCCTAATATATTAGCACCTATTAAGATTGCTGTTTTACCATTATTAAAAAAAGATGGGTTACCAGAATTAGCCAATAAAATTTTAGACGAATTAAAATGGGACTTCATGGTTTCTTATGATGAAAAAGATGCAGTTGGCAGGAGATACAGACGTCAAGATGCTATTGGAACTCCTTATTGTATAACAGTTGATCATCAGTCAGTTAAAGATTATACAGTGACTATTAGAGATCGTGACAGTATGCAACAGGAGAGAATTTCTATAAGGGGGGTCACAAAAATTATGCATGAAAAATTAGACCAAAAAAAGTGGTTTAATAAAATTTAAACAAATTCAGGATTAATAAAGGATGAAAATTTTTTCATATAACGTTAATGGAATTCGAGCAGCTTTAAAAAAAGGGTTTATTAGATGGCTTAAATCTTCAACTCCAGATATTGTATGTATTCAAGAAACAAAAGCTCAGATAGAACAAATTGATACAACTTTTTTTGAAGATTTAGGATATTATCATAATTGGTTTTCTGCTCAAAAGAGGGGTTATAGTGGTGTAGGTATTCTTTCTAAAGAAAAGCCAGAGAATGTAGTTTGCGGAATAGGTGTTGAATCAATTGATAGTGAAGGGAGGAATCTTAGAGTTGATTTTAAGGAATTTTCAATAATGAGTCTTTATTTGCCTTCTGGAACAAACCTTGACCGTTTAAGTTATAAGTTTAAATATATGGATCAGTTTCAAACCTACATTGATAATTTAAAAAAAGATCACCCACGCCTTATTATTAGTGGTGACTATAATATTTGTCATAAGGCTATCGACATCCATGATCCAGTAAGGAATAAAAATGTTTCTGGATTTTTGCTAGAGGAGAGAGCATGGTTAGAAAAGTTTTTGAATAGTGGATTTATAGATTCTTTTAGACACTTAAACCCTGAACCTCATAATTATAGTTGGTGGAGTTATAGGGCAAATTCCAGAGCAAATAATAAAGGTTGGCGCATTGATTATAATTTAGTTAGTAAAGAATTATTATCAAACATTAAAAGTTCATATATTAATAATAATGTTTATCATTCAGATCATTGTCCAGTGGGATTAACCTTAAATTTTTAATTTTGATGAAAAATCTTTTACCATTTATTGCTTTAAGTTTTTTTATAACTAGCTGTATCTCTTTTAAAACTTTTAGCGAGATTGAAGATAGATATGCAAACCTAAGAATAAGTCATAAAGTAATTGAAATACAGAATAGCTTTTTTAAAGAAAAAATAGACTCTCTAAAAATGGATCTTAAAATAAAAAATAAAAGATTGGATTCAGTATTTAAAAGTTTAATTAAAACAAAAAATAATCTATCAAAATTAAAGATTGATTACCAATCATTATTATCAAAGAGTGATATAGACATTAAAGCTCGCATTAAACAAAACAATGCCTTATTAGATTCATTAAATATTAAGCAGAGAGAATTAAATATAGGGCTTACTCGAGTTAAGGAATTAGAAAGAATATTGAAAGAGAAAGAGATTAAACTTAAATTATTAAAAAAAAGCTTATCTGATGCATTACTAAATTTTAAAGGAAATGGACTCACTGTTGAGGAAAAAAATGGTAAGGTTTATGTTTCGATGGAAAACAAATTATTGTTTAATTCGGGAAGTTGGACTATAGGAAAAGAAGGGAAAAAAGCTATCAAACAATTATCATCAGTTTTAGCAAAAAACCCTGAAATAAATATTTTAATAGAAGGACATACTGATAATGTTCAATATAGCGGTGACGGATTAATTAAAGATAATTGGGATCTTTCAACAAAGAGAGCTACTGCTATTGTTAAATTGTTATTAAGCAACAAGAATATTGTTCCACAAAACCTAACTGCTGCTGGCAAGGGAGAGTTTTTCCCTATAGCCTCAAATAATAATGAAAAAGGAAGAGCATCTAATCGAAGAATTGAGGTAATTCTAACACCTCAATTAGATGCAATCACTGAGTTGATTAACAATATAAATTAATTTAATGGAATATAGAAAATTACCTGACACTGATTTAAGTGTAAGTAAAATTTGTTTAGGGACTATGACCTGGGGTAAACAAAACACTATTTCAGATGGGTTTGAACAAATTGGTTATGCGCTTAATCAAGGAGTTAATTTTTGGGATACTGCTGAATTATATCCTGTTCCATCCGAATCAAATACTCAAGGCCAAACGGAAGAAATTATTGGAGAATGGTTCAAGAAAAATGGAAAAAGAGAAGATATCATTTTAGCTTCCAAGATAGCTGGACCTGGTGACTATACATCACATATAAGAAAGAATATAAGTTATAATAAACGAAATATTGATAAAGCTATTAATGACAGCCTAAGAAGGTTAAGAACAGACTATATTGACCTTTATCAATTACATTGGCCCGAAAGAGTAACAAATACATTTGGAAAAAGAGGGTTTACATATTCTTATAATGACCCATGGATTGAAAATTTTGAGAGTGTATTAGATATATTAAAAAGCCATATAAAGTCTGGAAAAATTAGACATATTGGTTTGTCTAATGAAAACCCATGGGGATTAATGAAATTTATTCAAGCTTCAAAATTAAATAGACCTAAGATGATAACAATACAAAACCCCTATTCTTTGTTATGTAGAGAATTTGAAAGCGGTAATGCAGAAATTTGTCATAGAGAAAATATTGGACTTTTAGCCTATTCTCCTCTTGGTTTTGGAGTTTTGTCAGGAAAATATTTGGACAGAAAGATGCCTAAAGGATCTAGATTACATCTTTTTCCTAGTTTTAGAAGATATAATAGTCAAAAGTGCTCTGAGGCAACCAAGCTTTATTATAATTTAGCTAAGGAGATTGGATTAAGTTTAGCTGAACTATCACTTTCTTTTGTTAATGAAAGAAGTTTTGTTACTAGTACAATTATTGGAGCTACTTCATTAAATCAGCTAAAAGAAAATATAGGAAGCAATAAAATTAAGCTCTCTATGGATGTTCTAAATGAGATTGACAGAATACATAGTTTAATTCCAAATCCAGCTGTCTAAAATTTAGAAAAGCTTAAACTATCTAGTCATATTAATTCCTTCATTTAGATATATATTAATATCATCTTTACCTTTAAGATGCCCAAGTCTTACAACAATTAAATTTTCTTGTGGATAGACAAAAACATATTGACCTAAATGACCTTGCATTCTAAAAACTCTATCTCCATTAAATTTTTGTAACCACCAAGAATAGCCATAATTGGGACTTTCTTCAAAACGTGGCATAATAGATTTATTTATAAAAGTTGAATCGAGCAATTTTTTATTATTCCATCGACCAAAGTCTTTATAAAGTTTTCCAAGTCTAGCAAAATCTCTAGCATTACTTGCTAAACAACAAAATGTTTTTTCAACACCATTTTTCCCCCTATCAACTTGCCAAAATGCATCTTTTTCAGCCCCCATTGGTTCCCAAAAACTTTCATACAAATATCTGCTTAGAGTTTTGCCTGTTGCCTTTATAAGAGCCATGCCAAGTAATTGAGTAGCTCCACTCAGATATTCAAAACTTTGTCCGGGTTTAGAAATAATTTTTTGATTGAGTATTAATTCAGATAGATTATCTATAAAATATGCTGATGCAGTAACCGAAAATGGAGAATAATAATCTTCCTGCCAATCCATTCCGGAAGCCATACTTGATAAATCACCCATAGTTACTTTCTTAGCATAGGATCCCTTCAATTCTGGCAAAAAATCATAAACAGGTTGGTCTAAACTTTCCACATAACCATCCATAATTGCTTTTCCAAGTAAAGCAGACACAAAACTTTTAGCCATTGAAAAAGAATTACTTTTAGAATCTAAATTATAATTGTCAAAATATTTTTCGTAAAACAAACTATCATTTTTTATTATTAAAAAAGCAACTGATTTTGTTTTCAGATGATAATTTTCAAGTAGTTTAGATGATTTTCTTAAATTATAATCTTTATGAATTGGCCACGGTTGAGGTGAAGTGGATTTGGGGATTAAATTATTTTCAAAAACCTCATAGTCTGATAAATAGCTAGTGGTATGTCCACTCAAATATATTTTCGTGACGCCTTCTAAAAACCAGCCATAACCAGAAACATAAATAACACTATAGCCGACCAAAATTATAAAAAGTACAGTTTTTAAAAATTTTCTCATACTGTTAAGATAAAAGTTTTACAGCAGTTTTTGCATGATAACTTGCAATCATACTAGCTCCTGCACGTTTAAATGCAGATAATTGTTCAATCATTACAAGATTGAAATCTAAGAATCCTTTTTTAGCAGCAATTTTTAGCATTGAATATTCCCCACTTACTTGATAACAAGCAATTGGTATTGTTATTTTTTGACTTAATAAACTAATTATATCAAGACAGGTTATTCCAGGTTTTATCATAATAATGTCTGCTCCTTCTTCTATATCATTTAATGCTTCATTAATAGCCTCTTTTTTATTTCCATAGTCCATCTGATATGTTTTTTTGTCACCAAAATTAGGATTTGAATCAAGAGCCTTTCTAAATGGACCATATAAAGACGAAGCATATTTCACACTGTAGCTTATTATACCTGTATCAATAAAAGAGTTATTTTCTAAAGTTTCTCTAATTTTTAAAACCCTTCCATCCATCATGTCACTTGGAGCTACAAAATCAGCTCCAGCTTTTGCATGAGATAGTGCCATTTCAGATAATATTTCAAGGGTAGGATCATTTAATACCTTAGATTTTTCGACTATACCATCATGTCCATATGAAGAATAAGGGTCAAGAGCAACATCGGTTATGACAGCCATTTCAGGAACAGTATTCTTTATTATTTTAATAGCTCTTTGCATTAAGCCATTATTATTTAAAGCTTCTTTACCTGAATTGTCTTTTAATTTATCTTCTACTTTAACAAAAATCAAAACGGCTTTTAAACCAATTTCCCATAGTTCTTTAACCTCTTTTTTAAGTAAATCTAAGCTTAATCTATAATAGTCTGGCATAGAAGAAATTTCTTCCTTAATGTTTTTGCCTTCAACCACAAAAAGAGGGACTATAAAATCATTATTGGACAGATGATTTTCTCTGACTAGATCCCTTATTGCAGAAGAGCTTCTTAGTCTACGATTACGATTTAAAGGGTACATAATTAATCATTTATTTGTTCATTTGAATTGTTTAGTTCTTCTTCCTCTATAGGAGTTTCAATTTCAAAAGGTATATCTTTTGCTTTAAACTTTAGATTTCCATAAATCATGGCAAGCATTGATAAAATTATAACTAATAATAAAACCCTTTCATCGATGATAGTTGTTTTAAGATCAGGGTTATTTATTGAACCAATTTGAAGAAAAAGTAATATGCTAATGAGTCCCCTAGGAGACATATATAATATAGGGGTTGGCTTAAAACTAAGTTTACTGACAGAAAAATAAAGATATCGAACACCAATCATAATTATTAAGATAATTATTGCATATATATATGGTTCTATTGAGCTAAAGCTTTTTAGTGTAATAGAAAAACCAAAGAAAAGAAAGAAAAAAGTTTTAACTAAAAAAGTAGATTCAGAAGTTAATATGGTAAATTCATGAAGACTTATTTTCGTTTTTTCAACATCTATTGATTTACTCAAAAAAGGTGGTAACAATTGACCTCCATTTCCTAAAAATATTCCGAAAATAAATATTGTCAAAAGGGATGGAAAATGAAATATTTTTCCAATGCTATAAACCAAAATCAAAATTGCTAATATTAGAAAAAATTTTACATGATGTTCAATACCTTGAAGAAGTTTAAATAAAAAGAAAGTTATAATTAATGAAATAATAATAATTCCAATTATTTGAAAAAACAATTTTATGATTGGAGATAAACTAAAAAGAGTATCATTGAGCTCTAATTGTTTGAGGCTATAGTTAAATATTACTATTCCTAATATATCTGAAAATGTAGATTCATAAACTACAAATTCTTTATCCTTTTTAATTAATCCAACTGCTGAGGGAATAGCTACGGCACTACTAATTATTGATAATGGAATGGAGTAGATTATTGCAGCATTATTAGGTATGCTAAGAACAATATTGAAGAAGGTAGATATAAAAAAAATATTTAGGATTAAGATTAAAAATGCTGCTAAAAAACCAGAAAAAATCAAACCTGTTTTTTCTTTTCTAATGTCTAACTCTAGAGCTCCTTCCATAACAATTAAAATTAATCCAATAGTTCCAAGTACTGGGATTAAGGAGTCTAAAAAGGTAACTTGATTAAACCCATAAAGTGATGCAATGAATCTAGCAACAATTCCTGTTATCATCAATAAAATAACTGATGGAAATCTAGTTCTCTTAGCCACTAAATCAAACAAATAGGAAAAGATTACAAGTAAGGGTAGAAGAATTAAAATGTATCCAGTGTTCATATTTAAATATACCAATTAATTTATTTAACCCACTCAATAGGGCTTTTAAGTATTTTAATAAGTTTTTCTTCTTCAGAATTTTGTTTAGGTATATAATTATACTTCCATCTTGCTGTTGGAGGAAGACTAATAAATATACTTTCTGTTCTTCCATTAGTCTTAAGACCAAATAGAGTCCCTTTATCATGAACTAAATTAAATTCAGCATATCGAGCCCTTCTTATTTCTTGCCATATTCTATTTGAAGAACTATAGTTGTGGTTTTTTCGAAGATTAACAATTGGCAGATAGGCATTTAGAAAACTATCACCAACATCAGTTATGAACAAAAACCAATCTTCTATGTTTTTATTATTTTCAGACCTAAGATAATCAAAGAACAATCCGCCAATTCCACGTGCCTCTTTTCTGTGAGAATTCCAAAAATATGAATCACATTTATCTTTAAATTTTTTATACAATTCTTTCCCATGAACATCACAAACATCCTTGCATACCTTATGAAAATGTTTTGCGTCATCTTTAAATAAATAATATGGGGTCAAATCCAATCCGCCACCAAACCATTGATCTTTTATTTTTCCTTTTAAAGAATAAAGTTCAAAGTATCTCCAGTTAGCATGAACAGTTGGCACCATAGGGTTTTTAGGATGGAAAACCAAACTTAATCCACAAGCAAAAAAATTAGAATTTTTTGTTTTGAAATAATCTTGCATACTTTTGGGTAATTGACCGTGAACTGCAGATGTGTTTACACCAGCTTTTTCAAAAACATTACCATTTTCAATTATTTTTGTTTTTCCTCCACCGCCTTCAGGTCTTTTCCATTCATCAACTTTAAATTTTGCACTTCCATCTACTTTTTCTATTGAAGAGGTTATGCTGTTTTGAAGCTCACCGATGTAATTTAAAAAAGCATTTTTCATTTAATGATGCTATATTCTTTAACTGTATCAATAAATGCACGTGCATGATCAACTGGTACATTTGGCAAAATACCATGCCCTAGATTGACTATATATCTGTCCTTTCCAAATTCATCAATCATTTTGTTTACTTCATTCTTTATAGTTGGGATTGGAGAAAAAAGTCTAGATGGATCTAAGTTTCCCTGAAGAGTAATTTTTCCACCAGATAAATATCTAGCGTTTTTAGCAGAGCACATCCAATCTATTCCAATTGCAGAAGCTCCAGAAAAACTCATTTTATTTAGAGCAAACCAGCACCCTTTTCCAAATATAATTACAGGTGCAATCTTTTGAATTTTAGTTATAACTTTTTGCAAATAATTCCAAGAAAATTCATTATAATCATTAGGCGAAAGTAAACCACCCCAAGAGTCAAATAATTGAATTACATCAGCACCCGCATTAACTTTAGCTTCAAGATATTTGATAGTTGTATCTGTTATTTTTTGAAGAAGCTCATGTGCTATTTCAGGATTTTTAAAACATAAAGCTTTTGCCTTTTCAAAATTTTTTGATCCTTGTCCTTGAACTGCATAACAGAGTAAAGTCCAGGGTGCTCCAGCGAATCCAATTAGCGGAATTTTGTCATTCAATTCTTTTTTAGTCATTTGAATAGCATTCAACACATATCCTAATTTTTCATTTATTTCTGGAACAATAAGGTTAGATAAGTCTTTTCTGTTTTTTATAGGGTTAGGAATGCATGGACCAACACCATCTTTCATTTCAACAGTTAAATTCATGGCTTGAAGAACAACCAAAATATCACTAAATATAATTGCAGCATCTGGACTTAATTCTTTTATAGGCATTAATGTTATTTCAGTTGCTAATTCAGGGGTTTGACATCTTGTAAAAAAGTCATACTTTTCTCTTAGTTTCATGAAATCTGGAAGAAAGCGGCCAGCTTGTCTCATTATCCAAACTGGAGGCCTATCAAGACTTTCACCTCTAAGTGCTTTTAGTAAAAGGTCATTTTTTATCATGGTTTATTTAAGTGTTTTTTTATAATTGAAATCATAGATTTCATTGTAGGTTGATTTGAGGTAACAAAATTATTAGTGTTTTTTATTATTTCTTTTGAAGTTGTTTTTCCCCAGGAAAAGCAAAATTTCGAATCGAAAGAATTTCTAGAAGCATAACTCTTGACACCTGAAGGACTGAAAAATAAAACAGAATCAAAATCCTGATCTATAATTTTTGGAATGCTTATGGTATCATATACTTCCCTTGTAATAAGAAAAATATTAGCTGATTTTAAATTATCCTCCAATTGAGGAAGCCTTATTTTACCACAAAAATAATTAAAGCTCATATTCGGATATTTTGAAATTATTTTATTTGCTAATTCTATTGATGAATTTTCACATTCAACTACTTTAATGCCTAAATTAATTAGCTTCCTTTTTGTGTTTTTGCCAACACAGAAAAAAGGTGTGTTTAATATTTCATCAAATCGTGAATTATTCTTTAAAACTTTTAAAGAATTTGAGCTTGTTAGTATTATGCTTTCTTGAACTTTAGGCCAATCAAAACCTATTGAAACAGTCTTAATCATAGGAACTTCAATAACATTTATTCCAATATTGGATAATTGATCTTTATACGTAGAATTCAGTTTTTTTGTAGATAACAAATTCATGAGAAATTTTTTTTGATTTCATCAATAATTCTTTCTCCTCCATCATTTAGAATATCTATTGCAACAGATCTCCCAATGAATTTTGGGTCATCATCTATAAAAAAACTTTTTTCTTTAATTAATGACTTTTTCCCATCTAAACTAAACAAACCTGCTTTAAATAAAACCTTATTGCCTTCTACTTTAGAATAAGCACCAATTGGAGCAGTACAACCCCCCTGTAAAGTTTTTAAAAACTCACGTTCAATGATTGAACAAAAATGTGTTTGCTTACAATTTATTAGCGAGAGAGTTTTTCTAAGATTTAAATCAGTCTCTAAACAGGCAATACCTATAATACCTTGAGATGGAGCTGGAATCATCCAATCTAAAGTTTCAAATTCTAATTTTAATTTCAATCGTTCAATTGCTGCCTTAGCTAGAATTATTCCTTTCCAAGTAGAGGATAAAAGCTTCTCAATTCTAAGATGAATATTCCCTCTAATATTTTTAATATTGTCTTCTGGAAATCTAATCATCCATTGTGCTTTTCTCCTTAGACTTCCTGTTCCAATAGTTGATTTTGTATTGGCTTTGGTATTGGAAATTAAGGCATCAAAAGGATTTGATCTTTTTATAACTGAATTTATTACAATTCCTGAAGGTAAAGTTGTAGGTACATCTTTAAGGCTGTGTACTGCAATATCAATATTTTTATTCAAAAGAGCCGTATCAAGAGCCTTAGTAAAAACACCTTGTATGCCCATTGAATAAATTGGCTGCTGAAGATTAATATCTCCCTCAGTTCTAATTGGAACTACTATTGATTTATGCCCATGTTTTTTTAATTCATTTGCAACTATTTCAGCTTGTAATAAAGCCAGCTTACTTTTTCGAGAACCTACTCGAATATTATCATTTGACATTTTTTTAAATTTCGAGTTCGAAGAGATTTGCTAATAAATCAATAGTTTCATTAGCGTTCTCTGGGTTTTCTTTAAGATAGCTTGCAATTTGACCAGTAAATTTAGCAGCAGTCTTTTCTATATCTTTATTTGAGTTTTCAAAATGATTTTTAACTGCATGAAGGAAAGGGGCATATTTTCTATTGTTCATCCAAATTAAGAATTCAGCTTTAAGTTCATTTAATATTTTTTCAGCTTTTGGGATATGTTTTTTTCTTTTCTCTAGTGTATCATCAGTAAGTTTAGATAATTGGTCAAGATGTATTAGGGTTACATTCTGCATTTTTGAAATTTCTGGATCAACATTTCTTGGAAGTGAAAGATCTAAGACTAATAATGGGCTTGAGCAATGTATAAGCTCTTGATCTATTGTTGGGTTTTGAGAACCCGTAGCTACTATCAATATATCTGCTTGTCTAATTTGTGAGCTTAGTTCACTAAAAGGTTTTACATTTACTTTAAACTTACCTGCCATTTTCTCAGCTTGCTCAATAGTCCTATTTATTAATACAATTTGTTCGTTTTTGGTGTGTTTAATAAGATTTTCACATGTATTTCTACCTATTTTTCCTGCTCCAAAAAGTAAAATATTTCTTTTGCCTACGTTTTTAATATTTTGCAAAATATATCTAACGGCTGCAAATGAAACAGATGCTGCTCCAGTTGAAATACCTGTTTCAGTTTTAACTCGCTTACTAGCTTGAATAGTAGAATTTATTAAACGCTCAGAAAACCCATGAGCCATCCTTAAGTTTTTTGATCTATAAAAACTTTGTTTAAGTTGACCAATAATTTCAAAATCTCCCAAAATTTGACTTTCTAGACCTAGACCAACTCTAAAAATATGATTTATAGCATCTTCATTTAATAAAGTATAACAATATTTTTCAAAATTAGAGATTTTTCCACCCGAATATTTACACACCAATTCAATAAGAACTTTTGAATTGTTAGCAAAACCATACAATTCAATTCTATTACAGGTATTATTTATGATTAACTCATTAATTCCAATGCTGTAAGCATTATTTAGAAGATCAATTGAAGATTTATTTGAAAGGCTAAATTGTTCTCTTATTGATAGTTGAGCTTCTTTGTAACTAAGCCCAATAACATAAAAATTGGTTAAATCCAAATTATTGTTTTCTGCAATCTTTACAAAAATAGGTGTGTATAAAATTAAAAAATAACGATAAAAGAATTATTAATACCGCCTTCGGTTTTTATTGCACGGTATAGTACAATGTGTTAATTTTACAGTACTTTATATATCTAGCAATTTAGATTCTATCTAAATAACAAATATTTTGTAACTATGAAAAATATCGATAAAAGTCCAAACGAAGCTACAACAATAGAAACAGGGTTTGTTATTTTAAGATATGAGAATGAAGAGAAAAAACCAGTCAAGAAATATTTTTCAGTTACTAGACAATTTATCCAATTTCATTTTTGTTTGAAAGGTTTAGGAAAATTATTGTTTAAGAATGGAAATTATGAGTTTCCAGTTCAGGAGGAGCATGCAGTTTTATTGTTTAACCCAATTGAAGACCTTCCTATAAATTTAATTTTATCTCCTGGAACTTGGATTGTAAGTATTGTAATTTCTATTTCAAAATTTCATAGTCTTTTCTCAGATGATATTAATCATATACAGTTTTTAAGTCCTGAAAATAATACAAGAAAATTCTATGATGATCGAATATTCTCTCCTAATATAGCAGTTGTATTAAGCCAAATTTTACAAGCTAAAGTCCATGATAGCATGTTGTCATTATATTTTAAAGGAAAGGTTTATGAATTGTTAAGCTTATACTTCAACAAAAATGAGAATGCTGATTTAGAGCAATGTCCTTTTTTGGTTGATGAAGATAACGTTAGAAAAATAAGAATGGCAAAAGAGATTATTTTGGAAAGAATGTCTGAACCTCCTACATTAAATGAATTAGCTAAAGAAATAGGGCTGAGTTTAAAAAAACTTAAAGAAGGATTCAAACAATTATATGGAGATACAGTTTATGGATATTTATTAGATAATAAAATGACTGAAGCCCAAAGAATGCTAGAATCAAAAAATTACAATGTTAATGAAGTTGGCCTAAGATTAGGGTATAGTACAGCAAGTCATTTTATTGTTGCTTTTAAAAAGAAATATGGGACTACTCCAAAAAAATATTTAATGTCATTATCTTCGTAAAAAAAAATAAATGAAGGGTGTGCTTTTAGTTAATCTGGGATCTCCAGATAGCCCAACTCACAAAGATGTCAAGACTTACTTAGATCAATTTTTAATGGATGAGAAAGTAATTGATTTTCCCAAATGGATACGAACTTTTTTGGTTAAAAGAATTATTTTAAAAACAAGACCTCAAAAATCAGCAGAGGCATATAAAAAAATTTGGTGGAAAGAAGGATCCCCTCTTATTGTAATCTCTAAAAGACTCATACGTAAAATTCAAAAAAGAATTAGCACACCTATTTCTCTAGGCATGAGGTACGGAAACCCTTCAATTAAAAGCGGTATAGAAAACCTTGTAAATAATGGAGTCAATGAAATATTATTCGTGCCATTATATCCACAATATGCAATGGCAAGCACTGAAACAATCTTGGATTTATGTGAAACACTTAAGAATAAATATTTTTCCGATATTGAATTTAATTATTTACCTGCATTTTATAATAAACCTGAATATATCAAGGTGCTAGGAAATTCTATTCTTGAGTCTCTTAAAGGGAAAAAATGGGAACACATATTATTTTCTTATCATGGAATACCTGAACGTCATATTAGAAAATCAGATATAACAAAATCACACTGTAAAATAGATAGTAAATGCTGTTTAAATCATTCAGATGCTCATGAATTCTGTTATAGACATCAGTGTGTGATGACAACAAAAAAAGTTGCAGAATATTTAAGGTTAAAAGAAGGAACATTTTCAACAAGTTTTCAGTCAAGAGTTTCTATTTTAGGATCTTGGCTAAGGCCATATACGGATAGAGCTGTATCTGATTTTGCTAAAAAAGGAATTAAAAAACTTGCAATTGTAACTCCTGCTTTTGTTTCAGATTGTCTTGAAACATTGGAAGAAATTGCTATAGAAGCAGCTAACGATTTTAAAGATAAAGGTGGATCAAAATTGCATGTAGTGCCTTGCATTAATTACAGAGATGATTGGGTTCAGGTATTAAGCCGATGGATTGATGACTGGGCTTTATCTAAAGTCAACAACTAATATGAAGAAAAATGAATCAAAACTTTTAGGAACTGATCCTATTTTCAAGCTATTGATTCGTCAAGGCGTTCCAGCTTCTATTGGAATTTTGGTAATGTCATTAAATGTTTTAATTGACACAATATTAGTAGGTCAATGGATTGGAGCAAATGCTATAGCCGCGATAAACGTAGTTTTGCCGGTTTCATTTTTTATTGCTGCACTTGGCATGTCTTTAGGGGTTGGAGGAGGATCAATAATATCAAGATCTTTAGGAAACAGAGATGAAAATAAGGCAAATAAAACTTTTGGAAATCAAATTACTTTAACTCTTTTTTTTACTTTAACTCTTGCAATTTTAGGGCTTATTTTTAAAGAATTTCTAATTCCATTATTTGGAGGAAAAGGAAAATTATATGAATTAGCAAAGATCTATTATACAATAGTATTATATGGAGTTCCAGTTCTAGGGTTTTGCATGATGGGAAATAATACTATCAGAGCTGAAGGCAAACCTAATTATGCAATGTATGCTATGTTAATTCCATCAATAACTAATCTTAGCTTAGACTATTTGTTTATTTATTATTTTGATTGGGGAATGTATGGAGCTGCTTGGGCAACTACACTGTCATATGTTGTATGTGCATTATATGTTGGATCTTTTTTTCTTTCAAACAAATCAGAACTAAGATTAAAATTGACTGATTATATATTGTCTATTAAACTGGTTAAAGAAATCACTTCATTAGGCTCTGTAACTTTAGCTAGACAAGCGATGGTAAGTATTGTTGTATTATTGGTAAATAATATTTTATTTGTTTTTGGGGGAGAAACAACTGTTGCTGTATATGCAATAATAAGTAGAATGTTAATGTTTGCTCTTTTTCCAGTTTTGGGAATTACTCAAGGATTTATACCTATAGCAGCATATAATTACGGTGCGCGAAACAATAAAAGAGTTTATGACGTTGTCAAAACTTCAATAATAATGTCTACTTCTCTTGCTGCTATTGTGTTTTGCTTAATTTTTAGTTTTTCAGATATAATTGCAAAGGCTTTTACTAATGATATTGATGTTATAGAACAAACCCCTTTGGCATTAAAATTGGTTTTTGCATCAACACCAATTATAGGAATTCAATTTATTGGAGCAGCATATTTTCAGGCAATTGGCCGGGCATTACCAGCTTTACTTTTAACATTGACTAGACAAGGTTTTTTCTTTGTACCCTTATTATTTATTCTATCAAAAGAAATTGGTGTTTTAGGTGTATGGATTTCCTTCCCTATAGCTGAATTAATCGCAACAATAATAACCGGATATTTTTTGTTAAAAGGCTTAAAAAAAGAAATTCTTTAAGTCATACAAGTTTTCATCTTTTTTGATTAAATATGTTTTGTAATTTGTACTAACAAAAACTATATATGAAAAATTTTTACAAATCTATTTTTTTTAAAGTTGGACTTATATTGCTTAGTTTTTTTATCAGCAATGTTAATGCTCAACGTAAAACGAGAAAATCAATTCAGAAAACTTATCCTGCAAGTCTTCATCAATCATTAGTTTATAGAGAAATAGGACCCTTTAGAGGCGGAAGGTCAGCTGCAGTTACCGGGGTTAAGAATAAACAAAGTTTATTTTATTTTGGATCTACTGGAGGAGGTGTTTGGAGAACTAAGGATGGCGGAAAAACTTACGAAAATATTTCAGACGGATTCTTTGGAGGAAGTATAGGTTCTATTGCAATTGCAGAAAGTGATCCTAATGTAATCTATGTTGGAGGAGGTGAGGTTACTGTAAGAGGAAATGTTTCATCAGGTGGCGGTGTATGGAAATCAATAGATGCCGGCAAAACATGGAGCTTTTCTGGACTACCCAATTCTAGACACATACCTAGGATACAAATTGATTCCAAAAACCCGAATATTGTTTATGTAGCTGTATTAGGAAACATATATAAACCTTCAGAAGAAAGAGGTGTTTATAAATCTACAGACGGTGGAATTACTTGGAATAAGATATTGTTTTCTAATTCTCAAGCTGGAGCTGTTGAGCTTCAAATGGATCCAAATAATTCAAGAATTTTATATGCTTCTACTTGGAATCTAAAAAGAACACCCTATAGTCTAATTAGTGGTGGAGATGGATCAGCTCTATGGAAGAGTATTAATAGTGGAGATACTTGGACTAAAATTTCTAAGAATGAAGGATTTGCAGATGGTGTTTTAGGAATAATAGGAGTTGCTATTTCACCTGTTAATTCTGAAAGAGTATGGGCTATAGTAGAGAATAAAGAAAATGGAGGGGTTTATAGATCTGAAAATGGAGGTGAATCATGGGAGTATATTAATTCAAATAGATCTTTAAGACAAAGGGCATGGTATTATTCTAAAATTTATGCTGATACCCAAGATGAAAACATAGTTTACGTAATGAATGTTTCTTACCATAAATCTACTGATGGAGGTAAAACATTTACAAGTAAGTATGCCCCCCATGGCGATCATCATGATCTTTGGATTTCTCCAGAAAATAATAAAAGGATGATAATTGGAGATGATGGAGGAGCTCAAATTACCTACGATGGTGGAGAAAGCTGGAGCACATATCAGAATCAACCAACAGCACAATTTTATAGAGTAACAACTGATAATTCATATCCATTTAGGATATATGCTGCTCAACAAGATAATTCAACAATTAGGATAGAACACAGGTCTGACGGAAGATTTATTACTGAAGAAAATTGGGAATCAACAGCTGGAGGAGAATCTGCTCATATTGCTATCGATCCTTTAAATAATGAGATTGTATATGGAGGAAGTTATGGGGGATTTTTAACTAGAGTAAATCATGACAAAGGTAGTGTTAGAGCAATAAATGTATGGCCTGATAATCCAATGGGATATGGCGCTGAAGGCATGAAATATAGATTTCAATGGAATTTTCCAATTTTTTTTAGTAAACATGATCAAAAAAAATTATACGCTTTATCTAATCATGTTCATGTTTCATCAAATGAAGGTCAAAACTGGCAAGTTATTAGTCCTGATTTAACTCGAAATGATCCCGAAAAATTAAAATCATCTGGTGGTCCAATTACTCAAGATAACACTGGAGTAGAATATTATTGTACACTTTTTGCAGCTAGTGAGTCTAAATTAAGCAATGGAGAGCTATGGGTTGGAAGTGATGATGGTCTTGTTCACCTAACTCAAGATGGTGGTAAGACATGGAAAAATGTAACTCCTTTAAATGCCCCAAAATTTTTAATGATTAACAGCCTTGAGGCATCTTATTTTGATCCTGGAACATTGTATTTAGCCGGAACATCATATAAGGAAGGAGACTTTTCACCTTATTTATTTAAAACTTTAGATTATGGTAAAACATGGAAAAAAATAGTAAATGGAATTCCTTCAGAACATTTTACTAGAGTCCTTAGATCTGACCCATTAAAAAAAGGAATACTCTATGCAGGTACTGAAGCAGGAATTTATATATCTTATGATGATGGAAATTCTTGGAAATCTTTCCAAAAAAACCTCCCAATAGTTCCAATTACAGATATAACCATTAAGGATAATAGTTTAGTGGTCGCAACTCAGGGAAGAAGTATTTGGATGCTAGATGATTTAACAGTGCTTCATCAATTGAACCAAAATGTTAAAGAAAATGATATTACATTATTTAAACCCAAAACAAGTTATAGAACTAAAGGAAGTGGTGGGAAAATTAGTAAAACAAGTGGAACTAATATTGAAAATGGTGTAATAGTTTATTACAACTTAAAAGATTATGATTCTAAAAAAGATT
>TARA_B100000686_G_scaffold295692_1_pt1 | contig 39318 bp, 42 predicted proteins | sample TARA_B100000686 | Tara Oceans TARA_B100000686 (sample SAMEA2622733) | marine metagenome | biome: marine biome (ENVO:00000447); feature: marine epipelagic mixed layer (ENVO:xxxxxxxxx); material: "saline water (ENVO:00002010), including plankton (ENVO:xxxxxxxx)" | depth 150 m | reverse complement strand
ACCGACTGATTACAAATCAGTTGCTCTACCAACTGAGCTACGGTGGCAAATTTAAGTCACCAACATTCCATCCTATGTCTAATAGGACCCGGTGGTAGCACTTTTTCAAAAAACACAAAACTTTTTTAATCAAAGCTTTGGAACAAACTATACACATTGGTCACGAGAATGAGATAGACCATTGTACAGCCTCGCAATATATATCTTTTATGAAAAAAGATTCAATGCTTATTTTTTAATGAATTTGATTTATTTTATTGGTACAAATCTTACTTATTTCAACTTTTTTAACTTATATCCAGATATTAAATCTTCAATCATCCATCCCCTTGCTCTTAATATATCACGAATTTCATCAGCTTTTTTCCAATTCCCCTTTTTTCTTGCTATTTCTCTTTCTTTTGACAATTTGTCAATATCAATTGGAATATTATCGGCTTCCTTCTTTACTATTCCAAAAATAAAATCAAAAATATTTAAAAAGGCCCATGCTTTGCCAATCTCTGAATCATCAAATAAGGACCTATCAATTCTAGAATTCTGATTTCTCATCCATTTAAAAAACACTGATAATGCACCTGGCGAATCTAGATCATCATTTAGTTTGCCAATAAATAGGTTATATTCTTCAGGAAACTGGTTAGATTTTAGGGAACGGGCACCAAGCTCTATCAATCTTGCTCTAAATTCAGAAATCCGATTGATAACCCGATCGCCTTCAATTTTTTTATTAGAAGAAAACACAATTCTTGTTCGATAATGACCAGATAATAATTGATACCTCACATTTTCTGGACTATACCCCAAATCAATTAAATCCTTAATTTTATAGTAATTATTTAGCGATTTACTCATTTTTTGCGCTTCTACAATTAGATGCTCTGAATGCATCCAAATATTTACGAACTTATTGCCCGTTGCACATTTAGATTGTGCAATTTCGTTTTCATGATGAGGAAAAATATTGTCAACGCCTCCACAATGTATATCAAAATGTTCACTTAGGCATTTATTACTCATTACTGAGCATTCGATATGCCAACCAGGACGACCTCTTCCCCATGGAGCATCCCATGAAATATCTCCATCTTCTTCTTTCCACGCTTTCCAAAGCGCGAAATCCTGAGGGTCATCTTTGGCATATTCATCATTTGAAATACGATTAGTTGATCTATTAGATTTTATATCTAAATCAATAAGCTGCCCATAATCAGAAAAAGATTGAATATTAAAGTAAACTGAACCATCATTGGTAATATAAGCATTTTTATTCTCAATAAGGATTTGTATCATTTCAATCATTTGATGAATATAATTAGTTGCCCTAGGATATTTATCTGCAGGCATAATTTTCAACCAGTTTGAATCATCGAAAAATGCCCTGGTAAATTGTTCTGTAATCAAAGCTAAAGCAACTTTATCATTTCTAGATCTTTTAATAGTTTTATCATCAATATCTGTAATATTCATAATATGGTTGACCTTATAACCTCGATGCAATAAAAATCGTTTTAACAAATCTTCAAAAATAAATGTTCGAAAATTTCCAATATGTGCATAATCATAAACAGTAGGTCCACAAGTGTAGATCCCAACTTTACCATCCCTAATTGGTTTAAATATTTCCTTATTTCGCGTTAATGTATTATAGAAATAAATTGGCATTTAAAAACTAAGATCTATGATCTTTTTCACCAATTCTTCGAATGGAAGGCCGTCGGTCTCGGTAGACTTCGGCACCAAGCTTGTCTTGGTCAAACCTGGAAGTGTATTCATTTCAAGGAAATAATATTTACTATCTCTTGATAAGATAAAATCAGCTCTTCCATATACTTTACAACCTAGTTCTTTAAAAATTTTCTCTGTATCACGCTTTATATTATAAGCTAAATTTATATTCAAATCTGCTGGGCAAATATATTTGCTCATTCCAGGTGTATATTTGCATTCGTAATCATATAATTTATGATTTGGTTGAATCTCAACAATTGGAAATGCTTTCTCTCCAAGTATTGTTACAGTTAATTCTCTTCCTTTAATATATTGCTCAATAATTACTGTCTCACCATGCATAAATGCTTTTTCTATTGCAGGTTTAATATCTTTTTCACTAAATACAATTGATAAGCCAACAGTACTTCCTTGATTATTTGGTTTTACAACAAATGGTAAAAAAATTAATACTTCTTTTTTTGGGTCATCTATCAATTGCCAATCTGCTGTTAAAAGGCCTAAATCTCTTGCCATCGTTTTGCTAAGGGATTTATCCATACATATTTTAGATGCATCTGTTCCAGAACCTGTATATAAAATCTGATTATCATCCATCCAAGATTGCATCTCTCCATTTTCCCCACTTCCTCCATGAAGAGCATTAAAAACAACATCTGCATTTTTTAGTATTGGAAGGATCTTCTTAAAATTATTATTAAAAACTAATTCTATTACTTCATAGCCAAGTATCTGGCAAGCAATTGCTACTGCATTCCCTGTTGCCTTTGAAACATCACACTCTTCACTTGATCCTCCCATCAAAACTACTACTTTTTTTATTGACAAAGCTTTTTTGCTCCTTCTGCTAAATCCTGGACAATGTATGTTGGCATCTGATTATCTAATAGTAATTCATTTGTTTCAGATCCATGACCAGTTAAAACAAGCATTGTATCCATTCCAAGATTTTGACCAGCTTTTATATCAGCTAATGAATCACCAATCATTAAACAATTTAATAAATTCAAATTATGATCACTCTTGGCTTCTAGAAACATCCCTGGCCCAGGCTTTCTCCTTTTTGTTGCTTGATCAGGATGGTCTATGCAAAAATAAATATCTAAGAGATGTATAGAATGCTTTTCAAATTGATTTTTAATGAAATTATTAATCTCATTAAGCGCTTGTTCCTTTATCAAACCTCTGCTAACTCCCGACTGATTGGTAATAATGCAAAAATTATTGCTTACTTTAGCCATCAGTTGCAAAGCAGGAAAAGTGAAATCAAAAAATGAGAATCTATCAATAGAATTGATATATCCAGCAGGATCAAAATTTAGAGTTCCGTCTCGATCTAGGAATATGCAGTCGTACTTCTTCACTATTGTATAGTATTATTAATATCTTTCAGATGAATACTGCCCAACATAAAATATATACCTCCAATCAATACATAAGGAAAAAACATCCCTGCATGAGATATTAATGCGTATGCTAAAGCTTTTTCACTACTAATCCCATAAACTGCAATCAAGCCATATTTCATCCCTGCATCATAAGTCCCTGCTGAACTTGGTAACGATGGTATTGAAATAATAAGTCCTCCAATTATCAGTATAATACTAGAACCAATAAATCCTACATCTATGCTACAAGATTTCAAAACAAAGTAGGTAGAAAAATAATAAATTAACCAAAGAATAACACTTAAAATGAATATTTGTAATGAATGCTTTGTCTTGCTAAATAATGTTAATCCATTAAATATATTGTTTAAAATATTAAAAACCATATTACCCAATTTTGTTTTAAAAATTGTCCAAGATTTAATTTTATCTAGAAATTCCAGGTAATAAAAAAATAAAACTGTAAAAATCAATATTATTGTAATTCCTGTAAAGGTCAAAATACCTAATTTAAGTATTTCATGTTCGAATGGGTACCAAGGTACAATCATTAAAAAAATCAATACCACTGAAACCAAGTCCATCATCCTTTCCAAAATTATCGTACCAAATGCTTGAGAGATTGAAATGATTGATTGAGAAGAAATTGAATATGATCTAAGTAATTCTCCCATTCGAAATGGTAAAATATTGTTGCCAAAGTACCCTATCATAATTGATCCAAATAAAGTATGCATATGAACATCGGTAATAGGTAATAAAATATAATACCATCGCAAAGCACGAACTAAGCAACTAAATATCAATAAAAAAACACTTAACCAAAAAGGTGCCCAATGCACTTGACTAAATTGTTGACTTAAACCATGAAAATCTTCACCAAGAAATGCAAAATAAATACCAGTTATACTAAGAATACCACCAAATATCAACTTATAATATTTATTCACGAAGATCTATTTTTTCATAATTTGTTAAGTCAATTTTCGGGAGTGTATTTTTATCCCAAGATTCAACAGAATTAATCTTTATCATCATTTCCTTATCTTTCCCAGATAACAATTTTATATCTACAGGTCTACCAGTAGTTGAAAATATTCGAATAAACCCCGATAATTCCCAAGATGGTATAGAAAATGGAATTTTGTAATTATCATTTTCCAATGTAGCCTTTTGAGTCCTAATAACTTCATTTTTCCCAGAAAGTATATTAAAAATATTAACATCCCCTGGTATAATATTATCAATAATGACTTGTTGATTAATTTTACTAATTGTTGAAATCTCATTATCTTTAAAAATCAGGCGTTGAGTAGAGTCATCAAAAAAGTAATATTGATCTCTTATCAAATAAAAATCCCCTATAGTATTAAAATATTTATCATACTGGATTTGTGAAAACTCTATCGACATTTTCATACTACCTGACTTTTGCATAAACATCAAAAAAGTTTCATAAGGGTTAGTAAACCCCGCAGCATATCCATAAAAATAGATTATCAACACCATTATTTTTTTCATAAAATTTTAATCTCGGATTATTTCGAGGTAAGATTCATCTACTAATACTTCTCTCGCTTTACTACCAGTAAATGGACCGACAATACCAGCTTGCTCCATTTCATCAATGAGTCTTGCTGCCCTAGAATATCCTACTTTTAATCGTCTCTGTAATAATGAAATTGATCCTTGTTGATGAGTAATAACTAAAGATACTGCATCATTGAACATCTCATCTTTAACACCACTGATATCACTGCCATATTCGGTCTTTTGATTTTCTCGAACAGAAGGCAGTATTAGTTCTTCTGGTTTTGGCTGTTCAAGGATATGATTCATAATCGCCTCAATTTCTTCCAATGATAAAAAAGCATTATGCATACGAAATACATCAGAACTACCCGTTCCTAGATGAAGCATATCTCCACGTCCAATCAGTTTATCAGCTCCTGGTTGATCAATTATCGTCCTGGAATCAATTTTGCTTGCAACTTGAAATGCAATTCTTGATGGGAAATTTGCTTTAATAACCCCAGTAATAACATCTACAGAAGGTCGTTGTGTTGCTATAACAAGATGGATACCTACAGCTCGAGCAAGCTGTGCTAATCGTGCTATAGGAGCTTCTACATCTTTTGCGCTTAGCATCATAAGGTCAGCTAATTCATCTACAATAAGTATTATGTAAGGCATAATTTTTTCACCATCTTTTTTCATTTTTCCATTATATTCACTAATATTTCTAACTACAGCTTCAGCCAATACATTATAGCGACGATCCATTTCTTTCTCAAGAGCTCTTAACGCCAAAATCGCATTATCAACTGATGTTACAATTGGTTCAGTAATATCTTCCATTTTCAGTAAATGATATCCGTCTAAGGCGCGATATAATGTCATTTCAACCTTCTTTGGATCAATCATTACAAATTTTACTTCTTCTGGTGATGCACGATAAAGAAGACTGCATATAATTGTATTAATGCAAACGGATTTTCCCGATCCTGTAGTTCCTGCAATTAGAAGATGCGGCATCTTCCCTAAATTCAAGGTGCTAATTTCACCTGATGTTGTTTTTCCTATTGCTAAAGTAAGTAGAGATTCTTCTTCAACAAATTCAGGACTATTCACAACAGATTTAAAAAATACTGTATCTGGATTACGGTTCGGAATTTCAATACCAACAGATGATTTACCAGGTATAGGTGCAATTACACGAACACTGCTCGCCTCCATTACCCTAGCCAAATCATCTGATAGAGCAACAAATTTATTCACTCTTACACCTTCAGCAGGTTCTACTTCAAATAAAGTGATAATTGGACCTGGATGCACATTAACAACGTGACCTACGACACCATAAGTAGCTAAAGATTGTGTAAGATAATTTGCCCGATCTACCAATTCATCTCTGCTGAGATTATCAGACACATTTACAGGGTTAACCAAAAGATCTGAGCTAGGAAGTTTGTATTTTTTCCTAGGTTTGTTTCTATCTATTACAGAATCAATATTTACTTCTTGATTGATAGCCATTTCTTCAACTTGTATATCTTCAGTATTTGAATCTATAAAATTATTTGTCCTATCTACGTTTTTTAATGCTGATTCAGATAATGAATTATCTTTTGGGATGTCATCTTGTTTCTGTTTCTCTGCACTTTCTTTTACTTCTTGATCATTATTATATCCTAATTTTTCTTTTTGATCTTTAGAAACTTCATCACCATCTGATTCAACTTCAGAATTCAGATTTTCATAAGATAAATCCTGTGATATTTCTATAGACTCTTTTTGTCTCTTCTCATCTATTTTAGAAATTAGATCTTTAGTATGCTCTCGTTTTGTATTTTCTTTTTCCTTTAAATTTTTATTTACAATTTGATCCTTTTTCCATTTTTCCAATTTTTTATTCATTATCTCAAATGGATAATAATAATCTAAATTAAAATAACCGCGTATTAGTATCAATAAACCCGCAAAAAGGAAAAGAATTGTACCATATATACTAAAGAAATCAATTAAAAATTGTGCTATAACTCCTCCAGTAATACCTGATAAAGGATAGTTAATCTGACTCAAATTTGAAAAGCTAATTAATAAAACACCTAAAAAAACTGAAACAAGTAGCATAGAGAACAAGGAAAAAATAGAAACCCGAATCAGATTTTTATGGCTTTTTTTACCGAAAAAGATCCAGCCCCATGCAATACCTAGGATTGGAATAACTATTGATGAAAAACCAAACCCATTCTTAATTAACCAATGAGAAAGGTATACTCCCATTATTCCCATAACATTTTCTATATTAACATTAGGAGAAATTGTTGGTTCTTCATTAGGGTGATAACTCCCTAGGCTAACCAACAGAAATATTGATAAGGCGACTGTCAGGATACCGAGAATTTCTAAACGTCGTTTATCATTCATAAAAGGTAATTATGGTATATGGATCAAGTATGTCTGAAAATACAAATATTTTGGTAATATTTGAAATGCAAACATCGATTGGATGTAATAATTATGAAAACATCAATCAGTCTATGCATATTCAATTATTTAATATTATTATCTAACTCAATAAGGAACCTTCCTTATAAAAAGGTCCTTTAATAACCATAGCGGGTACTTCCTTTCCTCTAATATCAATCTTAAGTAAGGTTCCTTTTTTAGTAAATGGCATATTAACATAACCCATGCCCATGCCTATTTGCAGGGATGGACTCATAGTTCCACTTGTAATATGTCCAACAACCTCATTATCTACAAGAATCCTACAGCCATTCCTAGGAATAGCTTGTTCCATCATTTCAATACAAACAAATTTGCGCAATAAATTTTTTTTTGCATTAATAAGTGCTTTTTTACCTAAAAATTCACCTTTATTAAATTTTACAACCCATCCCAAACCAGCCTCGATAGGATTTGCATTTTTATCAATGTCAACTCCATACAAAACATATTTCATCTCCATACGGAGTGTATCTCTACATCCAAGTCCTGCAGGTTCTATACCATATTTATGACCATATTCTAAAATTGCATCCCAAATATTAATAACATATTTTGGGTCTATATAAATCTCGTATCCTAGCTCTCCCGTATAGCCAGTCCGGGAGATCATCGCTTTATGCCCGATAATATTCCCATCTAAAAAATGGAAATAAGAAAGATCCATTAAATCTATATCAATTAAAGGTTGTAAAATCTCCCTTGCTTTTGGTCCTTGTAATGCAATTAACTCAATTTCTTCACTAATATTATTAATCGATACTTGTCCATCAATATGTGAATTTAACCAATTAAGATTTTTCACAATATTGGCTGCATTTACTACTATTAGATAACTTTTTTCACGCTTAAAAATTAAAATATCGTCTACTAGACCACCATTTTCATAACACATTGCAGAATACTGTGCTTGTCCTGGTGATAAGGACGATACATCATTAACTGTCAATTTCTGTATAAAAGTACTACTATCATTTCCAGAAACAATAAATTCACCCATATGGCTAACATCAAAAAGCCCAGCGTTTTTCCGTACAGCACTATGTTCTTTTATTATACTAGTATAATATATAGGCAACAAATATCCTCCAAAAGATACCATATTCCCATTTTTTTCTATATGCCGGTTGTATAGAATAGTCTTTTTTGCTGCAGGTATTTTCAATATAATAAAAAAGGTTATATTTTAAGATATTATTTTTGATAAGGCTTTTTTAATTACACCCTCAAGCTCTCCATTCAATTCTTGATTTTTATCCAATTCTTTAAGTACCCGATTTGCATCTCTCGATTTGTATCCCAATGCTATAAGAGCATTCAGAGCATCACGGAATAAAATTGATTCATCTGTATCACCTTCATCAAAACCTAGAGAGCCTTCATCTATCTTTATGAATTTTTCTTTTAATTCAATAATAATACGCTTTGCAGTTTTTGCTCCAACTCCAGGAACGGATATTAAACTGGAAACATCTCCAGCCACTACACGATCTTTTAATTGATCTGGATTAATACCAGATAAAATTGTTAAGGCAAGTTTTGGTCCTATACCACTTATATTAATCAATTGTATAAATGTATTTCTTTCTCTCTCAGTAGAAAAACCATAAAGATCAAGTATATCTTCTCTTACATGAAGATAAGTAAGTATTGTAGTTTCATTTCCCGTGGCTGGTAAAGTTTCAATCGAATTAATTGACATAGAAATTTTCATTCCAATCCCACCTATATCAATTACAATAAAGCTTGGTGTTTTTTTATCAATAATACCTGTAAGATTTTCTATCATAGTGCTTGATTCAAATAACAAATTCCAACAGCCATCGCATCAGATACATCCAATGGCTTAGGAGACTCTTTCAATTTAAGAATTTGCATGACCATAAATTTAACCTGTTCTTTTGAAGCTGCGCCATTTCCACAAACTGATTGTTTTACTTTACGCGGTGCAAATTCATATACTTTAATATTAGCTCGTGCAGCAGCAAGCATAATAGTACCTCTTGCTTGTCCTAATTTCATCGCTGATTTAACATTATTACTGTAAAATGCATCTTCTATTGCTAGTACATCTGGTGAAAATTGATCAAAAACTTCCATTATTTCTTCAAATATGTAATTTAATCTTTCACCCATAGGAGCACTTTTTGGTGGACGAATTGTTCCATATGCAACTAATATGGTATTACCTCTATTTCGTTGATCCAAAATACTAAATCCAGTAATGGAAAGACCAGGATCTATACTTAACACTCTCATAAGATTATTTATTATTAATATTTTTAATAATCATAATCAAAATTTGTATAAACATGAGTTATATCGTCATGATCATCTAATTCTTTCAACAAATTCAAAGCATTTTGCACACTATTACCACTTAATTTTTTTAAACTTTTAGGAATCATATTAATTTCACTAGAATAAATTTTATATCCTTCATCTTCTAAACCTTCCTGAACTTGCATAAGAATAGCTTGATCTGTAGTAATACCATAAAAATTATCATTAATAATAAAATCATCAGCTCCATGATTGATTGCAGATTCAAATGCAGATTCATCATTATACGCATTTTTTTCAATAATAATTTCCCCTTTTTTCACAAACAACCAAGATACTGATCCTTTTTCACCAAGGTTGCCACCATATTTTGATAAAAGGTGTCTAATATCTGCAACAGTCCTATTTCTATTATTCGTAATAGTATCGATCATAATCGCAACACCTCCAGGACCATATCCTTCATATGAAAATTCTTCATAAGTGTTACCTTCCAGTTCTCCAGTACCTTTTTTAATGGCTCTTTCAATATTTTGGTTAGGCATATTATTTGATTTAGCATTGGCAACGGCCTGTCTTAATCGTGGGTTAGATTCAATTTCGCCTCCACTAATTCGAGCAGAAACAGTGATTTCCTTAATTATTTTGGTGAATATTTTACCCCGCTTTGCATCTTGAGTTCCTTTTCTATGACGGATATTTGCCCACTTGCTATGTCCAGCCATAATCTCCCTTTATTATAAGTCGATTGAATAGAATTTTAATGATTCCAAATCAAATAGATAATTAATTTTCATCAAGCTGACTACGTACTATCCAGATATTCTTAAAACCTAATGCATTAAGTTTATCCTTATGATTCTTTGCATCTTTTTTTGTTAAATAATTACCAAAATGCAGTTTATAAAGAGGTGCTTCAAAAACCATATAAACTGTATCTTGTAACATATTTTGAAAGTTTGTGCGATTGGTGTCCGCCACGTTTTTTGTTACTGTTTCAAAGATCTGCAATCTAAACCCCTTATTTGACAATTTTCGAATATATTTCAAAGAGTCCAATACTTTTAGCTGGGATGATTCAAATATACCATCCATCACTTTTGGCATATCAGGAGGGGGATCTAATACCGAATTCATATTGAACCAAAATAATGAATCTTGACCAAAAAGATGTTTTATAAATATTATAGAAATTATAAAAACTTTCATCGCAGATATCTCATTGATTCTAAAGGGATCCATCCTTTCTTACCATCAACTAAAATAATTTCTATCCACTTATCTTGAATTTGTTTTATCTCTACTCTCATCCCCTCGTTAATCTGGAATAAAATAGTATTCTCTTCAAAATATGGACCTGAATGTGCATTCACACCATTAGAAGTAATTATACCAAAATCAGAACGAATTTTTTGAAAGTACTTATCAGCTGCAATACCATGCATAGCTAAAGTTATAATAATCATAATAGTTATAATATGCTTATAAATAGAATATCTAAACCAACCAAATTGAATAAAAAATGCCAATAATGCTTTTACAAATAATAAAGAACTTCCAAGAAGTATAATTTCTCTAAAAGTAAATGAATCTTTTAATTTTCGATAGATATCAAGTAAAAAAAATGGTTCAGGCATTTCTATACGGTCAACCTGCTTTGCTTGAACCACCTTTAAATTATGGATTATATCCTTATCTCTAGGATTTATTGATAGTGCATTATAGTAAGCCCACGCAGCAAGTCCTATAGAATATTTTCTATAATATGCATTTCCTAGATTATAGTAAAGATCACCATTTTCAAAACCTAATTCTAAAATTGATTCATATATCTGTATAGCGTCTACATAATTTCCTTCGCGCATTTTTTCATTTCCATCGCTAAAAAGTTGCTCTGCAACTTGTGCACATAAAGAACTGAAAATCATTATAAAAAAAATTATTTTATTTTTCATAATTGTTGATCTATCTTTTTTAAAATAACTTTTGTATCAGTTAATATTTTTGGTTCTCTTTCAAGGGCACCAGGAGCAAATCTTCCTGCATCACAGTCTTTAAGCAAATCTATTAATTCTTCACTTATTTCTTCATTTATTCGAAACCCTAATAAATTTTCAACAATAGAAGGATCTAAATTGCGAGAAGAAAGTAAAAATTTATTTTTTAAATATAGATAAATTGCACCACTAGCAGTTTCAAAAGGATCATCATTAGATTTTTTTAATTCCTTAAGAGCAATCTTTAATGCAGATCTGGATCTACGGCTTTCTTGAGTTGAAATCCTGTAGCCAATGACCTTAGATAAAAATATAGGAAAAATAAATATTAAAATAGATAAGATATAAATTATTAAAACCAATACGAACGATTTACTCTTACCAATTTGATTAAATCCAGATATGGAATTATGTATAAAACGAATATCTTGTCCAATTAATTCTACTTCTTTTTTTGTAAAGCCCGAACTCTCTATAATACTTTTTTTATCGGGTAGTATTGGAATATCAATCGGGTCAGTTTTAGTACGTACCCATTTTTTCTTATCAGGGTGAAAATATGACATTTGTATTCGAGGAATTGTTATAATTCCAGATACTCTTGGAATCAAAATATATTCCCAAGTTTGTGTTCCTGATATGGCATCACGAAATACATCTTTGTTAAAGTTTTCTGTAGGCGGGAAAGCTTCTAATTGATCTGGAAATTTTATTTCTGGAATTGAAAATAACCCTAGATTACCTGAACCTTGCATAGTAATAGTAAAAGTAAAACCTTCATTTACTCTTGCAGTATCTCTATCCGTAATTGATTTAACCTTAAAAATACCTACTGCTCCACTAAAATCGAAAGGACGTGGATCAGGAAAAGGTAAAATTGAAATTTCTTGTCTATCAGACACAAGGTACTTTGTACTCGTTTCCTTAAAAAAGGAATCAAAAAATGGGTCAAAAAATGGATCATGACGTCTTTTATTTTTTTTTAATTCAACTTGTGCTTGAATTTTTAGAGATGGAATTATGTGTTTTTCTGCAGATAAAGGGAAAAGAGCCATTTGACCAAGAGAAGCAACCTGATATTTTACTCCCTTTAGATTTACATTTCTATATTGTAATCTCTTAGGACTGAATAAATGTTCCACCCAAAATCCCTGAAATTCTGGCATTTGAAATGGTTCAATAGAAATATTTATTCGTTTATATAGTTTATAGCTTACCGTAATCTGCTGGCCTAAATAAGCTTTATCTTTATCAACCTCTGCTACCAAAAACACATCATTATTTTTGTTATCAGAATTTTTCGATACTACTATTTTTATTTTTTTACCACGGAATGATTTTCCATCAACTTTTCCACTTATAACTGGGATAAATAGCGTTCCTTCTCGCTTGGGAGAAATAGTCCAAGTTAAAGTTCGAGTACTGGTCATTTTCCCGTTTATCCATTGTACATTAGTTTGCTGTCCAGGTCCACTCACAATAATAAATTCATTTTTTATAGGATCCATATTTACGTCAGGAAAAGAATTAGTTCCACTTACTTCTATTGAAAGGGTGATTAAATCATTGATGGTAATTTGATTCCGATCAACTGATATTTGAATTGATTGACCTAGAATAGTTGATAATAAGAATAATATCCTGAAAATATTAGTCACCAATCTTTCTCCAACTTTCTAGATTTTAATTTAGAAATTTGTCTTTTCTGATTAATTTTTTCTTGATCTTTCAATGCATTTAGAATGGCATCAGCTTGAAGCTGTTTATCTGTTCTCTGCTCTTCAACATCTTCTTTAAACTGGTGTTTATCTTTTGTATCTAAATCTTTACTATCTTTCTTGTTATTCTGCTGTTGCTTATTTTCTTTTTCTTCTTGTCCCAGCTTACCTTTTTGTTCATCACCTCTATTCTGATTTCCATTAAGATTTTCTTTTTTATCATCATCTTCTTGATTACTAATACTATCCTCGTTTTTTTGTTCTTTCGAATCATTTTTTTGGTCCGTATCCTGCTGCTGATCTTTCTGTTCCTTTTCCAAGTATCTTTTTAAAAATTCATAATTATACTTGGCATCTTTGTTACGAGGATTAGATTCTATTGCTTTTTTAAAATAAGATAGACTTTCCTGTATTTTCTGCTGATCATTAAATAATGTTCCAATATTATATAGAGCTTTCGACCGTAATAAACTATCATCTGTTTTCATAACATCATTAAATACTTTGATAGCAGTCTCAAAGTCTTTTTGTTGATACGATGAAGCCCCTACGCCAAATCTAGCTGCTTCATCTTTTTCTCTATTGATAAGAATGTTTTCATAATATGTCCGCGCTTCTTCAAACTTTCCTTCATTATATAATTTTTGTCCTTTATCCTGAGAAAAAATTGATCCAATAAAAAAAACAAATACTAAAGAACTATATTTCATTTTATTCTATTATTTGGTCTTGTAGGGATAAAAAAACTAACTGTAAGCAAAACTATTGATAAGAATGCAAAAAGTTGATACCTGTCTTCATATTCTGAAAACTCGTGAGTACTAATTGTTTTTTTTTCCATCGCATTTATTTCTTTTGCAATATCCAAATGAGTATCCCGATTATTATCAAACCAAAAAAATTTTCCGTTTCCAGCATAAGCAATTTCTTTAAGGATTTTTTCATTAATCTTTGATGTGATCAATTTCCCCTTATTATCTCTTTTATATTCAATCCCTTTTCCATTTCCATTATTTAAAAGTATTAATCCACCCATTTCTGATCCAACACCTATTGTATGTATTGCCAATCCTTTTTTAACTGCCTGGTTAGCAAATTCAATTGCTTCTCCTTCATGGTCTTCACCATCTGTAACTAACAACATAATTTTATACTTATCTTTTTCTTCTGTAAATGCAGTCATAGAAGTTTGAATAGCAGAGCTTATTGAAGTTCCTTGAGTTGGTATAATTTTTGTATCTATTTCATTTAAAAATAACAATGCCGCTTCATAGTCTGTTGTTAGTGGTAGATATAAATGACTGGTCCCAGCAAATACAATAATAGCAACTCTATCACCCTTTAATTTCCGAATCAATTTACCTATTTCAAATTTAGATTTACTAATTCGACTTGGTTTAACATCTACAGCATCCATACTAGTAGATGTATCAAGAGCTATTACCAGATCAACACCTTTCCTTTCTACAGGTCTTACCCGCGTACCTATTTGAGGACCAGAAGCAGCAATTGCTAAAAAAAACAATGCAACTGATATAATCCTATTCCTCCATCTAATCTTATTATGATCCAGGTTTAATTCAATCATTTGCAATACTAAATCAGATGCATTTTCAAATATAATTCTCGATTTTTTTTCTTTCAGCTTCCAGACCAGTAGAAGTATTATTTGTAGTAATAAGAAAAATACTACCCAAGGATATCGAAATGTCATTAAGTCTTACTCCTGAAAATAGATCTACGAAATGTCTCCATGGAAAGTCCAATTATTAGACCTGGAATTAAGAACCAACCATACAATTCTTTATACTTTATAAACTCACGAACTTCAATTTCTGATTTTTCAAGCATATCAATTTCATCGTATATTTTTTCCAGAGCCTTTTCATCAGTTGCTCTATAGTATTTTCCTCCTGTCTTTGTAGCTATATGAATTAAAGTTTCTTCATCTATTTCATTGCGGATTAAACCGCGTCCAGGTATTCTTGTATATGATTGATCAGTTCCTGCACCAATAGTATAAATCCTAATTCCATATTGAGAAGCAAGATCTGCTGCCGTTTTCGGATCTATTTCACCAGCATTATTACTTCCATCTGATAATAGTATCATTACCCTACTGTCTACTTGACTATTTCTTAATCGATTTGTTGCATTTGCAATCGCCATACCAATAGCCGTTCCATCATGTTCTTTAGATGCAACATTGATTTCTTTTACTAGGCTTTTTAATATGCCCTTATCAATAGTGAGGGGACATTGAATAAACGACTCGCCAGCAAATACCAAAATACCAATTCTATCTGTACTTCTTCCAGCAATAAAATCAGATGCAGTTCGCTTAACAACCTCAAGCCGGTTTGGAGAAAAATCATCTGCTAGCATACTGCTACTTATATCAAGTACCATCATCATATCTATAACATTAATATTTGTTTTTTGAAGATTATGCAAAAGTCTTGGGCGAGCCAATGCTATAATAATTAAGAATATTATAGTAAAATGTGAAAATAGGAGAAACCTTGATTTATAAGTTCCAACTTTTATCATCTGATCTAAAATAAAGGTGGATGAAGAAAATCTTACAACTCCTTCCCATTTATGCCTATAATACCTAATCCATAAATATATTATCGGTATTATTATTATAAGAAGTAAGAACAAGGGATGTTGAAAATCCATTTGTAATATATTCTTTTAATTTATAGTTCGTAGCTGTCTAAAAAACTACGCATATATTCAAAAAAAGTTTCTAAAAAACTAATGAAAAAATATAATATTTTTAATTCTCAGGTTTTCGTTCTTCAGTATCTGCTTTAGATTCAATATTATCAGCCGCATCCATAATCTGGTCTTTACTAGAATTGACCGCATCTTTAAACTCATGAATCCCTTTTCCTAAACCCCGTGCTAATTCGGGTAATCTTTTAGCACCAAATAGAAGTAATATAACCAAAAGAAGAATGATAACTTCTCCAGTACCAAGATTAAAAAACGCATAAACCATGCTAGTTTGACTCATGAAGCACTCCTAATTTTAACGGAAATATCGTAAAATATAGTATGCTGCTGCAATACCAATTATACTAGTAAAATTAAAATTCATTGCAAATCCAAATTTCAATGTAATAATTTTTAGATCTAGTATAATTACACCCATCTCATTACCTACCAATCCACCTATATCTAGGGATAAACTGGTTAAGAAAAAATCTTTAACAACTCCATTTGGTAGCATCCAAGCAAAAAGATTACCTAATACACCCCCAATTGCAGCACCAACAAATAAACCAACAAGAATCAAGGATACATTTCTTTTTACCATGTTTAAATATCACCACCAAAATGATCGATTTGGGAATGAATAGGATCTTTGTTTGAATTTGTGAGCCATCTAAATATATTCCAACAGATATAGATCATAACTATTGGCAATAATGCGATGCCTTTTAAAAAAAATAAAGTTACGCCACCAAAAATAAAAATAATTAAAAAAATTGAATTCATCCTACCTCGCCTAAAAGAAAATAATGGTGGCTTAATAAAATGAATTGGACTAATCATTAGAACTGCAAGCCCAGCTACTAACATAAGGGCCGTTCTAGGGTCTCCATTGGTTCCGTATACTTCATTACTAAAAAATAGGTATGAAAATAAAGCAATTGTAGAAATTGGAGTTGTAAGTCCCTCCGTATAAGATTTCTGTTTACCTGGTACTTGCATTAAATTAAATCTTGCAAGCCTAATTGTACCAAACATTAAAGGAATAAAGCTTATAATTCCTCCTAATAGAGGGGGTAAGCCTTTTACATATAAAGAATACACTAAAATAGAAGGTACAACACAAAAAGATACAGTATCTGCCATTGAATCTAATTCAAGACCAAATTGAGAATCAATACCTAGAAGCCTTGCAACCTTCCCATCAAAGAAGTCAAAGATAGCAGAAATAAGAATAAAAAGTCCACCTTTAATAGGATCACCATCTAATATTACTGCAATTGCTAAAAATCCTAGAAACATATTTACTAAAGTTAAAATATTTGGAATAAATCTTTTTTTCACTCTCCCTTTTTTATAAAATTTATTTTTCATATATACTTAGCTATAACTGTTTTATTACCCTTAACCTTTTGTCCTAATTGTACCGTTAAAGTTACATCTTTTGGAATAATCAAATCTGTACGAGAACCAAATCGAATAAAACCAAGCCTTTCACCTATTTTCATAGTCTTTTTTGCTTTAGCATAACATAGAATTCTCCGAGCAACCAAACCAGCTACTTGTCGCAATTTAATATTACCAATTTCAGATCTAATTAAAATTTCAGTTCTTTCATTTTCATTCGATGCTTTGTGATTAAAAGCTGCTAGGAATTTACCATCATAATAGTTTACTTTTTTAAATTCCCCATTTATAGGCATACGATTAACATGGACATTAAAGACATTTAAAAATATAGAAATAAAAAATGCATTTCCAACATCGGGATCATCAACTTCCTCAATTTTAATAATTTTCCCATCTGCTGGAGATATTATAATATTCTCATTTTCTGTACATTGTCTATAAGGGTCACGAAAAAAAATAAAAAAAAATAAAAGTAAAGAAAGAAATAAGTATACAGGAATCAAAGTTATACTAAAGACATATGAATAAACTGTTAAAATCAAAGTAAATACTATTAGTGGAATAATAAATATATTTCCTTCTCGTGCGATTTTCATTCTATTTTTTTATCCAGTTTTATATTTACCAAGACGAATATTAATTTTCCTTTTTTTCCCATTCCTGTAAATCTCTAATGATAAAATATCTCCAGATCGTAAATCATTCTCTAATATCACTTTTCTGATATCACTAGGCCTATTCACTTTTTGTTTATTTACAGTAATAATTACATCTCCAGGATCTAATTTAGCTTTAAAAGCTGGGCTTCCTTCTTTTACTTCAACAATAATAACTCCATTTGATATTGGGATACCAAGATATTTTGCAATACTTTTTGTAATAGACTGCACGATCAAACCGGTTGAATATCCACGATCGACGTGGCCTGTAACCCTCAATTCTTCTGCAATTCGTTTAGCAGTATTAATAGGGATTGCAAAGCCAATTCCTATTGAACCTTGCGCATAGTCCGAACCTGTAAAAATAAATGTATTTATACCTATTACTTCACCTAATGCATTAACTAAAGGGCCGCCCGAATTTCCAGGGTTAATTGCTGCATCCGTTTGTATCATATCTTGGAATACCTTTCCAGATTTCTGTTGTCCGAAATTCATATGTTTTGCACTTATAATACCTAGACTTGCTGACGGTTGATTACTAACAGAAAAAAGCTGAAATGGGTTTCCGATTGCTATAGTCCATTCACCAATAATCAAATCATCAGAATCGCCCAGTTTAGCGTAGGGAAACTTTTTACCATCCAACTTTAATAGTGCCAGATCAGATGTTTCATCAGTACCAATTAGCTGCGCATTATATTCATTACCACCTGACAAAACTGCAGTAATACGATTAGCTCCAGATATAACATGATGATTAGTTAGTACATACCCATCTGGACTAATTACAACCCCGCTCCCTGAAGATTGCATTGGTAATATATCTCTCGGAAAAGAGAAACCAAAAAAAGGATCAAATGAAAATGAAGAAACATTTTGTTCTATATTTATACTGGCAACTGCTGGACCTACTTTTTGTATAGCTCTGGTAACAACAGTCTCTCTATCTTCTGAAATATCATCAGCTAAAATACCTGATATAAAGATGAAAAATATTCTTATTCGATATCTATTCTGCATAAAATACTTTATCTAGAAAAAGACCTTGAGGAGGTGCTTTTTGTACTTTCGCATCCTTCTCTGGATTAATAAGTAAAGATTTAAAACCTTCATGAGGTAAACTTTGCTTGGTAAATTTGATCATTGTACCAACTAAATATCGCACCATATGGTGTAAAAAACGATTTCCTAGAATAAAAAAATTTATAAAATCTCCCTTTTTTTTCCATTCAGCATTAAATACTGTACAATAATTATCGATATAATTTCCACGGTTCTTGCAAAAAGATGCAAAGTCATGAGTACCAATTATTAACAAAGCTAATTTATTTAATCTTTTAACATTTAGTTTATCTAAACACCAAGCCTGATTCCTATATAATATTGATTCACCTTTATAGCATTGATACAAATAACTACGTTTCAAAGCATTAAATCTAGCATGAAAATTACATTTAACTTTTTGAATTGAAGTAATTCGACAATCTTCAGATAAGTATGAGTTTAATGCTGATTTTAAATCTTGCTCTTCCAATCGTGTTATGAGATCAAAGTGAGCGACCTGTCCAATAGCATGGACGCCAGAATCTGTTCTACCAGACCCATATATAGGAATTCTCTCTGCCGATTTCATAATATGTTTTAGTGCCTGTTCCAATTCTCCTTGTACAGTCCTCAGGCTAGGTTGGATTTGCCATCCATAGAATAATGTACCATCATATTTTATGGTTAACTTATATCTAGACAAAATAATGAATTCCAATAACAAAAATAGCCATAAGAATAATAGCTAATGTATCTATCAATTTTATAGGTATGAACGGATATACACTCCTTGGTAATACTGTACCATACCCACGCATAAGGACAGATATTATCAAATTATCAGCTTTATTAAGATTTATAATAATAAAGTCGGGTAGATACATTGCAATAGATTTTATCTTTTTAAACATACCGCTATTATTATTAAAACATAGCGACTGAGAAGATCTCTCGATTATTTTCCATTCAAACTGAAAATTTGGAAAAAATCGAATTATAATATCAAAATAAAGAAATAAATCATCCATCCATCTCCAAGACTTTTTAAAAGAATACCAAATACTTCTTATCGCAGCATATGTATCCTGCTCTTTAGTTTGAATGATGTATACCGTCATTACGCCAGACAATACTATTAATCTAATTGTAGCAAGACTGACATTTAATATAATCTCAAATATTGGTTTATTAGAAAACAAAATAGATATGAAAAAAAATATTAATCCAGTTAAAGGCAAAAATTTGATAAATGGAGCTACCATTACTTTCCATTCATTTAATTTATTGCGGATAGAAAAAATGATTAATAGGCTAATGATTAAATGAATCAATAGCAATAATAATGTATCTGAAAACAATGTCGATAATGAAAAAATAAGCAATAGGATCAAAAGAACTAAAGGATTCATTTAAAAATAAATAATGATACGTTCATCTTTAAACCTACAATTCCATTTTCATATAAAACATTATTGAAGTTCACTGAACCAATCTTTTCTAATCGAGCTAAGTATAATGCATCAATAGATGAAATAATATGATTTAAAACAATAGCACCTAGAATAAATCTTCCAGTTAAGGCTAATCCATCACTATGTATGCGCATATTTTCAAATTTTTTCCTATTTGATTCATCATCCCATATCCAATCATAACCTTCTCCAATATCATATATAGCTTTTGGCTCTCTGAATCGCATGTGCTCTTCATTATGTGAATTAATATCTTGATAATTGCCAATATCTACCCAATATTGATGTGTTTTACCTTTGGCATTAATGCCCGCATGTTCTGAAGCAAATGCTATAAAACTAGAACGCTCGTAATGTGAAAATATATAAGCACTTGCACAGCTAGTCCATAAAAAAACTTCGGTAATCCTGAAAATTCGAGCTCTAATATAATTTCCTTGATCGCTCTCTCCCCATCCTGGTATCAAAGCTGATTTCACCATTGGATGAAGATTAAAATCTTGTCCAAATAACAAAAATTTATTAAGTAATAAAATTAGAAAAGTTTTTTTGTAATACATTTCATAGGCCCAATTAATAGGAAAATTACAAAGCATAAAGTTGCAAATACATCACCATATCTAGTATAAAAACTATTAGAATTATATAATTGGATTGTTTCTTTAAATACTTCGCTTAAACCTAAAGGAACTTTTTTCTGCACTATACCATTAGATAAAATAACACCTGAAATCCCTGTATTTCCTGATCTTACAATTGGTATTCTATTTTCAATAGCTCGAAGCCTGGCTAACTCAAAATGTTGATGTGGGCCAGCAGACTTACCCAGCCAACCATCATTTGCTTGAATTAATAAAATTTTAGCACCATTTTGGACGAATTTTCGAGCAATATATGGGAAACTAGATTCATAGCAAATTAAATCTGAAAACTCTATTCCATCCCATTTAAATACCTTAAAGTTTGTACCACCTCGAAAAACACCACGATCAATATTTAAGTTTAATTTTTCTAGTGGGTGAAACAATTTTGGCAATAAATCATATTCCGCAAAGGGTACAAGATGAATTTTTTCATACATTTCATAATCCTTAAATGGACTCAAAAATATTGCACTATTAAAATATATTTTTTTTTTATTTTGCTCTATTCTCCTATCAACTGTTCCTACAAGAATCGGTATACCTGAATTATCCACTTTAGATTGGAGTTGTAATCTAATATGGTTGTTTATTCTCAAATAAGTTGGGAAAGCGGTCTCAGGAAATAAAATAAAATCTGGTTCCAAAGAAATTGCAACATCATAAAGAGAATCCATAAACATTATCGTTTCCTGCCTACTAGAATAATCCCATTTTTCATTGGGATCTAGGTTAGGCTGAATCACTGCTATATCAAAACTGTCTGAACTCGCTAGAAATAATTTTATTTTTCCATGTCCTGAAATAAATAGACCAATGAATATAATTAAAATTAAAAGTGATAACTTAATTATATTATTCCTTTTATATAGAATAGTATACATTATGATATTTACAGATATTATCCAAAATGTTAAACCGTAAGTACCAAATATATCTATATTTTGTAATAATGTTAGATATTCCATTTGTGTCAGAGCTAGATTACCCCACGCAAACCCAAGAGGCCCAAAACTGCGGATCCATTCAAGAGAAACAATAATTAGTGGCACTATGATATATAGATTAACATCTTCCCTTAAAATACCAATTATTGCCCCAGCTATTCCCCAGAATACTGCTAAATATAAAACTGCAAATATTAAAGATATTAATACCACACTGAAATCAGCTCCAGAATTAAAACCTATCCAATAATTTGATATCAAATTATATATTAATCCAAAAATATAGCCTGATTTAAAATTATCCTTTGATCTACAATTAAACCAGCTATGAAATAAAGGAATAAAACCTATATATACCAAAAAACCTAATTGCAGAGGAAGATATGAAATACCGACAAATGTACCAGAGATTATTGCAAGTTGCCAATTAGGCCTTGATAAAAAATAATTCATTCAATATGGTAATCTAAAAATTTTTGTAAAATAATTGCTGCTGCACGTTGATCAATCATTTCTTTATTATTTCTAATTTTTACTTTTTGTAAAGCTAATGATTTTTCAGCCTCTACAGAAGATAGTCTTTCATCTTCTAAGAAAATTGGGATTGTAAGAACTGAAAGAGAATTCGCAAAATTTTTCACTTTCACCGTTTGGTCAGTATCCTGTCCTTTCATACCAATTGGAAGGCCTAATACAATTGAGTCGACATTTTTTTCAATGATTATTTTTCTCAACTCTGATATGAGTAATTTTAAATTTAAATTTTTTATTGTTTTGAATGGTGAAGCAATAACTTTTGTTGTGTCAGAAAGAGCCAATCCTACTCGGGCATCGCCATAATCAATTCCGAGAATTCTACCCATAAGTATTAGATAGGTTTACGAAGGTATTTTTTTAGAATTTTTCCAGGTTTGAAACGAGTTTTTTTATGTGCTGGTACAAAAATTTCCTGATTTGTTTTTGGGTTTCTTGCACGCGGTTTTGCTTTAGTAGGTTTGCATTCTAACACACCAAAATTTCTTATTTCAATTCGAACATAAGGTGTATCTTCGCAAAGATAATCCCGTAAAACTGAAAAAAATTCATCAACAAGTTTAGCTGATGAACGTACGCTAATCCCTTTTCTAATAGCAATCTCATTAGCAATATCTCGCTTTGTATATGTTTTTATTCCCATTAACGGCCTATCCTTTCTACATAATCAATATTTTTTAAATTTGATAGTTTTTTCATCAATCTTCTAAGCTGACGGTTATTATTAACCTGAACTATTAAGTTTGCAATACTTACAGAATCATTGACTTTTGTATCTACACTGGTAATATTAATATTTTGGTTAGAAATACATTCTGAAATCTCCTTTAGCCATCCTTTGTAATCCTGACCTGCAATTTTTAGCTGAACATTGAAATGATCTGATCTTTTCACATTCCAGTTTACTGGTATTAATCTATCTGTTTCATTTGCCAATAGTGGAAGACTTTTACATGAAGATATATGTACTGTCAATCCACGTCCTCTGGTAACAAAACCAATTAAGTCATCACCAGGAATCGGATTACAACATTTGCCAAAATTAACCATAAGATTATCTATACCATCTAGGACTATTTCATCTGAAATCGGTCTGGTTATTTTTGAGAAGTTCAATATTCTATTTTCATCTATATTTTCAATTGTTTTTTGAGGACGTAACTTTCGCAATATATCACGAACAGTAATATTCCCATTACCAATTTCTTTTAGTAGCATATCATCGCTTGAATAGCCGAACCGTTCATAACTTTTTTTAATTTCTTTTAAATCTTTTTTCATTTTTAATCTTCGTAATGTTTTTTCAAGTAATTCAAGACCTAGTTTAATACTCTCGTCATCTCTAAGTGATTTTAAATATTTTCCTACCTGATTACGGGCTTTACTTGTGACTATATATTTTTGCCATCCATAACTGGGCATCTGTTTCTTTCCAGTAATAATCTCAACCCTATCTCCATTTTTCAGCTTCGTATTTAATGGAACGGTTGAATGATTAACTTTTGCACCCATACAATGCATCCCTATTTGAGTATGTACTTGAAATGCAAAATCGACTGGAGTCGCTCCAATTGGTAATTGAATCAAATCCCCTGCAGGTGTAAAAACAAAAATCTCTTCACTAAATAAATCTACTTTTAGCAAATCCATAAATTCTTTAGGGTCTGATGATTCATTTTGAAGTATATCCAAAAGTTCACGAAGCCATTTTACATTTTTATCTAACTCAGCTGATTTTCCACCTTTGTATACCCAATGAGCTGCAACACCAATTTCTGCAGTATCATCCATTTCACTAGTACGAATCTGGATTTCAACCATACGTCCACCAGGACCAACAACAGTTGTATGTACTGATTGATAACCATTTGATTTAGGCATCGCAATAAAATCTTTAAACCTCTCTTGAATAGGATTATATAAACTATGAACAATTCCAAGAGCTAGGTAACATTGTTCTACTTTATTTACAACGATACGGATCGCGTACAAATCATATATTTCTTCAAATTCTTTGTTTCTTGATAACATTTTCCCATATATCGAAGCCAGTGATTTTGGGCGTCCATAAATACACGGTTCAATATCATATTTCTTTAATTCAATTCCAATTGGTTTGAGTATGCTATGAATAAATTTTTTTCGTTGCCTATTTGTTGTTTTCAATTTGGAGTCTATTTCTTTATAAACCGTTGGGTTTATAGTTTTAAAAACAAGATCATCAAGCTTGGCTTTTACAGATGACATACCTAAACGATGAGCTAATGGAGCATATATTTCTCTGGTTTCAATGGCGATTCTATGTTGTTTAATTTGAGACATATGGCTAATGGTTTCCATATTATGTAGGCGATCCGCAAATTTGATAATTATCACCCTAAGATCTTTTGCTACGGATAACAACATTTTCATAAAATTCCCTACTTGTTTCTCCTTTCTTGATGAAAATTCTATTCCACTAATTTTAGAAACTCCATCAACTAGATTTGCAACGTCAATTCCGAATTCATTTTCTAGTTGATTAAGCGTTGCATCCGTATCTTCAATAGTATCATGCAGTAGACCAGCAATTATAGTGGTAATATCCATGTCCCACTCAGCAAGAGTATTTGCAACAGCTACGCAATGATTAAAAAAAGGTTCACCAGATTTTCGCTTTTGTCCTTTGTGATGGCTCAAACCAAATTCATAAGCTTTCCATAATTGTAGTTTAACTTCATTATCATCTATATCTTTAAAATCAGATATAGCATCAAATAATTTTTGAAAAGGCCTAGGATATTTTCCAAATAATTGAGGCGCAAGTACAGTAAGAGGATTATTCATTAAAAGGGCATTATTTTATCATGAGACAAATTCTCAAAGCGGGCAAATCTACTTATAAAGGTGGCTTTTATGGATCCAGTGGGCCCATTTCTTTGTTTCGCTAATATAATTTCTGCTTTACCTTCATCATCAGAATCTTGGCTATAAACCCACGGTCTATATAAGAAAATTACAACATCCGCATCTTGTTCAATAGCACCACTCTCTCTTAAATCAGATAGTTGCGGTTTATGATCTGCTCTTTGCTCAACTGCTCTAGAAAGTTGCGAGAGAGCAATTACTGGGACATTTAATTCTTTAGCAAGTGCTTTTAATGATCTAGAAATAACTGATATCTCTTGCTGTCTACTTTCTACTCCTTTTGGACCTTGCATTAATTGGAGATAATCAACTATAACCATTCCAACATCTTTTTCTGCTTTTAATCGTCTAGCTTTTGCACGCAATTCTAAAACAGTCATTGCAGGAGTATCATCAAGATGAATAGGCGCTTCAGCTAGACTACCAACAGACAAACTTAAATTTTTCCAGTGAGTTTTAGGGAGATTCCCAGTTCTTACCAAATGACTATCCACCCTGGCTTCCGAGCAAAGCATTCGCATTGCCAATTGATGATTTGCCATTTCTAAACTAAACATGCCTATACCATACCCATGATCTACTGAAGCATTCCTCATTATCGATAACGCCAAAGCTGTTTTACCCATTCCTGGTCTACCTGCAATAATTACCAAATCTCCATCTTGAAAACCAGATGTTTTTTCATCTAGATCTAACAAACCAGATGGGATACCAATAATCGATCCTTTATTAGAACTAATCTTATCTAACTTTTCAATTGTTTGTTGAAGAATAGGATCAATATGTCGGAAGCCTCCTTTTAAACGAGTACCAGATATACTAAAAATAGATTTTTCAACTGTATCTAAAATATCACTTACCTCTTGACTATCATCATATGCTTCTTTGGCAATATCTTGGGAAAGAGTAATAAGTTCTCGCAGGAGAGCTTTCTCCAAAACAATCCTTGAATAACGTTCAACATGGGCAGTTGTAGGGACTGATTCAACCAAACCTGTTATATAATATGCACCTCCAACAGAATCCAATTCTTTTTTCTTTTTTAAAATATCAATAACTGATACTGTATCTATCGGTTCGGAGCGATCAAAAAGCTCAACCATTACTGAAAAAATTTTAATGTGAGCATCTTTATAAAAATGATGAGACTTAAGCAAATTGATTGATTTACTTACAGCATCTTTGGAAGCTAACATTGAACCTAATACTGCCCTCTCTGCATCATCAGATTGTGGTTGTAGATTCAAACTATGATCTGCAATTTTATTCATTATTAAGATTTGTTATTAATATATTTCTGAATCCATTGAAAATCCTCCCATGCCGCCTTTTTTAACATAGGATTGCGCAATAAAGCTGCTGGATGATATGTAACACGTAACGGTATACCTGAATAATCGTGTATTTTATCACGAAGATCTTTCAATGGCATTTCAAGTTTCAGTAATGTTTTTGCTGCCACACGGCCTAAGGCAACAATTAATATAGGGTTAATTAAACTAATTTGTTTATTTAGGTATGGTTCACATTTTTCTACTTCTGATGGTAATGGGTCCCTATTGTTAGGAGGCCTGCACTTTACTACATTAGTAATAAATACGTTTTTATTTCTATTAAGACCAATTGCCAATAATATTTTATCTAATAATTTTCCAGCTCGACCAATAAATGGCTCTCCTTTTAGATCTTCCTGCTCACCTGGTGCTTCGCCAACCAAAAGAAGATTAGCATTTGGATCCCCGCCACCAAAAACAAATTCTGTACGCGATTGGCCTAATGGGCATTCCTTACATCCGCAAATGGATTCTTTGAACTCATTAAGATTTAAAACAGGATAATTATCATATTTACTAGTATTTACTATACTATTTATAAATAATTCACTACCAAAAAGATCTCGATTTTGAATTAAGTATTCTCGAATCTTATCCATATAAAAAATCTAATCAAAATTTTCTATTTTTCTCCAAGAGACATCGCCTTCAAGAAATTTATTTATTGCAACAGTTGTAACTTTTTCTTGCTCTACATATTCTTCAGGAGTTGGTTCATCTACTTCATCCAATACATCATAATCATCTGTATTAACTTCATTGATTGTTGCTTCAAGAACTCGTTCTCCTAGTTCGCGACGAGCCTGACCAAAAATAGCAGCGACTGCTTCATACATATTTTCTACATGCTCTTCTATATCACGGAATGGTATTGTTTTAATTCCCATGAAGGACTCCTTTTTTTAATTGATTAACAATGTTAATTAATTCTTTTTTTGCAGATTTAAGGTCATCATTAATAATAATAGAGTCAAAACGATCTTTATATTGTAATTCATCCTCAAATCTTTTTAAACGTATTTTAATTTGCTCTTTTGAATCTGTTGCACGTTTTTTTAATCTTTCTTGCAAAACTTCTATACTAGGCGGTAATATAAAAATTGAATAGGTATTATACGGATTATTTCTTTTTATTAACATAGCTCCATTAACATCCAAATCTAATAAAAGTGTTTCGTTATTATCTATTGCCTTAGTCAATGTAATTTTTGATGTCCCATAATAATTACCATGGACATTTTCCCATTCGGCAAACTCACCAATATTAATGCGGTTTTCAAAATCATCTATTGAAATAAAATTGTAATCCAATCCATTTTTTTCATTTTCTCTACGTTTCCTAGTTGTATATGAAACCGACCATTTAATATCTTTTCTAACCCGCTGCAATTCTTTACATAAAGTAGTTTTTCCAGCACCAGACGGGGCAGATATTGTTATAATATTTTTCATTATAATATGTTTTGGGATTGTTCGCGAATTTTTTCAATTTCATTCTTTATTTCTACTATACATGCTGTAATTTCAGTTTTTGGGCTTTTTGCACCAATTGTATTTATTTCTCTACTTATTTCTTGCAGCAAAAAATTAATTCGCTTTCCAACAGGTTCATCATCATTTAAATACCTTTTTAACTGCCCTAAATGTATTCTGCAACGTACAATCTCTTCAGTAATATCAGCTTTTTCAATTAGATAACCGACTTCTTGCAGTAATCGATTATCATCTAAAATTTTATCCTTAATTATTTTGGAAATTTTTTTATAAAGAATGTCCTTGCTTTCATTACGATAATCTTCAGCATAATTAGAAATAACATCAATATTTTTCAATAATAATTCTATTCTAGCCGATATATCTTTTTGAATTAATTTTCCTTCTCGAAGCCTCATTGCATTTAACTGTTTTAAAGATTTATCAACTGCTTTTAAAATAATATCGGGATTTATGTGATCAGGATCTGATGTAATTAATAAATCACTAGCTGTTATCATATTGCTAAGTCCGAGCCTTTGTCCATATTTAACATGAATATCATTAATTACACTTTGTATTGTTTCATACCTTTGCTTGTTAAATTTTAATCTAAGGGAATCTTTGCCACTACAAAGACTAATTAAAACGTGCACATTACCTCGTTTCAGGCTATTACTAATCTGGAAACGAATTTTTTCTTCTGTTTCTGGCTTAATATTTAAACCACGAATTTTGACTTCAAGAAAACGCGAATTCATGGAACGAATTTCTAATTCTACCCTATTTTCCCCCTGGCCTGATAACCCTAGACCAAATCCTGTCATACTTTTGATCATATTTACTAGCAAATTTTGGCTGGAAAGCTACGAATACACTTATTGTTATTCCACACTAAACTATTGTTTATTTTTAATTTAAAGTTATCGTGGATCCAATATCATAGATCGAATCCAATGAAGTGAAACGCGTAGCGTTAAAAGGTGGTGATTTCCAAGATTTGAATCTATGTCAGAAATAAGAAAAGCATAATCTATTCCAAAATCTATCCAAGATAAACCCAACCCACCTGTCATATTCCCTAATTGATTTTTTCCCAACCTAAGAAATAACATATTTTTAGCAATTATTTCAAATCCAAAAGAAGTATCAAACGCGGCTTTCCCAATTCTAATTTGTGAATCTAAATTAAGATTATTAAGAGAAAATTCCATATTCATCATTGAATGTAATTCTATTCCTAACATCTTTAATGAGTATGGAGAGTGTAACCCAAGCGCTAAAGTTGGTGCAGTCGCTTCTAATTTACCATGATCCCATATTAGGCCAGATGAAGGCAAATTCCTTAAAACAAAACCAATATTAAGATTACTTACTTTTTTTACGGTTCCTATATCTAATCCAAAACCTAAACCATAATGTTCACCTATACTATAAGAAAGAACTTTAATACCTAAACCTAAACTAAATTGTTTTATTTGCTTCAATAATGCACAATGAATGCCTAGTTGTTGCTGTGAAAAATAACTTATTTGGTTTTTATTAAGTCTCTCACCATCATCAATAACACCATTTCCTTCGCCAGTATCATTTGTCCCAAAAACCCCATCTAACCCCCAATCCATTAGCGCATCTCTAGTATCTGGAATAGATCCAATTCCCTCATAAAGTAAATTAAATTGCATCCTTGATTTATTTTTAACTATGAATTGTCCACTAAGAATATCACTATTAACTAATCCAGCAAATCTTGATTGATGTGTCAATTCAATATTGTCCTTAAACTGATATACGAAAAATGGATTTACAACTGTAGATGCAGATGTTGGCATTGCATAAGCAGTAGTAGCATTTCCTAGTCCTGCAATACGGGCATTTGTCACATGCTCAAATAATTCCCATCCATACTTTACCCAGATACCATTTCCAATAAGAGGAGAAATGATACATAACATGAAAAAATAATTAAACCTCGTATTTTTTTTTAAGTTCATCTATTTTTTGTAGAGCCTCTATTGGAGTTAATAAATTTACATCTAATGTTTTTAAATCTTCTCTAAAGTCAGCTTCCCTTTCTTTTAAAAGAACTGATTCATTATCCTTCTTAATTTCTTTCGAAAGATTTCTTATTTTTATTTTCTTTAAAAGATGGTGATTTAATATTTCTTTTGCACGCTCAATCACAGTTTTGGGTAGACCCGCCATTTGGGCTACATTAATACCGTAACTTTTATTACCAGTGCCCTTTGCAATAGACCTTAAAAAGATGATTTGATCACCAAATTCTTTAACTTCTACATGATAATTTTCTAACCGTTTTAGAGTTGAACTTAGTTCTGTTAATTCATGATAATGTGTGGCAAATAACGTCCTGGATTTTACACTTGGTGTTTCATGTAAATATTCAGTTATTGCCCAAGCTAGTGATAAACCATCAAAGGTAGATGTCCCTCGTCCAATTTCATCCAATAAAATAAGACTTCGATCTGTAGCATTATTCAAAATATTTGCAGCTTCATTCATTTCAACCATAAAGGTGCTTTCTCCCCCAGCCAGGTTATCACTTGCTCCAACTCTTGTAAATAATCGATCCACAATTCCAATTTTTGCTGTTTCTGCTGGCACAAAACTTCCTATTTGCGCCATAAGGACTATTAGACCAACTTGTCTAAGAAAGGTAGACTTACCAGCCATATTGGGTCCAGTTATTAATTGTATCTGATTTTTTTCAGAATCCATAATTAAATCATTGGGAATAAATTTTTCTGTTGAAGGCAACAACATTTCAACAACAGGATGTCGTCCTTTTTTTATTGCAATTTTAGATTTATTTGTGATTTGTGGTCGTATAAATTTCTCATTTATGGCTGTATCCGCAAACCCACAGAGCAAATCAAGCTGATTAATAATTTTAGCATTTTTAAGGATTGAATTATTTTTAGTAAGGATATATTGATTTAAATCATGAAAAATCTTGGTTTCCAATATTAATATATCCTCTTGTGCGGTAAGCACTTTCTCTTCGTATTCTTTTAATTCATTTGTAATATACCTTTCAGAATTGACTAAAGTCTGTTTTCTAATATATGAAGATGGAATTTTAGTTTGATGCACTTTCGTAATCTCAATATAATAACCGAAAACTTTATTAAATCCCACCTTTAATGATGATATACCTAACTGCTTGCGAGCTGTATCTTGAAACTTTCTAATCCAATCTTTCCCGCCATTTAAAATTGATCTTAAATCATCTAATTTAGAATTGAATCCAGTCTTAATTATATTCCCTTCATTAAGTTGTATTGGTACGTCTTCATTAAGCGTATTATTAATCTTTTCAACAATATCATTAATTACAACAAATGAAGAAGAAAATTTGTTTAATGCAGTATTATTTGACTTATCTAGTTCATTTTTCCATTTTGGTATTTTCTCAAGCATCTTTTGCATACCTACTATTTCTCTAGGCGTTGCTTTCCCTTGATTTATTTTTCCAAGAATACGTTCAATATCAATGCCGTTTTTAAGGGACTTTCGCATCGATGTTAATATTTTTTTATGATCAGAAAATCCAGAAACCAAATCTAATCTTTTATCCAATTTTTTCTTATCAGTTAATGGGTTATATATCCATTGCCTCAAAACCCTACCTCCTCCAGCAGTCAAAGTATTATCTAAACAATCCAAAAGAGTTCCATGAGAACCTTGATTTGATAAAGAATGAAATACTTCAAGGTTTTTTAGTGTAAAAGCATCTAGACCCATTATACCTTTAGTTAAAATGGGTGAAATTGTAGATACATGATCTAATCTCATTCCAAGATTTGTTTTTAAATGGTACATTAAAGCTCCAGCTGCCTGAATACCAAGATTTAAAGTATCACAACCAAAGCCTTTTAATGAAGAAATTTGAAAATGTTTGATTAGAGTCACATAGCATATTTCTCGATCAAATATCCAATCTTCAACCTGAGTAATAAATGGCTTCAACTCCTTATACCAATCAGAAAGTGAATATAGAATACTTTTAGCCAGGATAACTTCATTGGGAGAAAATTGTAATAAGGAGTCTTGAATTTTATTTTTATTACATTCACCTAGGTGAAATTCGCCTGTAGATGAATCTAAAACAGAAAATCCAGCATTATTTTTATTAAAAATAAGGGATGCAATGAATCTATTAGATTTTTTATTTAATGCTTTGTCAGATATAAGCGTCCCAGGAGTTATAACTTCGGTTACTTCTCTTTTAACTATTCCTTTCGAAACTTTAGGGTTTTCCACCTGTTCACAAATAGCAACTCGATGTCCAGCTTTTACGAGTTTATGAAGATAGTTATCTAATGAGTGATAAGGAAAACCTGCGAGAGGAACATCTTTAGCCTTTCCATTAGCACGCTTGGTTAACACAATACCCAAGATTTTTGAAGTGACCTCTGCATCTTCTAGAAATGTTTCATAAAAATCACCCATTCGAAAAAGTATAATAGCATCTGAATATTGCGCTTTAATTTTCATGAATTGCTTCATTACAGGAGTTTCAGCAATAAAGCCATTATCCATTTAAAGCATCTCCTTCAATACGGCCACCTGTATTTCTAATAGTATAGTCATTTCTATCCAGATATTCTAAGAAAGGAATAGCCGTTTTGCGAGATAAACCAGTAATTTTTTTAAAATCGGATATAGCTATTTTATCTTTTATTTTAAATAATTTACGCAAATCTAAAATCACCTGATCTAAATTTGCCTGACTTATTAAGAAATTTTTACCAAGATTGACTATCTTACCCTTTTCAAATAACATATATAATAAATCACCAATCCGTTTCGGATTAAACGATGATTGGGCAATTAATTCTTTCATTAAAAGAGGTTCTTTACCCGAATTTTTTATTACTGATTCAATATTATTCAATTCTTCTAAATCTCGTTTTGAATACGTGGGTTTAAATCCAGAAAGAAAGAAACCTCCTTTCTTTTCAATTAGAGTCATTTTCTTTTTCATTATAGTAATAACTATCTTAATCCACTGTTCAGACCATCCTAGATCAGATGAAATTCGATCAATGCCTAATATTAACCTGAATGGGTTTTTCTTATACGAACTATTGAAATATGATTTCAATTTATTTTCTGAATTAATTAAAACTTGATTTAAAAAAAGAATTCCTTCATTTGATTTTTTAATATCTAATTTCGTAATCCATTGGTTTATTTTTTTTTCAGAAATAAAGAAATAGAGCTGCCATTCTTTTTTTGTTTTTGGAATTTTCCAATCCTTTATCAATAAATACTCAAATCTTGATATTGGTTTAAAAGGTAGATTTAAAGTTCGATCTTTTAATATAGATATTTTTCCAGTAGGCATTGGATCTAAGACAATTCCACCAGCTATAGTATCCATAGGAGAATAAGATCGTATAATAAACCTTTCATCCATAGTGACTGCTACAGGGGATTCAAGATTAATTATTACATTATCAGATTCACCTTTAGTTAATTGATGTTTATTGACCAACGTTATTCTTCCAAGTATTTTTGAAGTTCCAATATGCAAACGTATTCGTTGTTTATTCTTAACCTTCCATAATGTGCGATCTATCATATTCAGATTTGCAATTATTTTATATGTTGGCTGCAAACTGTTTGGAGTTGCCAAAACGGTTCCACGATGCAAAAGTTCTGGCTTTACATTTAATAAATTCAATGCCGCTCTATCACCAATAACCGCTGAATTTGTTTGGCTCCCATGTGTTTGTATTCCTCTTACCTTAGTTTTAATCTTATTTGGTAAAAGTTCAACTTCATCCCCATTTGTAATAATTCCATTCTGAACGGTACCTGTCACTACAGTGCCAAATCCTTTTTTTGAAAACGCTCTATCAATATTTAGCCTAAAATTTTCAGATCTGGATAAAAATTTATATTCATTTGCTAAAAGAAAAATCTCATTTTTAAGATTTTCAACTCCTTTACCTGTCAAATTATTAATTAGATGTATTGATTGGAATTTAAATGAGATAGATGTTAGTAAATCTTCTAACTCAATTATTACTAAATCAAGCCACTCACTATCTTTTACAAGATCAATTTTTGTTAAAACAACAAGTCCTCTCCTCACACCCAATAAGGTTAAGATTTCCAAATGTTCCCTTGTTTGAGGCATCACTCCATCATCAGCAGCAACTACAAGGATACCAAAATGTATATTTGAAGCACCTGCTACCATATTACGGATAAATTTTTCATGCCCAGGAACATCAATAATAGTGATAAGTTTATTAATGTAAGCAAATCCTAAATCAATGGTCATACCTCTTTTTTTTTCATCTGAAAGATGATCGGTATCAGTTCCTGTTAATGCTTTGACAAGTGACGTTTTTCCATGATCTATATGTCCTGCCGTACCAAAAACAATCTGTTTCATATTTTTACCTGAGAAATTGCTATTATCAATTTATTTATTTGAGGAGGGAGTACTGCTTTAAGATCAATATAAAAATGGTCACCTGTAATATAACCTACCACTGGGATTGCACCACGCCTAAATCTTGATGCCAGCACATTGACTTTAATTGTTTGTGGTTTAAACCTCAAGGCAATACTTGAGATATTTTTTTCAGGAAGTGATCCACTTCCTGCCTCTACAAAAGATTCCACGATTGTAATTCTAAGATCCTTGATTATTTTTTTCTTCAAACCACCCATAACTTTTAATGCTCGATTCTTAAGTACTCTTCGAGATGTAGTTAACATTTTTAGAGTAAAATTTTCCTTTGTAATTGAATTCGCCCTATATGACCTAAGTGTTTCTTCCATAAGTCCGATTGTTACTTTATCGCACCTTAGGACACGATAAAGAGGATTGCGCTGGAATGCGTTTATCCAATTCTTTTTTGCAATAATCAATCCCGATTGTGGACCTCCTAGAAGCTTATCACCAGAAAATGTGGTTATATCTGGTCCAACTTTTAAAATAGACTTTAAAGGAGTATTATCACTAAGCCCAAGGTTATTTAAGGGGAATAGAGTACCGCTTCCTAAATCTGCGAGAACTGGAATCTTATATTTTTTACCTAGCTTGACAAGATCAGCTAAGGGAACATCTTTTACAAATCCTTTAATAACGTAATTACTAGTATGAACCCACATTATAAGTTTTGTTTTATCAGATATAGATTTTTCATAATCTTTTAAGTGAGTTCTATTCGTGGTCCCGGCTCCTTTTAAAATAGCACCACTTTTCATAATAATATCTGGAATTCGAAATGATCCACCGATTTCAACGAGCTGTCCACGAGAACAAATTACATCACCTTCATTGGCAATTGTATTTAAAGCTAAAAGAACAGCCGCAGCATTATTATTAACTATAATAGAAGATTCACCACCACATATTGCACTAATTTGATCTTGTAAATGAGATTGTCTATCTCCACGAGTACCAGAGAGAAGATCAAATTCTAGATTGACATAACCATGCAGTCTATCTGCAATTCGCTTTAATTTTTTGGAATCAAAAGGTGCCCTCCCGAAACCTGTGTGTAAAATAATTCCTGTTCCATTAATAATATTTAGAAGGTTGGGTTTTGATTCAGTATTTACTTTAGAAATAATTTTTTCAAATAATTTTTTTTTAGATCCTTTTATTAATTCATTTTTTATCTTTAGACGATATTCATTTAATATTTTATTAATAATTTGTTTAAGGTAATCTTCATGTACTTCTGAATCATCAACTACTGATCCTAAAACTTGATGAACCGAAGGAAGATCTCTTAGTGTCAATTTCATTTTTTATATAAATAAAATAATTATAAAATGATAAACTATTCTATTCAGTTTTAATTATACGTTTTTTTAATAACCATATAGAAAATACTCCTGGTATTAATGTCAAACTCACTATTGGAAAAATTAATTCCAAATAATATTTTTCTGCAATAAAGCCACAAATTGCAGGTGCAAGTCCACCAATACCAAAACTAAGAAAAAAACCAATTCCATAGCTTAAACCACGATGATAATTTGGGGTTAAATCTGCTAATAGAGCATTAGAAATAGGTTGATTTGAAAAATAAATTATCCCTAATAAAATGCTAAAAATAAATAGTATCCAGCCTGTAGTATATCCCATCAAAAATAAAAAAGGCACATTCAATATAATAATCCAAAATAGCAAAGTAACACGGTTATATTTATCTCCCAATAACCCTCCAATAGTTTGGCCTATCATACCAACACCAAAAACTATAGTAGTAAAAATACCAGCTTTTAATGTCTGTGGAAAATATTTAAATACACCCGAAGTTTGAGAACCAAATAAAGTTGGCATAAATGTTGTAAATCCACCAAAGGCAAAACCCATACATACTATGGTAACGTAATATAATAAAAGATGGATTTTATCAGTTTTATTATTAATATAATTACTAGATATCAAAGATGTTTCTTTACCTGTTCTAAGGAAAAAAATAGTAAATAATATTAGCATAAATTGAATAATTGCCCACATACCATATACTGTTCTCCAGGAACCAAACTCAGCTAAAAATGCAGCAATAAAAGGTCCTAATGCCAGTCCCAAAGAACCTGCAATCCCGTGGATAGCCATACATCTGCTTAATTTATTGAATCTGCGAGATATAATACTTAAACCTGCTGGGTGATATAAACTAGATGATAAACCAAGAATACCTAGTCCAAAGGATATATGTAATGTATTTTTTGCTAATGAAAGTAAAATACATCCAATTACAGAACCAATATGATAAATAATCAATAAATTCTTTCCACCAATCTTATTATCTAAAAGACCAGCTGGGATAGCTCCTAGACCAAACATAAATGCTCCAATAGTTGCAATAAATCCCAGTCTATCCATTCCTAATCCAAATTCATTATGAAACAAAAGCAAAAGCGTAGGGAATACAATCATTTGAGCATGGACAGTCAAATGAGAAACTGAAGTAAGCCCAAGAATAATTTTTTTTTCTAAATGCATATAACCCTCTCCCAAAAAAATATTTCTTTGCAGAGGGGACATTATAGAATTATAAAATATTTAACGTTTTTCAGCGATCCGAGCAGCTTTACTTCCAGTAACTTTTTTAAGATAATTAAGTTTTGCGCGACGGACTTTTCCACGACGATTGACTTTGATAGATGCAATCATTGGAGAATGTAAAGGGAATATTCGTTCAACACCAAATCCACTTGCAACTTTACGAACCGTAAAGGATCCATCTAAACCAGAGCCTCCCCTCTTATTAATTACTACTCCTTCAAATATCTGTATTCTTTCTTTATTACCTTCTATCACTTTAACACTTACAGTTACTGTATCTCCTGGATCAAATTCTGGTATATCAGATTTTAAATATTCTTTTGTTGCATCATTTATTTTATCCATGTTTTTCCTCCGATTCTTTTAATTTTCTCTTATATAACTTCCATAAATCTGGCCGTTTACTCTTTGTCCTTTTTTCCCTCTGTTCTTGTTTCCAATTTTCAATTTCTTTATGATTTCCACTAACTAAAACATCAGGAACTTTCAAACCATTAATATCACGTGGATGGGTATAATGCGGATGATCTAGCAAATCATTAGTAAAGGTATCTGTAAGAGCAGAATCTAATGTGTTTAATGCACCTGGTATTAATCTAATAGCACTATCTACCATAACCATAGCTGGAATTTCGCCATTTGTAACGACAAAATCACCCAGAGAATACTCAATGATATTATATCTATCAATGACACGTTCATCTATACCTTTATAATGCCCACAAATGAAAATTAGTTTTTTTATTTTACTAAATTGACTAGCAAATTTCTGACACCAGGTTTCACCTTGCGGAGAAGGATAAATGATTTTTATATCTTTAGACCTTCCAATTAAATCCAATGTGGATTCAATTGCATTTATGAGTGGTTCAGCCATCATAACCATGCCACTCCCACCACCAAATGGTTTATCATCAATTTGTCGATAATTACCAGAACCAAAATTCCTCAAATTCACTACATGAAATTTTAAAACACCGCGGTCAACAAATTTCTGAATTATACTATTTCTAATTAGACTATCAATAACATCTGGAGCAGGCGTTATTAATGCAATTTGATTCAATCTAGCAAACCATCCATGGCCATAATAATTATAAGTTTTTTATCAAAGTCAATACTCTGAACAACCTCAGGAATAACAGGAATCAGAACCTCACGATCGCCATCATTTATCAAATAAGCATCATTTGTAGGTAACCATAAAACATCATTGAGAATACCAACAAAAACACCATCATTGGTAATAACATTAAATCCAACCAATTCCTTTCCAATAAGAAGAATACTGTCATTTTTATTGGTTTCAACAAAAATTGTCTGACCTAGAATTTGTTTTGCGGCATATAAAGTGTCGACTCCCTCAAACTTAAAACGTCTTTTTTTTCCCAATCCTTTCACAATTTCTAACTTAATATCTTTTGCAATTTTTGCGGAAAACCCAAGCATTAGTTTTCGTTGGCCTAGATATTCATCAAAATATCTTGATAATGGTCTTAATCGTACTTCTCCTTTTAAACCTGATGTATTAGTAATAGTTGCTATAGGTTGAATGTTATCTTTCATTTAATCAATGACATCAAGTCTAGCCCTCCTACCACCTTCTTTTGCATTTATAGCAAAAATTAAAGTTCTAAGAGCAGAAATATTTCTACCTTGCTTCCCTATAACTTTGCCATAATCACCATCTCCAACGGTCAATTCGTAGATAACGCGTTGTTCCGTTTCAACAATGTTCACTTTTACTTCATCTGGTTTATCAACCAGTAATTTAATCGCTGTCTCAATGAACTCTAACATAGCGTCTCCTCTTAGTTATTTGAAAAAATTTTTATTTATAAAAATTATTCTTCTTCAGATTTAACAGAATCGGGGATAGCATCTTCACTATCGCTAATATTTTTATCAGAATCTTCTTTCACTTCTTCTGATTTTGCATCCTCTTTCACTTCATCTGATTTTGCATCCTCTTTCA
>TARA_B100000686_G_scaffold57218_1_pt1 | contig 39461 bp, 33 predicted proteins | sample TARA_B100000686 | Tara Oceans TARA_B100000686 (sample SAMEA2622733) | marine metagenome | biome: marine biome (ENVO:00000447); feature: marine epipelagic mixed layer (ENVO:xxxxxxxxx); material: "saline water (ENVO:00002010), including plankton (ENVO:xxxxxxxx)" | depth 150 m | reverse complement strand
GTGTGCATTTCGGACATCAAACAAAGTATTGGAACCCAAAAATGGAACCCTATATTTTTGGCGTTAGAAATAAAATTCACATTATAGATTTACAACACACAGTTACGTTACTTAAACCTGCCTTGGCTTTTATTAAGTCTTTAGCAGAAAAGAATAATAAAATTCTTTTTGTAGCAACTAAGAGATCTGCTACAGATATATTAAAACAAGAAGCTGAAAGGTGTGACATGCCTTATGTAAATGAAAGGTGGCTTGGAGGTATGTTAACGAATTATAAAACGATAAGGTCTTCTATAAATAGGCTGGAAAACCTTCTTAGGCAAAAGGAAGATGGCACTTTTGATAAATTAACAAAAAAAGAGGGCTTAAAGCTACAAAGGGAGATAGATAAATTAGAAAAAGCTATTGGTGGAGTGAGAGATATGGGTGGTCTACCAGATGCTTTGTTCGTAATTGATGTTAAAAGAGAGGCTATAGCTATTTCTGAAGCAAGTAAGATGGGCATACCAATAGTAGGTGTAGTAGATAGCAATAGTAGTCCCGAAGGTATTGATTATTTAATACCTGGAAATGATGATGCTATTAGGTCTATTTCTTTATTCACTCGGGCAGTTTCTGATGCTTGTATTGAAGGCTCAAAGCTTGCTACTGGTTTGAAGCCTTCTTCGTCTTCTGGAGGACCAAAAATAATGAAGAAAGAAGATAAGGACGATACTTCAGATGAAAAGGTCCAAGATAAGGAAGAATCAAAAAAAGAAATTAAGGAAAAAGATGATACTTCAGATGAAAAGGTCCAAGATAAGGAAGAATCAAAAAAAGAAAGTAAGAAATTAAAAGAAACTGAGAAAAAAGAAGAGACTTTAGAAGAAGAAAAAAAAGAAGATGATCCAAAAAAAGAAAAGGAGACTTAAATGACGGAAATATCTGCTTCTCTTGTTAAGGAACTTAGAGAAAGGACTGGAATGGGCATGATGGATTGCAAGAAGGCCTTAGTTGAGTCCAAGGGAGACATAAATTTAGCAATTGAAGAATTAAGAAAATCAAGTGGAGTAAAGGCAAGTAAGAAAGCAGGAAGGTCTGCTGCCGATGGATTAATAAAAGCTAAAATTCAAGATTCAAAAGCTTTTATGGTAGAAATAAATTGCGAAACTGATTTTGTAGCAAAAGATGATTCTTTTATTAAATTCTGCGAAGAGATTTTGGAAGTTTATTCTGTAGGTAACTTTGAGAATCTAGACCAATTGATGGAAGGAGAGCTCGAAGATAAAAGAGAAAAGCTAGTTCAGAAGTTAGGTGAAAACATAGTAGTTAGAAGAGTTTTTAAAGTTGATGATTCTCCTGACAACATAGGTTTGTACTTACATTCAAATAATAAGATAGCTTGCATAACCTCATTAAAAGGGGGGAATGAAGAAGTTGCTAAGGATATAGCCATGCATGTTGCAGCCTCTGACCCTTTGGCAATATCTTCTGAAGAAATATCTAAAGAATTAATAAATAAAGAGAGAGAAATCTTTCTAGCGCAGGCCGAAGAATCTGGTAAACCAGAGGATATTGTGGCTAAGATGGTTGAAGGCAAGGTAAATAAATTCCTAAAAGAAGTGAGTCTCATTGAGCAAGATTTTGTTAAAGATCTTGATTTGAAAGTTAAAACCTTATTAGAAAAGAATTCTGCTGAAGTCCTTAATTTCAGACGATTTGAGGTAGGAGAAGGCGTTGAAGTAAAAGAAACTGATTTCGCTTCTGAAGTTATGTCCCAAATAAAAAGTTAGCTAGAAAAATGTTAAATGAAATAATTGAAGATACTAAATTAGGCATGGAAAGAAGCTTGCAATCTCTCGATGCATCTTTTAAAAAAATTAGAACTGGAAGAGCAAGCCCTGCTTTATTAGATGAAATAAAAGTTGATTACTATGAAACTCTTACTCCTTTATCACAATTAGCTAATATCTCCGTGGAAGATGCTAAAACTATAGCAATTGTCCCATGGGAAAAGAGTGTAGTTCAAGTCATAGAGAAGGCCATTATGGAGTCTGATCTAGGCCTTCACCCTGCAACTTCTGGGGATACTATTAGAGTAATCTTGCCTGACTTAACAGAAGAGACTAGAAAAGATTTTATTAAGAAAGCTAAAGCAGAAGCTGAAAACACAAGGGTTTCTATTAGAAATAATAGAAGAGAAGGAAATTCTCAGCTTAAAGAATTTCTAAAAGAAAAAGAAATCTCCGAAGATGAAGAAAGGCAGGGAGAAGAAGAAATCCAAAAATTGACCGATTTGTATGTAAGCAAAGTAGAAGAAGCTTTAACAGCAAAGGAAAAAGACTTACTAGATTTCTAGTTCCCTTTTAAGGATTTATGAATAATCCAAAATCTTCACAAGTACCTTCTCATGTAGCAATTATCATGGATGGAAATAATAGATGGGCAAAAGCTAACGAACTACCTGGAGTTTCTGGTCACCAAAAAGGAGTTGAGAGAGCTAGAGAAGCTGTTGAGTTTGCAGTAGAAAAGGAGCTAGATATTTTAACCTTATTTGCTTTTAGCAGCGAAAACTGGGGTAGATCTGATGAAGAAGTAAACCTATTGATGAAACTTTTAGCTGAAGCCTTGGAAGATCAAGTGCCTAACCTTATCAAAAATAAGGTGCAGCTATCCTTCATCGGCAACTTATCTAAATTTGATATTGAACTTCAAAAAAGGATAGAAAAAGCTGAAGAAGAAACCAAGTGCTTGGAAGGAAAAAATATGGATTTAGTAATTGCTGCAAGTTATGGAGGTAGATGGGATATCGTTCAAGCATTTAAAAAAATTCTCTCAGAAGAAAAGGAACTTAACATCACTGAAGACTTAATTAGTTCTTACACTTCCTTAGGGTCTTTTTCGGATCCAGATCTTTGTATACGTACAGGGGGTGATTACAGAGTAAGCAATTTTTTACTTTGGCATTTAGCTTATTCAGAACTTTATTTCACAGATATTTATTGGCCTGATTTTGATACCTCTCAGTTTGAGAATGCCTTAGAGGAATTCTCAAATAGACAAAGAAGGTTTGGTGATAAATCTAACTTTAATTAAACATGAATAAGAGCAGATTAGTCACTGGAATAATTATTGCGATATTTATAGTTTCATCTTTTTTATTCCTTCCTTTAAATGCAATAACTTTACTTTTTAGTTTTGTGGTTAGTTTGTCCGCTTGGGAGTTCTATAAGTTAAGGTTTCCATCTGAAATCGCAATAGCAATTTCTTTGATACTTTTCTTTGGATTCATTTATTTAAGTTTTGGACTAGGATTTAAATTAACTCTTACTTCAGTGGGTTTAATGGCTTGGTTTGTTATAGGTTTATTAATTCTTGGTTATCCACATAATAAAAATATTCTTCAAAATAAATATTTTTGGTTTATTTCTGGTTTTTTTATCCATATACCTTTTTGGACTTCGGTCTTTCTAATTTTAAATTACGAAGGATCTTTCTTGCTTAGCTTGGGTTTAGACTTCAGTTCAAGGTTTGTATTACTTTTAATGCTCTCTATCGGAGCTTTGATGGATACCATTGCGTATTTTGGTGGTAAGAAATTTGGTAAAAGGAGATTCCTTTCTAATATTAGTCCTAATAAAACACTAGAAGGTTTTTTAATTGCCCTTTTTCTTACTCCTTTAATATTAATGGCCTTTTTGGCTCTTTTCTCTACCTACAATCCTTTAAAAGTGTTTGTGTTAATACTTTTAGTCTCTTTGTTCTCTGTTTTAGGTGATGCTTCGGCAAGTTTGTTTAAAAGAGTTGCAGGAGTAAAGGACTCATCAAACTTACTTCCTGGTCATGGAGGAGTGCTTGACAGAATTGATAGCCATTTAGCAACAGCGCCTTCCTTTGTTGTCCTTATATATCTAATCGATATTGTGAAATGAAGAAAGTTGCAATATTAGGGTCTACAGGATCTATTGGTTGTTCAACACTTAGTGTTATTGAAGCAAATTCAGATTTATTTAGTGTCTCTCTATTAGCTGCTGAATCAAATTCAGAGTTAATTCTTAAACAGGGAAAAAATTTTAATTCTAAATACTTTTATTTGAATAATGAATTTGCTTCTAATCATCTTAATTCACAAATTAATTCTTTAAAACTAGATTCAAAAGTACTTAATGAAGAAGATTATCTTAACTTCATAGCTTCTGATGAGGTAGATATTGTTGTTGCTGGAATAGTTGGGGTAGCTGGATTAAAACCTATCCACAGGGCGCTTTGTTCAGGCAAGAGGGTCTTACTAGCTAACAAAGAGGCTTATGTTGTTGCTGGAGAGCTCCTAAATCAAATGGCTGAAAGAAATAATTCAACAATCTTTCCTATTGATAGTGAGCACAGTGCAATCCATCAATGTTTATCAGGAAACTCAGATACTTCAGGTGGAGTTAAAAGGATTATTTTGACTGGCTCAGGCGGTCCATTTTTAAATAAAGATTTAAGTACATTTCATCAAATTACTCCTGAGGAAGCTGTAAATCATCCTATTTGGAATATGGGGCAGAAGATTTCTATAGATTCATCCACAATGATGAATAAAGGCCTAGAGGTTATAGAGGCTAAATGGCTATTTGGAATAGACTCTCAGAAGATAGAAATTTTAGTTCACCCCGAAGGTATAATTCATTCTCTTGTTGAGTTTGAAGATTCTTCTTTAATTGCTCAATTATCCCTTCCAGATATGAAGATTCCTATTGCATATGGACTAGGTTTTCCTACCAGAATATCTTCTAATTCTGAGAGACTAAATTTAGAAGAAATGGGCTCTTTAAATTTTTCTAAACCAGACTTGAAGAAGTTTCCAAGTATCGAAATAGCTCGATCTTGTTTAGAAGCTGGAGGAACAGCCCCTTCGTTATTAAATGCTGCTAACGAAGAAGCAGTTCAAGCTTTTCTAGATAAAAGAATAATTTTTACTCAAATAACTGAAATAATTGCATTTGTAATGGATACAATCACTACAAAAGCTGTCAAAGAGTTAGAAACTGTTTTCGAAGCTGATTCATTGGGAAGAGAGTCAGCAAGGAACTATATCGGAAAAATACAAAAATAGATGTCTAGTATTATTTTAAATATCGTATCAATTATTTTGCTGTTAGGCGTGATTATTGGCATTCATGAATTAGGACATTTCTGGGCAGCAAGAAAATTTAAGGTCCATGTTATAAGGTTCAAGATAGGCTTTGGAAAATCACTCTTTAGCAAATTTGATAAAAGAGGAACTGAGTATTCTATTGGAATACTTCCGCTTGGGGGGTACGTCCAGATGCTGGGGGAGGATAACCCTCTTCAAGGAAAAGAAACAGATAGTAATGACAAGATAAAAGAGATTTCTTATCCTCAAGCCTCTTTGGGAGCTAGAGCAATTATTACAGCTGCTGGACCTATAGCAAACTTTGTTTTAGCAGTAGTAGCTTACTTTCTTATTTTCATGATAGGAGTTAAGGATGTTGCTCCAATAGTTGGTGGAGTGAGTGACCAAAGTTTAGCTCAACAAGCCGGTATAGAGGTTGGAGATAGGATTATTTCAATAGACAACAAAAAAATTAATTCTTTAAAGGAGTTAAATACTTCTCTAGCTTTAAGAATAGGGGAGACTGGTTCAATTCTCGTTAATTATAAAAAACCCAATTCAGATTTACTATTTTCTAAATCCGTTCTTATTAATAATTGGTTGGATTCAGAATTGGATAAAAGCATTATCTCTAGTTTTGGAATTAACCCTTTTATTCCTCCAGTTATTTCTTCTGTTCAAGAAAGAAGTCCAGCAGAAGACTCGGGGTTAAAAAGAGGAGATCAGATAGTTACAGTTGGAGATATCGAGATTAAGACTTGGTATGAATTAGTTGAAGAAATTTCTTCTATCCCTGAAGTTAATACTATATTAAGGGTAGAGAGAAACGGCGAGGTTATTTCAGTACCTATTTATGTTAGCTCTGTTGAAAACGATCTTGGTATTAAAATTGGACGAATAGGCATTTCAAGAATCTCAAGTAACAGTGAAATGCCAGAAGAATTTCTAGTTATCACAAAAAAAGGACCTATAGAGGCTTTGATATTAGGTTTTAAAGAAACCTATAACTTTACTATTCTTATTTTAGACTCCATAGGAAAAATGATTTCTGGTTCTGTTTCTCCTGAAAATATAGGAGGCCCAATTCAAATAGCTGTTTTATCTGGATCTGCTGCGAAAGCTGGTTTAGTCTCTTTCATAGGGATGATTGCTTTATTAAGTATTAATTTGGGCTTAATAAATCTTTTACCTATTCCCATATTAGATGGAGGTCAACTAGTTCTTATTGCCGCAGAAAAAGTTAAAGGATCTCCACTTTCTGATAGTTTTATTGAATTTGCCTATAGAATAGGTCTGTTGTTAGTTATTGGGTTAATGGTTTTTGCTGTTTATAACGATATTACAAGGATAGTCTAATGGTAAAAATTCGCTCTCTTTTAAATTCTGTATACGTTACTTTCTTAGTTCTATTTCTTTTTTCTGATTTAGTCCAAGCAGAAGATTCCTGGGTTGTTAACGATATAAGGATAAGTGGATTACAAAGAGTTTCTGCAGGAAGTGTTTTTGCTGAAATGCCTATAGCTATTGGCGATACGGTTGATACATATTCCTTACAAATTGTTGCTAAGACTTTATTTAAGACAGGTCAATTTGATGATATCCAACTTGGAAGAGATGGGAACATTCTAATTATTAGTTTAAAAGAAAGACCTTCTATTTCTGCAATAGAGATAGATGGAAATAAGGCATTAAAAACTGAAGACCTCATGAAGGGTTTAAAGGGAGCCGGCTTGTCTCAAGGCCAAGTTTTTAAAAGGTCTGTCTTAAGTGGTTTGGCAATAGAGATTCAAAGACAGTACATCTCTCAGGGAAGGTATGGAGCTTTAGTTGACGTTGAGGCAGTTTCTAAACCAAGGAATCGTGTGGCTCTGGAGATTGAAATAGAAGAAGGAGAGGTCGCTACTATTGAAGGTATAAATATTGTTGGAAATAAAGCTTTCGAAGATGAAGATCTATTAAGAGGCTTTGAATTAAGTGTTGGCGGGTGGTTCTCTTTTTTAAGTAGTAGTGATAAATATTCTAGAGAGAAACTAAAGGGTGATATTGAAACTCTTACTTCCTACTATAAAGACAGGGGTTATGCAGAATTTGTTTTATCTAGTTCTCAGGTGAGCATCACACCAGATAAGAAATCAGTTTTTATCACTTTAAATATAGATGAAGGACTGCCTTATACGATTAGTAAAATAGGCATTACAGGCGATATACCTGTTGAAGAAGAGGCCTTAAGATCATTAATTTTATTTCAAGAAGGCGATATTTATTCTCAGTTTTTAATTACCGAAACTGAAGAGCTTTTTACAAATATACTAGGTAATGAGGGGTATAGTTTTGCAGAAGTAAAAGGTATTCCAGATTTGAATGAAGGAACTGGTGAAGTAGAACTAACTTTTTTTATTGACCCCCAGCAAAGAACTTATGTAAGAAGAATAACCTTTAAAGGTAATAAAAGAACTCATGACGTAGTTTTAAGAAGAGAAATGCGTCAAATGGAAGGCTCTTGGGCATCAAACCTGCTAATAGAGAACTCAAAACTTAGACTTGAGAGACTGGGATTCTTTAAAGAAGTAGAATCTGAAACTATTCCAGTAGCGGGGTTTAATGATCAAGTAGATGTAGAATTTACAGTGGAAGAAGAAGTTTCGGGAAGCATAGGTGGAAGCTTTGGATATTCTTCTTGGGGCTTAATGTTGGGTTTAAATTACTCTGAAAACAATGCATTTGGAACAGGGAAAAGAGTCAATATCGGCATAAATGATAGCGCATGGCGTAAAAGTTATTTCTTTGATTATGGAGATCCTTATTACTCCATAGATGGGGTTAGCAGAGGTTATAGTATTTTTTATAACGAATCTGATTACGGTCAGTACAATATAGCTGCATATACCTCAGATTCTTATGGTGCAGGAATTCAGTTTGGACTTCCTATTAGTGATATAGAAAGGATAGGTCTAAATTTAAGATACGAAAATACTTCTATAGATGTAGGGGCTATGTCAGCTTCGCAAATATTATCTTTTACTGAGTCAGAAGGAACAGAATTTGAGGCCTTAAAAAGTCAGGTTGTTTGGTCTAGAGTAACTCTAAATAGAGGGATTTTTCCAACCGCCGGACAATCTCAATCTCTAGGTTTTGAATTTGCTATACCTGGTAGCTCTATTACTTATGCTAGAGCAACTTATAGACATAGATACTATAAGCCAATTTTTGGCGGTAAGTTTGTATTAGGCCTTAGAGGAGAAATAGGTGTATTAGAGCCTTATGGGGATACTAAGGTAGCACCATTTTACGAACATTTCTATGCTGGAGGGATAACTTCTGTCAGAGGTTTTAGAGCTAATACTTTAGGGCCTAGAGCAACTCAATCTGAGTATATTATAGATTCGGAAGGTAATCCCATTTTGGATGAGAATAATCAACAAATTTTAAATCCTTATTATGGCTATAGTAGAAATGATGAACGCTCTATAGGAGGAGCTTACCTATTTGAGGGAGGTTTTGATTTTATTTTTAGACTTCCTTTCTTAGAAGACCAAAGGTCTGTTAGAACATCTTTCTTTATAGACACAGGAAACGTCTTTGCTCAGGATTGCGGCAAAGTAGATAGTGTAAATTGTAGCGAATTAGATTTTGGAGAATTAAGGTACTCTTATGGCCTTGGAGTAACTTGGATTACCCAACTAGGTCCTATGTCACTTGCTATAGCTACTGTTGGAAATGAAGGACCGCTAGACAGAACTGAAGGATTTCAATTTGAAATAGGTACACAATTTTAAAGATTGACTGGATACTATAGGCATTTAAACGTTAAACTGCGCTTCCAGGATGAGATTTAAAGCATATAGAGGAGAGATTATGAACTTAAATAAATTAATAACTGCATTTTTTGCGGTGTTTTTAGTATCTTTTGCATTACAAGCTGAGGATGTGAAGGTAAGTTCTATAGCGGTTATAGATGTTGAAGCAGCTATCTTGAGTACAGAGGCTTCGAAGCAGGCTTTTGAGGAACTTTCTAGTAGTAAAGAATGGAAAGAAGTTGAGGAAGATCTCAAGCTTAAAATCAATGAAGCAAATGAAATACAAGAAAAGTTAAAGAAAGAAGGCCCGACAATGTCTGACGACGAAAAACTCGATTCACAAAAAAGGTTAAATTCATTGAGTCAAGATGCTAATTTCTTAAATCAGAAATTGACAGCTATGAGGAATGAGCTTGTAGGTTTAATTCAGAATGAACAAGCTCCTAAGTTTCAAAAGGTAGTATCTGAGTTAATGAGAGCTAAAGGGATCAAAATATTGTTACATAGACAATCTGTTCTAGGTTTTGATACAGGTGATCCTACTCTTAACTTGACTCCAGAAGTTGTAGAGCTTCTAAATCAAAAAGAAGAGTAATTATTTTCGGTGTCCCCAAAAAAAGGTATAACTTTAGGAGAGCTTGCAAGAAAACTAGATGCTGAGCTGGTTGGTGACTCAAACCTAGTTGTAAAAGGAATAAGTACACTTTCTGAAGCTGGAGAAGAAGAAATCAGTTTCCTCTCTAGGAGACAATTTAACAAAGAACTGAAGTCATCAAAAGCTTCTGCAGTGATTATTAGTAACAAGGATAGAGACTTAGCCTTAGGTAATGCCATTATAGGTCCAGATGCCTATCTTCTTTATGCTAAGGCAACTCAAGTTTTCCATGAAATAAATATTGATTCAATAGAGCCTTCTCTTTCAAACAAAAGTGAAATATCTTCTTCTGCAAGAATAAGTTCGTCAGCTCACATAGGTCCATTTAGTTATATCTCTGATGATGTAGAAATAGGCGATCAAGTTAGAATAGGTTCTGGAGTCTTTATAGGAAAGTCATCAAAAATAGCTGATAAATCTATAATCAATTCTAATGTTTCTTTATATCACTCTGTAATCATAGGCTCTGAAACTATTATTCATTCCGGTACGGTTATTGGATCTGATGGACTGGGTTATGCTAGAGATGGAGATAGCTGGGTAAAAATTGAGCATTTGGGTAAAGTAATAATAGGAAATAATGTAGAGATAGGAGCAAATTGTTCTATTGACAGAGGTTCTGCTGGGAATACTTTTTTAGATGATCAGGTAAAACTGGATAATAATGTCCATATAGCACACAACGTAAGCCTAGGAAGGTCTACTGTTATTGCAGCCAATACTGCAATAGCTGGAAGCACTAAAATAGGAAAAAATTGCACAGTATCTGGAGCTTGTGGGATCATAGATAATCTTAAGATTACAGATTCTGTTAACATTACAGCGGGTTCTTTAGTAACTAAATCTATTAATAAACCAGGAACTTATACCTCTGGTACACCTCTAATAGAACACAGTTCTTGGAAACGTAATGCTGTAATATTTAAAAAACTTAAAGATTTAATTAAAAAATAATTATGGATGAAATAATCAATATAGAAGAAATACAGGATTATTTACCTCACAGATACCCTTTCCTATTAATAGATAGAGTAGTTGAATTGAAATTAGGAGAGTATATAAAAGCCTTTAAAAATGTAACTATTAATGAACCTTTTTTTGTAGGACATTTTCCAGACAAGCAAGTAATGCCAGGAGTTCTAATTCTTGAAGCAATGGCCCAAGCTTCTGGAGTATTGGGGTTTAAAACAATGGATAAAAAACCTGAGGAAGGTTCCATCTACTATTTTGTAGGAGCTGACTCACTTCGTTTTAAACAACCTGCTATACCTGGAGATAAAATTATTTTAGAGTCAAAAGTGGTGACTAATAAGAAAGGTATATGGAAATTTGATTGTAAAGCAACTGTAGAAAGTGAAGTGATTGCAGAGGCGATTATCCTTTGCGCTGATAGACCAAAATAAGAAATGCATCACCCAACGGCTATAATCGATCCAAAAGCAAAATTAGATAAAGATGTGGTAGTTGGACCTTATTGTGTGATAGGTCCAAATGTGAAAATTGGTTCAGGAACAGTATTAGAGTCTCATGTTATTATTAAGGGCAATACTAAACTTGGAAAAAAAAACCATGTGTTTCAATTCTCTACTGTAGGAGATGGAAGCCCAGATAAGAAATATCAAGGTGAACCCACTAAACTTATTATTGGTGATGAAAACCAAATTAGGGAAGGGGTAACTATTCATAGAGGGACTGTTCAAGAAAAAGGAATTACAAGAATAGGAAACAGAAACCTTCTGCTTGCTTACTCTCATGTTGCCCATGACTGTGAGATTGAAGATGACGTAGTCTTAACTAACCAAGCAGCCTTAGCGGGGGCAGTGAAAGTTGGAACAGGAGCAATACTTGCTGGCTACGCTATAGTTCATCAATTTTGTTCGATAGGTCCTCACAGTTTTTGCGCCATGGGAAGTACTATAAATAAAGATATTCCAGCTTTTGTAAGGGTAAAGGGTAACCCTGCTAAACCATATGGCATTAATACAGTAGGTTTGAAAAGATTAGGTTTTTCTACTAGAGCTATAGAGGCTTTGAGGTCAGCTTATAGATCAACATATCGAAAAAATTTAACTATAGAAGAAGCTTTAAAGGAGCTTAGACCACTTTCTAATAAGCATAAAGAAGTTAAACTTTTTACCCAAACCATTAGAAAATCTTCTCGTGGAATTGTTCGTTGAAGTCTTTAGAAGCCGAAAATTTAAAAGATAAGACAATAAAAATAGCCTTAGTGGCCGGAGAAGATTCTGGAGACCAGTTGGGTTCTTCTCTAATGAAAGATTTAAACCAGATATTTCCTTTAGTTTCTTTCATTGGAGTAGGTGGGCCAAAAATGGAAGACTCAGGATTAGATTCCTTCTTCGAAATGAAAAGAATATCGGTTATGGGGATTATTGAACCACTACTAAAGATATTTGAATTACTATCTTTAAGGAAAGGATTGAAAGAATTTCTTTTAAAAGAAAAACCTGATCTATTTATAGGAATTGATTCTCCAGATTTTAATCTACCTATTTCTAAATACTTAAAAAGAAATGGAATTAAGACAATTCAATATGTTAGTCCCTCTATTTGGGCATGGAGGAAGGGCAGGATTAAGACAATTGAAGGATCTGTAGATAAAGTCCTGACCCTATTTCCTTTTGAGAATGTAGCTTATAAGAATTCATCTGTTGAGACTCATTTTGTTGGACACCCATTGGCACATAGGATCTCAGAAAATATAGATAAGAAAGAATTAAAAAAGAAAAACTTTAATATTCATGAGGAACAAATGGTTGCACTTCTTCCTGGAAGTAGAAAATCAGAGGTTCTAAAGATGGCTGAAGTGTTTATCAAAGCGGCAGAATTGATTAAAAGTTTTGATGAAAATACTAAATTCTACATGCCTTTATCAGATAAAAATCATAAAGAACTTATACCAAACTATGAAAAATATTCTTGGATTAACTTTTCTGTAGGTAATTCACTAGAAGTTCTTGCTGCTTCTGATATAGGATTAATTACTTCGGGAACCGCCTCACTAGAGGCTGCACTTTTGAGAACGCCTGTAGTTGTTTCTTACAAGACAAATTGGTTAACTTATTTAATAGTGAAACCTCTTTTAAATATAGATAACTTTTCTCTACCCAATCTCCTGGTAGGGGAAGCTATTTTTCCAGAGTTATTACAGGCAAAAGTAACTGCAGAAAATCTTTTTAGCTGCTATAAAAAAGTCTTAGAGAATAAGGGGGGTTATTTGAATTATTTTCAAGAAATCCATAAAGAATTAAAGGCTGATGGTCCAAATACTTCTGCTAAAGTTATAGCAGAATCACTTTAAATTCTTCTAAAAGTAATCTAACAAAAGCTCATTCCAATAGGCTAGAATTATCTAGATCTTTTTTATAACATTTATCATTACTTAACTATCTAGTTATTACCTTTTAAAGAAAATGGAAACTCAGAATTTTGTTCACTTACATATTCATTCTGAGTATTCACTCTCAGATGGAATTATTAGAATAGAAGAGTTAGTAGAGCATGCGGTAGAGAATGATTTTCATTCTATAGCCTTAACTGATTTAACTAATCTTTTCGGGCTAATAAAATTCTACAGGACTGCTAGAAATAAGGGCATAAAGCCCATTGTTGGATGTGAAGTTCAATTAGCAAAAGATGAGTCCAGCAATGGAGCACCTCTAGTTCTTTTAGTTAAGAATAAAAAAGGTTACACCAATCTAACTAAATTAGTCTCAAAAGCTTATCTTGATGGTCAATCTTCCGGTATCCCTCTAGTTAAAGTAGATTGGTTAGAAGATAATTCTGAAGGATTGATAGCTTTATCTGGAGGACAAAATGGTCATATAGGGCAAGCAATCTTATTAAATAATATCGATTTAGCTAGAAAAAGAATCACTTTCTTTAAAAAGATTTATGGTGAAGATTTCTTCATTGAAATACAAAGAATTGGAAGAGAAGATGAAGAGCTCTACAACAATTTAGCTATTACTTTAGCTCAAGAAATGAGAATACCTGTAGTAGCTACCAACGATGTTAGATTTTTGAAGCCTATCGATCCTGATGATGAAAGCCCCTCTGACTTTGAAGCACATGAAGCTAGAGTGTGTATTCAAAGGGGAGAAGTATTATCTGATACATCAAGAACAAAAGACTTCATGGAGAGCCAATATCTTAGTTCTTGTGAGGAAATGATAGAAAGGTTTTCTGATGTTCCTGAGTCTATAGAAAATACAGTTCTAATCTCGAAAAAGTGTAACTTAGAATTAGAGCTGGGAGAGTTTTATCTACCTGATTTTGAAGTTCCAGGGACCTCAAACACAAAAGAATATCTAAAGAAGAAAGCTAAAGAAGGTCTAGATAAAAGATTTAAAGAAATCTCCAGTTCAGTAAATAATTATGAAATAGATATCAAAACATACAAAGAAAGGCTTGATTATGAACTGAATATGATTTGTAAATTAGGATTTGAAGGATATTTTTTGATAGTTGCTGACTTTGTAAATTGGGCTCAAGAGAACGATATACCAGTAGGTCCAGGGCGAGGCTCTGGTGCAGGTTCAATTACCGCTTATGCCTTAGGAATAACAGCAATAGATCCGATTAAATATGATTTACTATTTGAAAGATTTTTAAACCCAGATAGGGTAAGTAACCCTGACTTTGATATAGATTTTTGCATGGAAGGGAGAGATAGGGTCCTAGAGTATGTAACCAAGAAATATGGAAAAGAATCTGTAGCCCAGATTAGCACTAGGGGAACAATGGCAGCAAGAGCAGTTCTAAGAGATGTAGTAAGGGCCTTAGGAAAGCCTTATGGCTTTGGAGACAGATTAGCAAAAGCGATTCCTGATGTGTTGGGTATTTCTTTAGAAGAGGCTTATAAGGAGAAAGAATTTAAAGAATTAATTGATTCAACTGAAGAAAGTAAAGAAGTTTTTGATATGTCACTTAAATTAGAAGGTCTTTCTAGGAGCGTGGGAACTCATGCTGCTGGAGTTGTTATAGCTCCAACTGCATTAACTGACTTTACTCCACTCATAGTTGATCAAGAGAGAGGAACAGTTGCTACACAATTTGATATGGGAGATGTAGAGTCAGCTGGGTTAGTTAAATTTGATTTTTTAGGTCTTAAAACTTTAACAGTGATAGACCGTAGTCTAAAAAGAATCAACCATGAAAGAAAAAAAGAAATTGTAGATATCAGCAATATACCTCTTGATGACAAAGAAACCTTCAAACTTTTGCAAAGAGGTAAGACTACAGGTGTCTTTCAGCTTGAATCTAGAGGAATGAAAGAATATTTAAGACAATTAGAACCGAATAACTTTGAAGATATAGTCAGCATGAATGCTCTATATAGACCAGGGGCCTTAGGTATGAATATGGTCGATTCCTATATTGATAGAAAGCACGGAAGAGAAGAAGTTCCGGATGGTCATGACTCTGTAAAGAAGATTTTGAGTAAAACTCATGGAGTAATAGTTTATCAAGAACAAGTAATGCAAATTGCCCAAGAGCTTTCTGGTTTTACATTGGGTCAAGCTGATATCTTAAGAAGAGCTATGGGAAAAAAGAAAAAAGAAGAGATGGAAAAGATGCGCCAAGATTTTATAGATGGCGCTGCTTCTAATGGTGTTCAAAGTAGGTACGCAGAAAATTTATTTGAGCAAATAGAGCAATTTGCTGGATATGGTTTTAATAGGTCACATTCTGTTGGGTACGCTTTGATAGCCTATCAGACTGCATGGTTAAAGGCTCATTATGCATCTGAATTCATGTCTTCAATTCTCTCATCTGAGATGGATTCAACTGACAGAATACAAATGTTTGTAGAAGATTCTAGATCAATTGGTTTGGAGGTCTTAAAGCCCGATATAAATTTGAGCGAATATGAATTTAAGAATATTGATAATCAGACTATTCTTTATGGACTTGGTGCTTTAAAGGGGATTGGAGAATCTTTGGTAGAGTCAATTACAGAAGCTAGGAAAGAAGGACCATTTAAGGATTTTTATGATTTTTGTTTTAGATTAGGGAGTAATAGATTAAATAAAAGAATATTAATTGTTTTAATTGGTTCTGGAGCTATGGATTGTCTTGGAGATAGGCAAGAACTATTTAATTTAATTGATCCTTCTCTTAAGGAAGTTGAACAATCATTGGAGAGGTCACAAAGTCATATTCAAGATTTATTCAATGATGAACTTCCAAAAGACCGAGAAATTCAAGCAATCAGCGATTCAATAGAAGAATTTGATGTATTAGCTCATGAATGGAGCGCTTTAGGTTTTTATCTAGAGTCTCATCCAATAGAAAATAAAATAGACGAAGTGAAAAAAATGTGTGGTCTATTAATATCTGATTTAGAAGAAACCCCACACATTCAGAGAGTTGCAGGTATGTTGATGCATTTGAATGTAAGGCAAGGCAGACATGGAAGGTATGCTTTTGCAACTTTGGACGATTCGTCTGGAAGAATTGAAGTCTCAGTATGGTCTGAAGTATTTGATACTTATAGGAGTAATCTTAGAAAAGGACAAATAGTAGTAGTTGAAGGAGTAGTAGAAAAAGATAACTTCTCGAGCCACAAAAGTAAGCCAGCCTTTAAAATGGTTGCAGAAAGAATCTTGTCTTTCGATTTAGCAAGAAATGAATATTTAAAATATGTAAGAATTTCTATAGATCAAGATGTAAAAAACTTAGATCTTTTGACCTCCAGATTCAAGGAAATCTCAACTATTGGTTCAGGCAATCCTATAGTTATATCTTATTCAGGGAACAAAGCTAAAGCTGATATAGAGGTAGAAGAAAAAGTACAATTAACAGATAAGTCCTACAAACAAATACAAGAAATTTTTGGTAAGACTAATGTAGAACTAGTGTATTATCCCCCTCCCCACATTCACTAGCCTATAATATCCAGAATGCAAAACGAGTATTTAGATTTTGAGGAGCCCATAGCTACACTCGAAAGAAAGATCAAAGATCTTCAATCTTCTGAGAATACTTCGGGACAAGATATTTCTGGAGAAATATCAAAATTAAATGAATCTATCATTAAGCTAACTGAGAAAATCTATAGCAATTTAAATATTTGGCAATGTGTACAAGTTGCTAGACATCCTCAAAGACCTCATTTTTTAGATTATGTGAATACGATTTGTACTGACTTTGATGAATTACATGGAGATCGTCATTATGGAGATGACAAAGCATTGATAGGTGGTTTAGCTAAGATTGAGGACCATAAGGTAATTGTTATTGGTCAAGAAAAGGGAAGATCAACCGAAGAAAAAATAAAACATAATTTTGGAATGCCTCAACCTGAAGGATACAGAAAAGCAGGAAGGCTCATGAAGTTAGCAGAGCAATTTGATCTTCCTGTAGTAACTTTTGTCGATACTCCTGGAGCATATCCAGGGATAGACAGTGAAGAGAGGGGTCAAAGTGAAGCTATTGCAAGTAACTTGATGCTAATGAGTTCCCTAAATACTCCTATATTAGTAAATATAATTGGAGAAGGTGGTTCAGGAGGAGCTTTAGCTATAGCTGTTGGAGATCATATATCAATGATGAAATATGCAACTTACTCTGTTGCCTCTCCAGAGGCTTGTGCATCTATAGTGTGGAGAGATTCACAAAAAGCACCTGAAGCAGCTGAAGCTATGTTAATGGATGCTCATAATATTCTAAAACTTAAATTAGTAGATGAAATTATTGATGAACCTTTAGGGGGAGCTCATAGAAACCCAAATCAAGCTGCTTTAGGTTTAAAAAATTCTATAATCAAAAACTTAGAAGATTTAAAATCCAAAACTAAATCTTCTTTATTAGATGCCAGAGATAAAAGACTTATGTCTTATGGAAGATAAGCAAATTATGTTTAATTCTTTCTCCTTAAATGAACTTGACTTTGATAAATATAATAAAATAGCAGTAGCGTTTTCTGGGGGAGTAGATTCTTCTGTTTTGCTCCACTTATTGACCTCTCAACTAAAAGAAAGAGATAAAGAAAAGTTGGTTGTTATTCATGTAAATCACTTGATTAGCCCAAATAGTGATTCATGGGAAGAACATTGTAAAAATTTTTGTGCTTCTTTAAAAATAAATTTTGTTTCTTTAAAGATTGAGTCGTTAAATAACAGTAAGATTAATGAGAATTCCTTAAGAGAGGCAAGGTACGAGGCTCTCTTATCATTCATCGATTCAGGTGATGTCTTGCTTACAGGTCATCATCTAGATGATCATTTAGAAACAATTCTTTTTCGGATCCTAAGAGGTACTGGAATAAGAGGATTAATAGGTATAGAAAAAATATCTAAGATTAAAGGGGTAGATTTAATCAGGCCATTATTAAATCATGATAAGGAAAGCTTAGTTGAGTACGCAAAAGTAAATAAAATTAAATGGGTTCAAGATGAATCAAACTCAGACACTTCTATATCAAGAAATTTTATTAGAAAGAATGTTCTTCCTAATCTTAAAAATAAGAATTGGCCTGAATACCATCAATCTTTTTCTCATTTAGCTGGACAAGCAAAAGATGCCAATGAAATCTTAGATGAAGTTTTTGAACTTGATTTGAAGTATTGCAGCTCAGAATTTAAAGAAAAGATATCTATTGAGAAGATAAAGCAATTAAGTCGTCCCAGAGTCTTAAACCTTATTTTTAAGTGGCTAAATTTAAATACTCCTTTAGGTGTTTCAAGTAAATTAGTAGAAGAAATATATGAGAATGTTATTTTTGCTAGTGATGGCTCTAATCCTATTATTTCTCTGGGAAAAAAAGAAGACAAGGGATCTTTTCAAATTAGAAGGTTTAATGGTTTTCTATATTGTCTTCCTTTAACGGAAGCAAAACACCTAAATAATAAAATTTGGAAATGGGATCCTAAAGTTCCATTAAAACTTCCTACGGGCACTCTTTCCACTGAATTTTCATCTGGAATAGGTCTTTCTTCGAAATTTACAAAGTACAGTTTACATGTCCAAGGAAGAATGGGAGGGGAAAGATGTAAGCCTCAGGGTAGGGCTAAATCTCAAAAATTAAAGAAACTTTTACAAGAATATCAAGTTCCACCTTGGATAAGAGATAGAATCCCCATGGTATATGTAGGAGATAAACTTGCAGCAGTATCTGATCTTTGGGTTTGCGAAGATTTTTTAGCTCGTAAAGATGAAACAGGTATAGTTTTAAAGTGGGATGATAATTTAAGGTATTAAAGACTATTCTTAAGTTCTTAATGTTCTTCTTTTGTAACTAGATTCTGGTTTTCTAGTTGCGTTCTCAATTCTTCATGTTTTTCTTTTGTTAATGGATAGAACCAAGTTAGATATAGTGCCGGTAGGAAGAATGCTGCACAACCAATGCAATAAAAGAATCTCAAAGCTAACATCTCTGTATCCCCATTCTCTGCACCAGGAATAAATCCAAAGAAGTCTACTAGTCTAGCTGCAGCCCAAACAGCCAGCATGGCTGATATTTTTGCAATCATCCCATTTAATGCAAAAAAAGTTCCAGCTCTCCTTCCTCCAGTTTTTAAGGAGTCTATATCAACTACATCAGCTAACATTGAAGCAGGTAGGAACTGTAAGCCACCAAAACAAGCTCCTTTCAGAAGAAATAAAGCATGGAATTGAGCGTAATCACCGAATTCTAAGAAGAAGCATAAAAAACTTACTGTTCCTGTTCCAATTAGAGTTATACAAAAAGCTCTGTGTTTCCCAATAACCTTACCTAACCATAACCAAAAAGGGATAGCTACAAATCCTGCAATAAAGTACCTAGCGTAAGAAGCACCAACAGTTTCTATACCAATTACATCTCTAACAAACCATAAAGAGAGAGTATTGCGGAATGATTCACCAGCAATCACTAAGAAGATAATAGTCAGTATCCTGACTAGAAGGGGGTTTTCTCTTGCATATTTTAAACCTTCTCTTAAAGGAATTTTTTTCTTAACCTCTGGCATAGGATCAGGCACTTTCCAGATAGCTATTGCAGCAAAAATAGGTAAAAGAAGAATAATTCCTAGTCCCATATAACCCAATATGTCCTTCATTTGATTAGATGTAGAAAAATCTTGGAATAAGAAGATTGCAGCAAGCATTCTACTTAAACCTTCTTTTATAGATATGCCATCCCCTGAAACCTCAACTGCTAGGGGGATTAGAGCTGAAATAAGTAGACCTATTAATGTAAAAGCTTCTCTTCCACTCACGATACGAGATCTTTGATGGTATTCAGTAGATATTTCTGCTCCCCATGCACCATAAGGGATGCCAATAATAGTAAAACCTAAATACATTAAGACCATCCAAAAAAGAAAGTAAGTAACAGTTATGTCATCGCCAGGTACGAAAAGCTTATAAACTGCAATCATCATTATGGGAACACCTAAAATTATCCAAGGCTTCCTTCTCCCATACCTTGTTGCCGTCATGTCGCCCCATTGTCCTATCAATGGATCGGTAATGACGTCAGTTAATCTTGCAATTAAAAGGAGATCAGCCAATAAAGCAAGTTGGAACTTTGTTACTTCAGAATAGAAAGGTATAAGCCAAATTGCTATAGGGTATCCAATCATTGCTAGAGGAGTGCCTAAACCTCCATAAGCCATAATTTTACTTCTAGTTACTGACAACAAAGAAGTCATCCTTTTCCCCTTTTTGAATAGAGAGTAAGACTATATTGAAAAAAAGAATTTAGCTAGAAGATATTTTATTTAATCCACTTATAACAGAAAGAAAACTAGCTATAACAGTGTTGGCATGCATTCCGACTCCCCAAGAAGACTTATCTTCACTTTGAATTTCTATGTATGCTACAGCCTTTGCATCTGAACCTGTACTAATAGCGTGCTGATGGTAATCTGAAACTTTCACAGATAGATTAAGGTCCTTCTTTAGAGCTTTTATAAAGGCATCTATAGGGCCATTTCCTGATCCTTCAATTAGTTTTTCAATGCCGTCTTCGATGATTTTAACTTTAAGGAGATCTTCTTGAGACTCACTGCTGGAAGAAGACTCAATGCGATGTTCAATAAAATTATATCTTCCAATATTGTCTAGATAGGTTTTTTGAAAAGTTTCCCAAATTTCGGAGGCAATAATTTCTTTACCTGTCTGATCTGTTATTTTTTGAATAATCTGACTAAATTCTATCTGTAATCTTCTAGGCATACTCAAACCATGATCTCTCTCTATTAAATAAGCCACTCCCCCTTTCCCTGATTGACTATTAACCCTAACCACTTCTTCATAAGTTCTTCCGACATCAGAAGGGTCAATAGGTAGATAAGGAACTTCCCATAAGGGGCTGTTGGTTTCTCTCATAGAATCAAAACCTTTTTTTATTGCATCCTGGTGAGAGCCAGAAAAAGCTGTAAAAACAAGATCGCCAGCATAAGGGTGTCTAGGATGAACAGGCAGTTGATTGCAATATTCAACTTCCCTCATTATTGCATTGATATCAGAAAAATCTAGATGAGGATCTACACCTTGGGTTAGCATATTAAGTGATAAAGAGACTAAATCTACATTTCCTGTTCTTTCTCCATTTCCAAATAAAGTTCCTTCGATACGATCTGCACCAGCAAGAATTCCTAACTCAGTTGCTGCAACTGCAGAACCTCTATCATTATGTGGATGAAGACTAACGATAACATTTTCTCTATTCTCTAAATTTCTACACATCCATTCAATTTGATCTGCATAAATATTAGGGGTAGCTAATTCAACTGTTGCAGGAAGATTAATTATAGATTTTTGTTCTTTTGTTGGCTTCCATATTTCATTTACTGCATTGCAAACCTCTAAGGCATAAGGAAGTTCTGTCCCTGTAAAACTTTCTGGGCTGTATTCAAATTTCCAATTAGTTTCGGGCTGTTTTAAAGAGCATTCAAGGACCCAGCTTGCACCTTCTTTAGCAATTTCCTTAATGCCCTTTTTATCACTTTTAAAAACAACTTTTCTCTGAACAGTAGAAGTTGAGTTATAAACATGGAGGATAGCATTTCCTACTCCTTTGAGAGATTCAAAGGTTCTTTCTATCAATTCTTTTCTAGATTGAGTTAAAACTTGAATACAAACATCTTCCGGAATAAGATCTTCCTCAATTATCTTTCTTACGAAATCAAAATCAGTTTGTGAAGCTGCTGGAAATCCTACCTCTATTTCCTTGAAACCTATATCTAAAAGAAGTTTAAACATTCTTAACTTTTTCTCTTCTCCCATAGGCTCTATAAGAGCTTGGTTCCCATCTCTTAAATCAACACTACACCAAATAGGAGCCTTATCTATTCTCTTTTCAGGCCATACTCTTTCCTCCATTTCAATTTTTGGAAAAGGTTGGTACTTTGAAATTGCCTTGTTAATAATCTTTTTCATTTTTTACAGTTTTATCTATATCCACTCTTTTAAAGATGGAATCTTTAATTTAATTTAAGATAATATTAGAAATATAACTATAGAGATGGACCCGGCAAGTTCTGAAAATCAGAGACCGGGCTGCTAAGTCGCAGGATTAAAATGTTTAGTACATCTAAAAACATGATAGGGCAGTATATATAGGCAATTAGAAGGGTCAAGTTAACTTAAAAAAATAACATCATATGACGGAATCAACTTTTCAAAAATTAACCAAGTTGGGATACCAATTTTGGTCACGTAAAGGTTTTAATAATAATTCAACAGAAACTACTCCTTTAACTTATATTCTTAAAGATAAATTATTAATAATAGGTAATAAGAATGAATTTGATACTTATCCAAGAGTCTTACCCTCTATTGTAAAAATTTTGGGATTAACTAAGCATGAAATCACGCAGGTAAGTGAAGTAGAAAATTTGCCTTATGAATTAGATTTAGTAATAAATTTTTCTGAAAATAGAATTAAAAAAGGAAAAAAGAATATTAAATTTGATTCTTTAAAAGTTTTAATGAGTGACAATAAACTTAAAGAAACTTTTATTAAAGAGTTACAAGAAATAAAGCTTTAATGGATTCAGAATTAAATATCAAATATCGATATATGCTTGAAGCTGATATCGAAATAAGCAGAGCCATTGAGGTGGGTTCAAATCCAGTTCCTTGGTCAAAGAAGAACTTCTTAGACTGTTTAAACAGAGACTATTATTGCTTAATACAAGAATTTGATAACAAGGTTTCAGGTTTTGCCATTCAATCTTTTTCATTAAATGAATCCCATCTTCTTAATATTGGAATACAAGAAACATTTAGAAATAAAGGTTTGGGTCAGGAACTATTAGATCAGATGGTTTATGCTTCAGAGTCTATGGGAAGTAAGAAGATTTTTTTAGAAGTTAGAGTGTCAAATAAACCTGCTATAAAGCTTTACTATAAATCAGGATTTAAAAAAATTTCTGTTAGAAAAAACTATTATAGATTACCAGTTGGAAGGGAAGATGCTTTTCTTATGTCTAAGAAACTAAAGAGGCCTTGGAGATTGTTTTAGTTTTTATTCTCAATTAACTCATCAATATGGGTAGAAATCTGCTCAGGAGAAGTTTGTGGTGAAAATCTTTTTACCGGTTCTCCATCATTGTTTATTAGGAATTTAGTAAAATTCCATTTAATCTTTTCTGTACCTAACAAGCCAGGTTGGCTACTAGTCAAGTACTGAAATAATGGGTGAGCTGAGGGTCCGTTTACATCCACTTTAGAAAAAATAGGAAAGGTAACATTGTAGTTTACAGTACAAAAATTTGATATTTCTTTTTCATTTCCTGGTTCTTGTTTTCCAAATTGATTACACGGAAATCCAAGTACTTCAAAGCCATTATTTGAATGTTTCTTATAAAGGTCTTGAAGTCCTTTGTACTGAGGAGTAAAGCCACATTTACTAGCTGTATTTACTATTAGCAAAGTTTTGCCAGAATAGTCATTTAGGTTCTTTTCTTCACCTTTAATATCCTGACAAGAAAAGCTGTATATATTTTTTATTTCATCCATGTCTTTCTTAAATTTACTATGACTATTATAGTTTTAATCTGATAAGTTGTTTAAAAAAGTTCAGGAGGACAAATGGAATATAGAAAATTAGGAAATACAGATATAGAAGTAAGTCTAATCTGTCTAGGAACAATGACTTGGGGGCAGCAGAACACAGAAGAAGAAGGACATGAGCAGATGGATTATGCTTTAGAAAGGGGGGTGAATTTTTTTGACACTGCTGAGATGTACTCTGTTCCTCCCATGGCTGAAACTCAGGGCAGCACTGAAAAGATAATTGGAACTTGGTTTAAAAAAACTGGCAATAGGGACAAAGTCATCTTAGCTTCAAAAGTTGCAGGGAGAAGCAGAATGGATTGGATCAGAGGTAAGGAAACAAAATTGGATAGGAAAAATATAGAACAAGCTATAGAAGAAAGCCTAAAAAGACTTCAAACTGATTATATAGATCTTTATCAATTGCATTGGCCAGATAGACCAATAAATTTATTTGGTGGAGGGTTAGGTTATAAGCACATAGAGGCTGAAACAATTGAAATTTCTGAAACATTAGAAGTGTTAAGTGATTTAGTAGAGCAAGGCAAGATAAGGTATGTTGGGCTTTCTAATGAAACACCTTGGGGCCTATCAGAGTTCTTGAAGTATTCTGAATCAAAAAAATTTCCCAGAGTGGTATCTGTTCAAAATGCTTATAATCTTTTGAATAGAACTTATGAACAAGGTTTGTCTGAATTCTCTTATAGGTCATCAGTGGGGCTTTTAGCATATTCACCTCTAGCTCAAGGATATTTAAGTGGAAAATACCTAGATGGAGCTAGACCAGAAGGAGCTAGAACAACTTTATTTGAAAGAGGTCAGAGGTATGAAACTAAATTTGCAGAAGAAGCAATTAGGTCTTATGTGACTTATTCAAAAGACAGAGGTTTGGATCCCTCAGTCTTTGCTAATGCTTTTGTTAATTCAAGAGATTTTGTTACATCTAACATTATTGGAGCAACTAATATGGAACAACTTAAGTTAGCCATAGATAGTTTTGAAGTAAAGTTAACGGAAGAAGATTTTAAAAAAATAGATGAAATACACTCTCACTGCCCTAACCCTTGTCCATAATTGAAGTTACAACTAACTTTTAACTTAGTCGTTTAAATGAATAAGGATGGATTCATAAATATCTTATTAATTTTAGGAGTTATCTTGGGTCTTTCATTGGCTCTTGTTTCTTCTATAAGGGATACCAGTTTTGATACCAAAGCTGGCTGGGTTGCAATGGTAGAAGACAACCAGATAAGCAAACAGAAGTATTTATTGCAAATAGAAGGGTTAAGTTTAGACAAGAGAAGCCCATTAACAGAAGAAGATAAAGCTTTTGTTTTAGAAAGAATGATTGAAGAAGAATTATTAATCTTAAGAGCTAAAGATTTAGGCATGTTTTCTTCTAATACGATGATCAGAGGAGCAGTTGTTCAACAAATGATTAATATGATCATTTCAGAAAACTCTTTAAGTATCATTTCAGACGATGATTTAAAGAAATTCTATAACAATAATAAAGGCTTCTTTACAAATGCAGATAGACTAAGGATAAAACAAGTCTTTTTTTCAGATAGCAAAGGAGATGCCCTAGAAAGAGCTCAAAGCACTTATCTGGATCTAATAGAAGGAAGGAGTTTAGAGCAAATAATTGCTAATTCTGATAAGACAGCATTAGAAATCCCAGACACTTTAATGACATTAGCAAAAATAAGAGAATATATTGGGCCTTCTTTAATGCAAGTGGCTAAAATGCTCCAGCCTGGAGATTTTACTTCTCCCAAAAAAGTTCAAAATGGTTACAAGATAATCTTTTTAATTCAAAGGAGAGATGCTTCGCCTCCTTCATTTGAACTGATAAAAGATAGAGTTAGGGCTGAATATAAAAAAAGAAAAGATGATCAGGCATTAAGAGATTATCTAAAGCAACTAAAAAATTGGTATGAGATCGAACGCAATCTTGATATCTAAAAGTAATATTTATTTAATAGTAATTACCTTCCTTCTATTGGGTCTTTCCTTGAACTCATTCTCTCACCAAAGAAGTGAATCTTATTCCAAGTGGACTATAGAGAAGGAAAATAAAGAAAATTTAATTAGTATTATTTTCTCCATAAGGTTATCAAATCTTAATAAATTAGAAGGGCCTTTGAGGGGAGATTGGGAAAATAAAGTCTCAAAAATAATCATTTCTTCTTTTGAATTTGATGCTAGTTGTTCTGTAAATAGCAAACCAAGAACAGTTATATCTAGGCAAAATGATATTTTTAAGCTTCACTGGACTTTACTATGCTTAGAAGAAATTCAAAAAATAAATGTTAATATTTTTTTTAATAAAGATCCTACCCACTCTCATATAGCTAGGTACACTTACAGTTCAGATTTGTCCACAGAAAAATTATTTTCAGCTCAATCAAGAAGTTGGTATTTTAACGAAAACGCAAACTCTGGAGAGAGCTCTACAAATTCTTTTTTAGATTATGTCCTTCTAGGGATTAAACATATTTCTACTGGCTATGATCATTTGGCCTTTCTATTTGGCTTGCTGTTACTAAACCCAAGAATGAAAAGATTAATTTTAGCAATCACTGGCTTTACCATAGGTCATAGTATTACTCTCAGTCTTGCTGTGATGGAATTGGTTAGACCTGTAAGTGCTTTTATAGAAGCTCTTATAGGGTTTTCAATTGCTATTTTGGGTTTAGAGTATTTGATTCGCAATCAGCCAAATAAGTTAACTTATATGAGAAGCACTTTTTTGTTCCTTTTTTTATTTCTTTTAGCTTATATCTTCTATTTTGATGGTAGTAATATCACTGGTTTATTAGGCTTGTTGATATTTAGCTTCTGTTACTTAACTTTAATTTCTGGAAGACATTCATGGTTCTTATCCTTATTTTTGGCCTGCGCTTTTGGTTTGATACATGGTTTTGGTTTTGGAGGCTTCCTTTTTGAAGTAGGTTTATCAGAAAAAAATTTTTTAAAGGCCCTTTTTGGGTTTAATCTTGGTGTAGAGTTGGGTCAACTCTTAGCCATAGGTATTTTTCTAACTTTTCTTTACTTTATAACAAAGTTCAAAATAAAAACCCAAGAATATATTAATCCTGTATTAGCAATTATATTAGTTACTATTGGTACTTACTGGTTTGTTTATAGAGTAATTTAGGGCTAAATTATTTTTATTTTTTCTGCTTGGGGACCTTTTTCTGTGTCTTCAACTGTAAACCTGACTCTCGTATTTTCTCTTAATTTTCTTCTATCTTCTGGTTTAACTGCCCTTAAGTGGACAAAAAGGTCTCCCCCTTTATCCCTTATCAAGAAACCATAACCTTTACTTGGATCAAACCATTTTATTGTTCCTGTTTCTACTTTAAATGCTCTTTTTATTCTTCTTCCATATACAAAACCTAAAATAGAAAAGAAACCTAAACTCCATAAAAGAGTAAAAGAGATTAACCAGATATTTCTTCCAATTCCAGACACTAAGCTTGCAAATAAGAAAGCATAGATTGCTGCGAAGATTGCACTTGTAACTAGTGACCTAAAAAGCATTTCATCACCTAGTAACTATTATAGTTGAATAAAATTATTTCTTCTTAGATCAGAGGAGTTTTTGTATTTCCTTAATTTGTAGTTCCAACAAACGTATTTCTTGTGAAATTATTTTAAATCTCTGCTTTTGGGTCTTAACTAATTCAAAAGGGGCTTTGCTTAAGAACTTTTTATTATTCAGTTGATTAGAAATGGCCTCCTTTTCTTTCTGTAGTTTAAGTACATTTTTTTTGATTCTTATATCTTCTTCTTCAGCTTCAATTAACCCTTCTAGTGGGATTAACACTTTTAAGTTTTTATGGAAGTTAATTGCTGAGGCAGGCGCCTTATTTTTTTTGTCTATCCAATTAAGAGAATCTAAACTAGCTAGTTCCTTAATAAGGTAATTATAAGATTCAGCTCTTTTTTTGTCAGCTGGGCTACCTTTGTCAAGAAAAGCAGAGATCTTCAGCGAAGGTTTAATTCTCATTTCTCCCCTTATGTTTCTTATTCCTGAAACAATTACCTTTAGCCACTCAATGTCTTTGAACTGATTTGAAGGTTTTCTTTTTCTACCAATAGGGTATTTGCTTACCATAATGCTTTTATTTTTGTCTTTATGAAAAGTTTTAAACTGCTGCCATAATTCTTCTGTAATAAAAGGCATTATTGGATGTGCTAATCTTAAAGATTCCTCTAAAGTGCAAACAAGAGATTTTAGTATTGCTCTTTTTTCAGAAGCTTTATACTCTGAGCTAGATAAACGGATCTTACAGATTTCTATATACCAATCACAAAATTCATTCCAGATAAAATCGTAAATTGTCTGAGTAATTAAATCGAATCTATATTCTTCAAAATACGTATTAACTTTTTCTGAAGCTTCATTCAATTTTTCTTTGATCCATAAATCAGGTGAATCTTTTGATTCTAGTTTTCCAAGACCTTTGGTTTTTGAAACCTGTAGATCAATAAACCTAGCCGCATTCCAGAGTTTATTGCAGAAGTTTCTATATCCTTCTACACGTTTCATATCAAAGTTTACATCTCTTGAACCAGATGCCAATGAGCAGAAAGTTAACCTTAAAGCATCTGTTCCATAGGCTTGAATGCCTTCAGGAAAGTCTTTAATTGTCTGTTTTTCAATCTTTTCTTTCATTTTTGGTTGCATTAAACCCTCAGTTCTTTTTTTGATTAGAGTCTCCAGGTCTATGCCGTCAATAATATCTAGTGGATCTAAGATATTTCCTTTTGATTTAGACATTTTTTGCCCTTCCGAATCTTTAACCAACCCATGTATAAATATTTTTTTGAAAGGCACTTCGGAGATAAAATGTGTAGTCATCATTATCATTCTTGCAACCCAGAAAAAAATTATGTCAAAGCCTGTTACTAATACATCAGTAGGGTGATATTTTTTTAATAAATTGGTTTTTGAAGGCCAACCTAAAGTAGAGAAGGTCCACAAAGCAGATGAAAACCAAGTATCTAAAACATCCTCTTCCTGATAAATTTTTTGTTTAGGATCTAATTTGTATCTAGTTCTTACAGACTCTTCGCTTTGTCCTACATAAATATTTTCTTTTTCATCTAGCCATGCAGGGATTCTATGACCCCACCAGAGTTGTCTGCTTATACACCAATCTTGAATATCTTTCATCCAGCCAAAATAATAGTTTTCCCAATTTTTTGGAACAAATTCGGTATGCCCTTTTTTTACTACATTCATAGCTACTTTAGACATCGACTTAACATTTAAAAACCATTGGTAGGTTAGAAGTGGTTCAAGAATTGAATTACTCCTATCTCCTCTAGGAATGTTAGTTTTATGAGGATCTACTTTTTCTAAGAGCCCAAGATCTTTCATTTCTTTAATCACTTTCTTTCTAGCTTCAGGAACGTTCAATCCTTGAAAGGTTTTAGGGACTTCTTGATTCATGGTCCCATCTAAATTAAGAATGTTGACAGAAGGCAGTTTGTGTCTTTTTCCTATTTCAAAATCATTAAAATCATGAGCTGGAGTTATTTTTACGCAGCCAGTACCAAACTTAGGATCAACATAATTATCTTTAATAATAGGAATTTCTCTTTTACTAAGAGGAAGTAATACTTTTTTTCCAACTAATTTTTTGAACCTGGGATCTTTAGGGTTTACAGCTATGGCTGTATCTCCCAGCATTGTTTCTGGTCTAGTTGTTGCTATTGTTACATGACCCTTTCCCAGTAACGGGTATTTAAAGAACCAAAGATTTCCTTCTTCCTCTTCATTAGAAACCTCTAAATCAGATACTGCTGTTTGAAGTGAAATATCCCAATTTACTAATCTTTGTCCTCTATATATTAATCCTTGATCATAAAGTCTTATGAAAACTTCCTGAACAGCTTTACTCATGTCAGGGCTCATAGTAAAAGCTTCTCTTGACCAATCCACAGAAGCTCCTAATCTTCTTAGTTGATTGGTAATCTTATTTCCTGATTTATCTTTCCATTCCCAGACCTTTTTTTCAAAAGCTTCTCTTCCTAAAGATTCTCGGCTTAGGCCCTCTTTTTCTATTTCTCTTTCCACAACCATTTGAGTGGCTATACCGGCATGATCAGTTCCAACTTGCCAAAGAGCATCAAATCCCGACATCCTTTTATATCTTATTAATGAATCCATAAGAGTGTCTTGAAGTCCATGGCCCATATGAAGCGAGCCAGTAACATTTGGAGGGGGAATCATTATGCAGAAAGAAGGCTTTTTACTTGCAGGGTCAGCATTAAAATAAGCTGAAGACTCCCATTTTTTGTACCATTTTTTTTCAATATTTACTGGTTCAAAAATCTTTTTCATTTTTTAGGTTTCTATAAAACTTGGGTTAAGACCCATAGATACACATTCTTTCCATGTGTTAGCGGCTCTTGTTCTTAGCTCTCCATTATCTGTAATAACCAGTTGGTAATAAAAAAGATAATCTGAAGTTTGATTTGGCAGGTCTGGATCTATATTCAATAGCATCTTGTGGTCTTCAGCTGTAAATATACTTCCTGGATAACCAATTTCTACAAAAACCTTTTTTTGACTTTTATGTGTTAAGCAGTGAGGCAGTAAAAGATCTTCTGGGTAACACCAAAGTAATTCATCTAGCTCTTCTGCTTCATCTGCTGATTCACACCTAATATCTACTTTATCTATTGATGGGTAATTTAGATTACCTAAAAAAATTTCAGCTACAAAAAGGCAACTATGCTTTAAAGCTTCTTTTTTAGTAGAACCCCCAGAAAGGAATTTTGTTTGAAGCATTCTAGTTATTAAGACTGATCAATCAGATAATGACTTAGAAGGGGAACAGGTCTACCTGAAGCACCTTTTGCCGCACCATTGTAGTGGGCAGTTCCAGCTACGTCTAAATGAGCCCAACTAAAGTCTTCGGTAAACCTAGAAAGAAAACATGCAGCAGTTATAGTTCCTGCTCTACCACCTATATTGGCAATATCAGCAAAATTACTATCTAGATCTTTTTGGTAGACATCCCATATCGGTAGTTGCCAAGCTCTGTCATTTGCACTTGTTCCAGCATTAAGAAGTTTTTGAGCTAATCTATCATCGTTACTCATAAGCCCAGAAGTTGAATGCCCCAAGGCAATAATACAAGCACCCGTTAAGGTAGCAATGTCTACTACTGACTTGGGTTTGAATCTTTTTGCGTAGGTTAATGCATCTGCTAAAACAAGTCTCCCTTCAGCATCTGTGTTCAGAATCTCAACAGTTAACCCTGACATGGTTCTTACAACATCTCCAGGTTTAGTGGCCTTACTTCCTGGCATATTCTCAGCACTAGCTACCATTCCAACAATATTGATTGGAATTTTTAGTTCAGCCATAACTTGCATAGTACCAATTACGCTAGCTGCACCGCACATGTCAAATTTCATCTCATCCATAGCAGCTCCTGGTTTAAGACTTATGCCACCAGTATCAAAAGTAATTCCTTTTCCTACTATCATATGAGGCTGCTCACCTTTTTTTCCTCCTTGATAATTCAATGTGATTAATTTAGATTCTTGAGCACTTCCATTTCCTACAGATAAAAGACAATCCATTCCTAGCTTCTTCATCTCTTTTTCACCTAATACTGAGCATTTTAAAGAAGAGTATTTTCTTGCAGCTGATCTTGCTTCTTTCGCTAGGTAGGAAGGAGTGCAAACATTTCCAGGAAGATTACCAAGATCTTTAGCTGTATTTGATCCTCTTGCTATAGCTTGTCCAACTTTAATGCTGCGATTTAGATCTTTCTGTGAAATATTAGAATTTATTGATAAAGATACTCTTTTTAACAACACCTTTTTTTGATTCTTTTTATTTAATTTTGCATCGTATGTGTAGGAATTATTCTCAAATAAGAAAGCTAATTGCTGAATAACCCACTTGTCACTTTCTCCACTTACATTTAATTTTGGAATAGAGACAAGAGAACTAGTTGCATTGCTTGAAATAGCAGCACTAACTATCTTTGTTAGTATCTTAGTTGCTTCTTGTCTTGATATCTTTCTTCCTTTTTTACCGCATCCAACTATGTAGGTTCTATGGGCTTTAATACCTGAAAGGGCAGGCAGATAAGCACCTTGACCTAGTTTATTTTTTATTTCACCTATCCTCCTTAATTTTTTTAAATTCCCCTTACTGGCATTATCTATTTTCTTAAGTTCTTCAGTAAATGGACCCTCATAACCGCCCACTATCAAACTTTCAGAGTTAGCGCTGATTAATTCTTTAATATTTTTTAAGTTTAAGTTTATGGATAATCGCTTTTTCATCATTCACTCCTTAATTTCATCTATACTTTTACCTTATGCTAATAATTAAGTTCTTAAATTATTTTAATTGAAACAATATTACCCTTTTCTTGTCGAATTGATATTTCAATAGCAAAATAAATTAATTATTTAATTAAAAAACAATGATCTTACAACGTTACCTACTCAAGGATATTTTCTCACATACAGGGGCAGTAGGTTTAGTTTTTCTGCTTGTTATTATGGCTTCAAGATCTATTCAGTATTTAGAGCAAGTTTCTAGAGGAGAACTAAGCCCAGAAATAGTTTTCTGGGTTATCTTGCTAAGATTGCCTGAATTCTTAGAATTAATTATTCCTTTTAGTCTTTTTATTAGTTTGGTCCTTGTTATAGGCAAGCTTAGTTCAAATAATGAGCTCATTATTCTCGAACAGAACGGATATTCAGATTCAAAAATAATTAAGTTATTTTTATCAATTGGTTTATTTTTTGGACTATTAACTTGCTTATTTTCTTTTTGGGTTACACCTTTGTTCAAAAAGAGCTTAGACGATATTCTTGATCAAACTTCTTTTCAGGATGACTTTTATTCAATTCAACCAGGAAAATTTACTACTTTAGATGGTAACTCAGTATTTTATGCTGAGGATAAAATAGACGGAGTCTTTTTAAATATTTTTCTCAAAATTCCTTCAGCAGGATTGCTGGATACTAAAAGATTTTTAATTGCTAAAAGGTCTTTAGTTACAGAGGATAATCCTAATTTAATAACTTTTGAAGAAGGCAGTACTTTCAGTAAAGAAGGTAATAACCAAATTGAGATGAGATTTGAGTCTTTGACGATGGACGTAAGTAGTACTTTATCTTCAAATGAAGTAAATCCAATACAGAGTTATACATCTCAACATTTATCTTCTACAACCTTGTGGAAGATTTCTATGCCTTTACTTTGTGTTGTTATAGTTTTTATAGCCTTACCTCTTGGCAGAGTTGCACCAAGACAGGGAAGATACTCAAAAGTTTTACCCAGCGTATTAGTTTTTTTAATCTATTTGGGGTTACTTATTTTAATTAAGGGATGGCTTGATGAAGGCAAAATGGACTTTGCTCCTAGCCTTCTTTTAGTTCATTTTAGTTTTTTATTATTAGGTTTCTTTTTACTTTATCGTTTCTCAATGTTTAGGGGTAAATAATGAAATTTCTTTTTGGAGATATGGTTGAGAGAAACATAAGCTTACAAGTCCTTCTTTCTTTAATAATTGTTGCTGTTGTTATTGGAGCTATTGATTTAATCTTTTTATTTTTAAATGAATTATCTGATGTATCTGAGAGCTATAGCTTTCAGCAGATTCTTATTTATTGCTTAAAAAGCTTTCCCTATAGACTTTTCGATTTAACTTCTTATATCTGTTTAATTGGATTAATAATTGGTATAGGTGCTTTAACCGATAGAGGAGAAATGATCGGAACTCAAATTTTAGGAAAATCCTTAGCATCAATCTCTTTAGCTGCTTTCAGACCAGTCCTTTTAATAATGATATTAGGAATTTTTGCTTCTGAGTTCGTTATTCCTGGTTTATCTCAATCTGCTGAAGAAAATAGATTCCAACTTCAAGATAAAGCATCAGTTAAAAAAGGTTATTGGAATGGCAATAAAGAAAATATTAGCTTCTTTCTTTCCGCTCCAGAAAGAGATCAAATTTTAGGACTTACAGTTTACGAATTTGATGAGAACAGAAATTTTTTAAGATCCACTTTTGCTCCTAAAGCAAATTTAGAGGAAGGAATTTGGAAAACTCAACAACAAGAAGTAATTTTTAGCACTAAATCTAACAGCGTTCTTGTTCCTCCATCTCTCAGTCTAGATTTAGACCAGATGCTTTCACCAAAATACCTCCCTCTGAGTAATTTATACCTTCAATCCAAGCGAAATTATTCTAAATATAGAAAAAAGGAAATGTCACTAGAATTTTGGAGAAAGGTTCTTCAACCCTTCATTACTTTTTCTCTAGTGTTATTAGCCATGTCTTTTCTAATTGGTCCCATGAAGGAACAAAAAACTGGCCAAAGGATCCTGATAGCTATAGGAATGGCCTTTGCATTCGATTTAAGTCAAAAATTATTAGGAAGTATTTCTGTGGTTTCTCAGATACCAACAATCACTTCTGTACTCCTTCCACCAATAATAATAATTTGTTTATCCTTGATTTTACTTAAGAGAACATAGGATCTTTTTAATCTATATTTATTATTTCTGTATTGGTAAGTTTATCTGACCAAGAATGATTATCCTTATCAAAAAAAATCCACAGATATCCTAACCCTAAGAAAAGGAACGAAAGTGTAGATGCTAGGCATCTAGTGAATGCTGTATTCAGACTAATTTTATTATTATTAATGCAAATTAATTTAATTTTCCAAGCTTGCATGCCTGTAGTTTGACCATCATTAAGGATCCAAAAATAGCTGTAATAAATTGGGCCTGTAAATAGAATGATTAAGAACTGAACAAATGATACTAAAGAACCGGATTCAGGATAGCCTCCATTAACAAAAACTAATAAAAGACTAAGAACAAGAACTATTGCACCAATCAGCAATGAGTCATAGACTAAAGCTAATATTCTTTTAAAAAATCCAGCTGTCTTCATAAATAGTTTGGTCCAAAAAGAATAATTGATTATTCTAAAGCAAAACAAAGGAAATTTATGTCTACAGATCTACAAGATTCCAACAATACCGCCTTTTTTGGTCATCCTATAGGCCTTAGAACGCTTTTCTTTACTGAGATGTGGGAAAGGATGTCTTATTATGGAATGAGAGGCTTATTGGTTCTCTACATGACAATGGGGGTAGCTGGAAACCCAGGGATGGATTGGTCTAACGTACAGGCGAATGCTATCTATGGAATTTATGCAGGAATGGTATATTTCTTGGCTGTACCTGGTGGTTGGTTAGCAGATAATATACTAGGGTACCAAAGAGCTGTTTTGATTGGGGCTATCATAATAACTTTAGGACATTTCACATTAGCCATTCCGCTAGAACAGACATTTATTTTAGGTTTAATATTTGTAGCCCTTGGAACAGGTCTTTTAAAACCTAATATTTCTTCAATAGTTGGTCAGCTTTATAGTCAAAATGATTCAAGAAGAGACTCAGGATTTACTATTTTCTATATGTCTATAAATATTGGTTCTATGCTTGGTTTTGCAGTTTGTGGTTGGTTAGGAGAAAAAGTTGGTTGGCACATTGGTTTTGGAGCTGCTGGAGTAGGGATGCTTTTTGGGTTAACTCAATTCATACTTTTCAGGCACCATTTAGGTGAAGCAGGAAAACATCCTAATCAAATTAATGAAACTACCAGAACAAATTACATTAGAGGGGCAGGTTTTGCTATTTTTGTTATTACTACCATTGTAATTTCAGGTATGGCAGGTTTTTGGTATGTAGACCCAGTTTATTTTGCCGAAAGATTCAGAGATTTCTTAGTAATAATTTCGGTAATTTATTTTATATATCTTTTCTTCTTTGCAGGACTAACTACTAATGAAAAGAAAAATGTATTGATGTTATTGCTGTTATTCATTGGTGCTGCTGCTTTTTGGTCAGGATTTGATCAGTCAGCAGGCTCTCTGACAATTTTTACCAGAGATCATGTTAGTTTAACTTTTGGTGGTTTCACTGCTCCTGTTAGCTGGACACAATTTTTAAATCCTCTGTTTGTAGTTATGTTTGCACCATTTTTTGCTTATCTTTGGGTTTTTCTCGGAAAAAGGAGCCTTGACCCAAATATGCCAATAAAGTTTGCATTTGGACTAGTTTTAATGGCTTTGGGTTTCATAGTTATGATTTTTGCAGTTAAGTATGCCTTAGTATCTTCGCCCGTAGGTGTGCAATGGCTCTTATTAACTTACCTACTTCATACATTCGGGGAATTAACACTATCCCCTGTAGGTCTGTCAGCATTTTCAAAATATTCACCAAAAAGATATTTAGGTCAAATGATGGGTATATGGTTCTTAGCTTCTTCTCTAGGAGGAGTATTGGCAGGTTTATTAGGAGGAGAAGCTACCCAATCAGGACTCCAATCAATGACACCTGTATTTACTAATCTGGTTTATTACTGTTTAGCTATTGCTGGTATTTTAATAGGTTTATCTTTCTTTATTAAAGGAGTTTCAGAAGAAAAAAAGGACTAGTAATTAATGGTCCAAAATAATAAAAAATTGATAAATTTATTAAGCCATATTTAGGTTAAAAGCTTAGTCATCACGCTTAAGTATATTTCTACTAACTTATCTAGTTCTGCGATGCTTACTGCCTCATCTACTTTATGAATAGAAGCATTTAACGGGCCTATTTCGACAACTTCACTTCCTGTAGGAGATATAAATCTTCCATCTGAAGTTCCTCCAGCAGTTGATTTGTCTACATCATTAATACCTGTGACAGTTGCTATGGATTCTATAACTGAATCAATCAGAGTGTTAGAGGTTGTAAGGAATGGAGAGCCACTAGCTTCCCAATCAGCAGTAAAGTTTAAGTTATGGTTCTTCAGTATTCCTTCAACTGCCTCTATAACTTTTTGAGAAGATATAGATGGGGAATATCTTACATTCAGCTTTAACTGCAATTCACCCGGAATAACATTGTGAGCTCCAGTTCCTGAATTAATATTAGACACTTGAAGTATGCTGTCTGGAAATTTACCTGTTTCGTCTGGCCACTTTAAATTCACTATTTCTTGTAGAGCCTTGGAACTCAGATGAATGGGATTCTTAGCATTATGTGGATAAGCAGCATGTCCCTGAACACCTTTTATATCTATAACTCCATTAATCGATCCTCTTCTTCCTACTTTTATTACGTCACCTAGCTTTTTTTCAGCAGTTGGTTCACCAATCAAGCACCAATCTATTTTTTCACCATTATCTGATAAGTGTTTAATTACTTTTTTTACTCCATCTTTAGCTGGACCTTCTTCATCACTTGTTAACATAATGCTAAGCCTTCCATTAATGTTTTGATTTTCTTTACAGAACCTTTCTGCTGCTACAACAAAAGCTGCGACACTTCCTTTCATATCTGCTGTTCCTCTTCCGTACAAAAAACCATCTTTTTCTGTAGGCTCAAAAGGGTCATTAGTCCACTCTTCAATAGGGCCTGTAGGAACGACATCAGTGTGACCAAGTAATGTGAGAGTTTCCTTACCTTCTCCATAAGTGGCCCAAAGATTTGATACCTCTCCAAAAGGCATGTGGTTTATTTCAAACCCTAATTTCTCAAGACGAGCAGCTACCAATTCTTGGCAACCCTCATCTAGAGGAGTTATAGATGGTTTTCTAATAAGCTCCTTGGTTAGTTCTAATACCTTCGACATAATTAATTATTAGAGTGCAGGTCTTTATTCAAAGTGATTTTGTTGGGGTTAGGTTTGCACTGAACTTTTCCGGTTAAAGAGTTCCTAATAAAAAGAAGGTCGTCCTTAAAAGCTAGTTCAGAAGCTTTTACCTCTTTAACATTATCTTTCGATAGGGTTACTTCTATTTTAGTTCCAGAAGTAATATATAAACCTGCCTCAACTACACATCTGTTTCCTAGAGGAATACCAAGACCAGAGTTTGCTCCTAATAAACAATCTTCTCCTACAGATATCTTTATGTCATTGCCACCGGAAAGAGTTCCCATGGTGCTACAACCTCCACCAAGATCGGAATTAGCTCCAATTAGTACTCCAGCTGATATCCTGCCTTCTACCATTGCGGGACCTAAAGTACCGGCATTGAAATTAATAAACCCTTCATGCATAACAGTAGTGCCTTCACTTAAATAAGCTCCTAAGCGGACTCTGGATGCATCAGCTATTCTTACTTCAGGAGGAACTATGTAGTCAGTTAAGCAAGGGAACTTATCTAGTGATCTGATAAACAAGTAATCAAGCTCATTTCTATGTTCTTCTATTTCATCTGGATCCATGGGACCGTGATTAGTCCAAGCTACATTAGGTAATCCAGAGAATATACCATCTAGGTTTATAGAATTTGGTTTTACCCATTTAAGAGATAGTAAATATAGTTTCAAATAAGCATCTTTAACATTTTTAATAGATTCATCTTTTTCTAACTTATGTATAAGTATTAATTTTCTAGGATTTTTCTCTTTCCACTTATCGTAATTTAAATCTCCAAGACTAGTATCTGCAGGTAATTCAAAATTATCATCTTCTGAATCATTAAGTATTTTATCTAGAACTTCATAAGTGTATTTATACGAAGGTTTAGTTAAGATAATCTCTTTTCCTTCCTTAGAGAATATTTGATCATAACGCACATCTAGAATTTCTCCCTTGAGACTTGTATTACAAGTTCCTACGGCAATAAGAGGAAAAATATTCATGTCAGCAATATGTTTATTAGGCGCAGCATAATAGACCCGATCATCCTTTAGTCAACTTTTCTTTGGAGGTTTATCCATCGAGAGATTTCTTTAATTCAGAAACTAGCCTATCTAACTCAGTTTTTTTAAGAAAAGGAGTCTCTTCCAGAGATGATATGCAGAACCTATCTTCAGCTCTTTCACCGTAAGTTGCTATTCTAGCTTTTTTAATTGAAGCATTATTTTTTACAAAAACACTGCAAATAGAGGATAAAAGTCCAGGTCGATCAGCAGTTTTTATATTTACTTGAGTCCACCTGTTAACCATATCGTGACTAACCTCTATTTCAGTTTCCTTTTTTAATGTGAGGAAATGTCTAGGTAATTTTCTTTTAACTGTTTTAGGTTTAAGTGTTTCTTTTTCTAACGAATCAACGATTCTATTTTCTATTTCCAGAATCTTTTCTTCTTCTAGAGAAAGAGGCTCACCTTTTTCATCGGAGATCTTAATATTGTCTAAGCAATAGCCATTCTTTGTTCCAAATAGTTTTGCATCCAAGACATTAATATTCTGTGAGTCTAATTCTCCTACAATTGTTCCAAAAACATTTATTCGATCCTTGGTGTAAATCATTAGTGAATTGGTCTGATTTAATTTTGTTTTAGGAAAGAACTTTACAATTGAATCGTTATTTCTTTGCGTAATTAATAAGCTTTGTTCAATGGTTTCTTTTGGAGAATTATTTTCGAAGTAAGAAGGATAAAAAGATTTCCATAGTTCTCTTATTTTTAGTTGATGTTTTTTTGGTATAGATTTTAGAGTTCTTTCAGATTTAGTTTTTGTAAAATTTGTAGATTCTTTCTTAAAACTTATTGTGTTAAGTGTTTTAAAGTAAAGGTCGTTCAGAAGGGATTCATTCCAAGAGTTCCAAAGGTTAGGGTTAGTGGCTGATATGTCAGCAACAGTAAGACAATATAAATAATTTAATCTTTCCTCAGTTTCAATGAAGTCAGAAAAATCATCGATAACTTTACTATTGTTAAGATCTTCTTTTTGTGAAGTTATTGACATTTTTAGATGGTTCTCAACTAACCATTCTATTAGAGATGAGTCTTTTTTATTAAGCCTATGTCGTTCTGAAAATCTTCTAACAATCTTTCTACCTAGGCCTGAGTGATCTTTCCCTCTACCCTTACCAATATCATGGTAGAGTCCTGCGATATA
>TARA_B100000686_G_scaffold54455_1_pt1 | contig 39474 bp, 37 predicted proteins | sample TARA_B100000686 | Tara Oceans TARA_B100000686 (sample SAMEA2622733) | marine metagenome | biome: marine biome (ENVO:00000447); feature: marine epipelagic mixed layer (ENVO:xxxxxxxxx); material: "saline water (ENVO:00002010), including plankton (ENVO:xxxxxxxx)" | depth 150 m | reverse complement strand
GGGTTCAACAAACGGTCCTATTTCAGAAGTAAAAGAAATACTTATAAATAAAAAAATTAAAGTAAGTCATATACAATTAAATTGTTTATGGCCTATTAATACAAAATTAAAGAAAATTATAGAAAATTTTAATCATACTATTGTTATAGAAATGAATGATGGACAACTATGTAATTTATTGAGAACTGAAATTGCTCCAGAAGCTATATCTATAACACAAGTTTCAGGAAAACCATTTAGAGTTTCTGATTTAAAAGACAAACTTATAAATATTTTAAATAATGGAAAATAAATGAGTATTAATGAAAAACCTTTAGAACTAAAACCAAATGATTATGCTTCAGATCAAGAAGTAAGATGGTGTCCTGGATGTGGAGACTATGCGATACTAAATGCTGTAAAAAGAACTCTTGCTGACCTTCAAGCAGACACTGCTAAAACTGTATTCGTATCTGGAATAGGATGTTCCTCAAGATTACCTTATTATATGGCAACTTATGGTTTTCATACTATTCATGGAAGAGCTCCTGCGTTTGCAACTGGGATAAAAATAACAAATCCTGAATTAGATGTATGGGTTATAACAGGAGACGGAGATTCATTATCCATAGGTGGCAACCATTTTATTCATATCTTTAGAAGAAACTTAAATTGTCAGATACTTCTATTTAATAATGAAATATATGGATTAACTAAGGGACAGGCTTCTCCTGCTTCTAGAACTGGTACAATATCGCCTTCAACTCCTAAAGGATCACTAGAATCTCCATTATCCGCTTGTGAACTAGCTTTAAGTTCAGGAGCTACATTTGTTGCACGTGGGGTAGATACTTCCATTAAACAATTAGTTCCAACTCTTATAGAAGCTAAAAAACATGATGGCGCCTCTTTAGTAGAAATTTATCAAAATTGTATAGTATATAATGATGATGTATTTAATTCATTTACTGAAAAATCTTCCTCTGCTGATCGTCAAATACATTTAGAAGACAAAAAACCCATGTTATTTGGTACTGAAAAAAATAAAGGATTAGCGTTAAGTTCAGATAACTCAAAACTAGAGTTGATTGATTTAAAAATTAATAAAAAAGATGAAAGTAAAATACTAGTTCACGATATAAATAATAAGACACAAGCATATCTTTTAGCACAAATGGACCAAAATATTATGCCTGTAGCATTAGGTGTTCTTTATAGAATAAAAAAACCTACTCTAGATACATATCATAATAAAAGAATAAAAGAACATACTAATAAGATAGAGGATATTATTGAAAAAGGACAAACTTGGACTATATAAATAATATAGACTTCATAAACTATTTTTAGGAATTATATTATGCATAGAATTACAATACTAATTGTTTTTATTTTATCCTTTAATACCTTCATTTCCTATAATGTTTATTCTAATGAAAAAATTACCAATAAAGAAATAGTATCTATTTTTAAAAGATCAATGATGCATTGGAATATAAATTATGACAATTTAGAAAAAAATAAATCCGGCGCTGCATGTATACCTTGGAATACTATAGACAAAAAATTTATTGATAAAGGAATTTTTATAGCTTTAGGTTTTGGTTTTAACCTATACGATTTAAATATAGCAAAAAAAGCATCGTTAGAAGGTTGTGAAAGAATGAGAGCAGCCAACAAAATAAAAAAATCTTGTAAGTGTGAAATGATTTTATACAATGATGAAATTTTAATAAATAGTAAAAATGAATAAAAACATTAAAGAAAATATAGACCTACTTTTTAACATCACAAAAAAGTTAGGAGCAAAGAAAATCAGTATAATTGGTTCTGAAAATACATCTTTAAGTGTATCGGCTAGATTAGGAAAATTAGAAAATGTTGAAAGAAATGAATCAAAAAATATAGGACTGAGAGTAATAGACAATAAAAAACAAGTTACTGTCTCAACTACTAATCTATCAACAGAAGCTTTAAGACAATTAGCAGAAACTGCATTAGCTATGGTAAAATATGTGCCAGAAGACCCATTTTGTGATTTACCAGATAAGAAAGAATTATACATTGGAAATATGAATTTAGATTTGGAAGATAAATATTCTCCTAATAATGAAGAATTACTTAATAAAGCTTTAGAAACTGAAGAAAATGCATTAAATGTAAAAGGAATAAAGAATTCCGAAGGAAGTTCTTATTCATATTCCAAAAGTAAGTTTTACTTATCTTCCTCTAATGGTTTTAATAATTCATATACCCGCACAAATTTTTCTGCAGGTATATCAGTTATAGCAGGAGAAGGCACTAAAATGGAAAGAGATTATGAATATCAAAATAAAACTCATAACGAAGATTTAGATTCAGCAAAAAAAATAGGAGAAAAAGCAGGAAAAAGAGCAATTGCTAGACTTAACCCTAAAAAAATAAAAAGTAGTTCTGTACCTGTAATTTTTGATCCTAAAGTTTCTGGTACTTTGTTATCTTTATTTTCAAGAGGAGTTTCAGGACAAGCTATAGCCAGAGGAACATCATTTTTAAAGGATAAAATGAATAAAACTATATTTAATAAAAATATTGAAATTATTGATGATCCTCTTATTCCTCGTGGTCATAAATCTAGAACATTTGATAGTGAAGGAGTAAAAACAAATAAAATTTATTTAGTTAAAAATGGAAAATTATTGTCCTGGATTTTAGATAGCAACACCTCTAGACAACTTAACCTTAAAAACACAGGACATGCCTCCGGCTCTCCTCCAAATCCTTCGACCTCTAATATTTATATGAATGCTGGAAAACTAAAAAATACTGAAATTATTAAATCTATAAAAAATGGTTTCTATATTACTGAGATGATGGGAATGTCGTTTAATCAAGTAACAGGGGATTATAGCAGAGGGGCTACTGGTTTTTGGATTGAAAATGGAGAAAAAATTTTTCCTGTAAGTGAAGTAACAGTTGCAGGAAATATTGTTGAAATGTATAGAACTTTAACTCCAGCTTCTGACTTAAAATTTACTAACGGAGTTGATGCTCCTACCCTATTGATTGATAATATGACCGTCGCAGGTCTATAATAATAATTATTAATTTATATAGAGAGATATATAATTGTTAGGATCTATTCTTGCTAAATTATACTATATTATATGGGTGTTTTTAACACCAATTATCCCCCTTATAATGCTTCTTAGAATAATTTTCCAAAAAGAAGAATTACATAAAATTAGAGAGAAAATTGGAGTCAATTCATATAAAAGACCAAACGGTAATTTAATATGGATTAATGCTGTTAGCTTAGGAGAAGCACGCTCTGTAATACCATTAATAAAAGAAATCTTAAAATATGATGTTAAAATATTATTTACTACAGTAACAGTTACGAGTGCCAAACATGTAAAATCAATATTAAAAAATATTAATAATAATAGTATTATGCATCAATATTCACCTATTGATCACCCTTTAGTCCTAAAATTTTTTTTAAATCATTGGAAACCTGATTCTATTATTCTTGTAGAATCAGAAATATGGCCAAATATTATAATAGAAAGCTTTAAAAGAAAAATTTCTATACTTTTATTACAAGGAAGAATATCTAATAAAACCTTTAAAAGATGGAAAATATTTCAGAGTTTTTCTAAATATGTGTTTAAAAAATTCTCTATAATAATAGCCCAAGACCATAAAAACGCTATCAAATATAAAAAGTTAGGTGGAAAAAATATATATAAAGAAATTAACTTAAAAAATTTCCTTCCAGCCCCTAAAATGAACAACAAAAATGAAGAAAAGCTTATAGCTTCTATTAATCAAAATTTAATTATCCTTTTTGCAAGTATTCACGAAAATATAGAAGATGAAGCAACTATTCTTACCCACATAAAAACTAAACAAATAAATCCTGATTTACTAACCATAGTAGTACCTAGACATCCAAATAAAATTAATAATTTTTTAAAAACGGCAAAAAAATACAAGTTAAATATAGTTTTTAGAAGTTCAAAAAACCTTCCCAATTCTTCAACTGATATATATATTGCAGATACAATTGGAGAACTTGGTAGTTTTTATAAAATAGCTGATATATGTTTTATTGGAGGAAGTTTAACAAATAGAGGTGGTCATAATTTAATAGAACCTGCTCTTGAGAAATGTGCAATTATATTTGGTCCTGACGTAAGTAACCACTCAAGTTCTGCAAAAAAATTATTAGATAATAAAGCTGCTATACAAATTAATAATATTAATGAATTAGTAAAAAAAATTACATCTTTATCTATAAATAAAAATAAAATTAATGAACTAAAAACTAAGGCATATAAATGTATAATAAAAACGCCTAGTCCAACAAAAGAAGTGTTAAAAGCAATAAAACCAATATTAAAAATATAACGGATAAATAAGATGAAAACTCCAAAATTCTGGTATTCCACAAATAGTATAATTTCCAAAATTTTATTTCCATTATCATTTTTATGGAAAATTGGAGGAATAATAAAAAATAATAAATTTTATAATATAGAAAATATAAAAATTATTAAAGTAGGAAATGTTGTTGCAGGAGGTTCAGGAAAAACTCCTACTGTAATTACAATAGTTAAAAAACTAATAAATTCAAATATCGAAGCCCACATTATTACTAAAGGATATAAAGGATCCATTAAAAAAAGTGTTTTAGTTGATACTAAAATCCATACATATAAAGAAGTAGGTGATGAAGCAATAATACTATCTAAAATAGCACCAACTTGGATTGGCAAGAATAGAATTGAAAGTATCAATAATGCTAAAAATAATGGTGCAGAAATAGTAGTTTTAGATGATGGAATACAAGATAACTCAATAAAAGGTAATTTAAATATTTTAGTTTTTAATGGATCTCAAGGAATTGGAAATGGAAAATTAATTCCTTCTGGCCCTTTAAGAGAAAACATAGAAGAGGCTTTAAAAAAATGTCATCTTAGTATAATGATAGAAAAAGATGAAAATAATATAAAAAAATTAATTAAAACTTATACACCCATAATTGATGCAGAGATAAATATTGAAAGTGAATACATAAAAAACTTTAAAGATAAGGATGTAGTAGCTTTCTGTGGGCTAGGTTATCCAGAAAAATTTTATAAAACACTTAAAAAGATTGGTTGTAATATCAAATATATGGAATCCTTTCCTGACCACTATAAATATAAATCACATATAATAAAAAGGTTAATTAAAAAAGCTAATGATTTAAATTCTCTTCTTATTACAACAGAAAAAGATCATATAAAAATTACAAATGAATATAGAAACAGAATATTTTATTTTCCTATAACAACCAAATATAATGATGAAAATATTTTAAATGATTTACTTGCTTCATTAACTAACAAAAAATTAAATTAATAATATGAAAAAATTTATATTACAAATATCGTATATTATAGAAGCTATACTTTTACTAATTTGGATTTTATTATGTAAAATTATAGGCATTAAATTATCTTCAAATATAGGTGGAAAACTTGCAGAATTCGTAGGACCAATAACAAAATTTGATAAAACAGCAAAAAATAACTTAAAAAAAATTTTTCCTAAATTAAATTCTAAACAAATAGAAAAAATTAAAAAAGATATGTGGAATAATTTAGGTAGAAATGCAGGAGAGTTAATTTTTGCTAAAAATTTAAACCCCTATTCAGATAAAAAAAATAGATTTAAAATTATTGGAGAACACCATTTACAAATTCTAAATAACAAAAATACAGGGGCTATTTTTTTTAGTGCACATATTGGTAACTGGGAAATATGTCCCTTATTAATTTCCAAAAGAGGAAAAGAAATAACTTCTATATATAGGCATGCAAATAATCCTTATACAGAAAAAATTATCCAAAAACTAAGAAAAGATATTTGTCATTACGCACCCAAAGGACCAATAGGAGCAAATATATTGTTTAAAACATTAAGAAAAAAAAAATATGCCGCCGTTCTTGCTGATCAAAAGCTTAATGAAGGAATATCAATTAACTTCTTAGGATATCCGGCAAAAACAGCTACAGCTATTGCAGAACTTTCTATCCGATTATCAGTCCCAATAATTCCAGTTCATATAGAACGCATTAAAGGGATAAAATTTAAATATATAATAGAAAAGCCTATAGAACTTGCTAACTCGAAACTAAAACATAAAGACAAAGTTTTATTTATTTTATTAAAAATAAATAAAACTATAGAAACATGGATTATTAAAAAACCAGGACAATGGCTATGGATTCATAATAGATGGGAAAAATAAGTTATTCTAATAATTTTACTAAATATTCTGGATCTAACCTCTTTCCCATCCACTCTACTCCCCAATGTAAATGGGGGCCCGTTACTCGTCCAGTTGCTCCAACTTTACCAATAATTTTTCCCTTATAAACTTTCTGACCCTCTTCAACCAATATTTTACTTAAATGTAAATATGATGTGGTTAAACCTTGTCCATGCGAAATAATTATAGTACCACCAGCATAAAATAAATCCTTATCTGTAAATAAAACAATTCCATCCATTGGAGCCATTACATTATGGCCGACTGGCAAAGCAATATCCAATCCATAATGAGGATTTTTAGGAACTCCATTCAATACCCTTTGACTTCCATAAACTCCTGTAATTGGTCCTGAAGCTGGCAAAATAAAACCGTTCATATAATAAGATTCATCTATTAAAAGTGCTTTTTTACGGGCATTTTTTACTCTTATTTTTTCTTTGTATATTCTTTCTAAAAGCTCTTTTGGAGGAGTAACTTTATCTTTTTCTACTCCCTTTATATTTTGAATTTTATATGACCTTTTCTTTATATCTAAAATTATTTTTTCTATTTCTCCTGTTGAATAAAATATTTCCAGAATTTGTATGTTCTTAGGATACCTTTCAAAACCTATTATCCCGTATCCTTGTTGAGAAATTGGAATAATATTCCCCTCAAGTTTTATTCTCGTATTAGGCAAAGTATCTATGATTAAAATACCGCCAGCTATAATTTCACCTTTTATGCTAGTTTCCGCCTTTATAGGATAAGAATAGATTTGAAATACAATAATAATGAAAAAAACTATTTTTTTAAAAAATTTAATTTTCATCTTTTTTATTCAAAATAGCGTTAACTGTACCATCATAAAATTTAATACTTGCCTGAGTATCTTGAGAAATATTTTTTGCTCTTTTTATAGTTTTATTTTCCTTATCCTTTATTAATACAAAACCTCTTTCTAATACTCTATTATAACTTAATAAATCTAATGCTTCCGACAACTTATAAAAATCAGAAATTTTACTTTTTAATATGCTTTTATATGAAGACACTAATAACTTTATAACTCCACTTAAATTATTCTCTTGATTTAAACAATATTTATTTGGTGAAAAATAATCTATATTATTTTTTACTATTCTATTAGAATATTGTTCAAACAAAAAATTAGTTTTATTTTTTAATTTTTCATTAATAATATCCATCATAATTATTTTTGTATCAAAAAAAATACTACTTTGAGGCAATACATATTTATTCAAATAGCCTATATTTAAATCTATTTTATTCTTTATAGCTACTAATAATCTACCTGCTAAACTATCTAACATAGTAATAAGAGTTATTTTATCTGGCAAAGCCATTTCTGCCGCAGCTGTAGGTGTAGGAGCTCTTTTATCAGCCACATAATCCGCAATAGAATTGTCAACTTCATGTCCAACAGCTGAAATAATAGGTATTTTTGATTCAAAAATAGCTCTTACTACGATTTCTTCATTAAAAGCCATCAAATCTTCAAAACTACCTCCACCTCTTCCCACTATTAATAAATTAACACAATCATTGTTATTGCTTGAATACATATTTATTTTTTTAATTGCTTCTACAATTTGTTTAGGAGCTTCTGTGCCTTGAACTAAAACTGGAAATAAAAGTATATTTGTAGGAAAACGTTCTTTTATTCTAATTATAATATCTTGAAAAGCTGCTCCTGATTCAGATGTAATTACTCCTATAGTATTAGGTAAATAAGGAAGTGACTTTTTATATTTTTCATCAAATAAACCCTCCTCTGCTAAACGACGTCTTCTATCTTCTATTAATTTTAGTAAAGCTCCTTCACCTGCTAACTCTATTGAACTAACAATAATATTATATTTTGATTGAGGAGCATATGTAGAAACTTTTCCAATAACTATTACTTCCATTCCATCTTCAAGTTTTAAATTAACACTTTGTGTTATTCTTGCCCACATAGCTACTTGAATAACATTTACATCATCTTTTAAAGAAAAATAAGTATGCCCTGAGCGGGCAACTGTTAGGCTAGAAATTTCGCCTCTCACATGAATTATATCAAAATTTACCTCTATGGTTTTTTTAAGTGCATTACTAAGTTCTGTAACAGAATATTCTTTAAAATTAGAGCTTTTTAAATTTTTATTATCCATAATTACTTTCTATATTTTTTAAATATATTATAGAGTATATACAATAGTTGTCTAAATATATGGAGAGATAATTTGAGAGTACTTGTATTAGGAAACGGAGCTCGTGAACATGCTCTATGTTGGGCATTATCTAATTCTCCATTAATAACTAAACTTATATGTGCTCCTGGAAACCCAGGAATAGAAGAAGAAGCAGAATGTATAACAATAGACATTAATAATAATAAAGAAATTTTAAAGACATCTTTAAAAGAAAAAATTGACTTAGTAATTCCTGGACCAGAAGTTCCTTTAGTAAATGGAATTGTAGATTTTCTTCAACAAAATAATATTAAAGCATTTGGTCCTTCAAAAATGGCTGCTCAGTTAGAAGGATCTAAAAATTTTACAAAAGAAATATGTAAATCAGCTAATATTCCAACTGCTAAATATGAATTTTTTTCAAATGAAGAAGATGCTTTAGATTACATATCTAAAATATCTTTGCCAATAGTTATAAAGGCAGACGGATTAGCAGCAGGTAAAGGAGTAGTAATAGCAAATACCATAGATGAAGCAAATATAGCAATAAAGAATTTGTTTTCAGGTAAATTTGGCGAAGCAGGTAAAAATATTCTAATAGAAGAGTATCTGAAAGGAGTTGAAGCAAGCTTTTTTGCTTTATGTGACGGAAAAACTGCAATTCCACTTACTAATGCTCAAGACCATAAAAGAGTTGGCGATGGTGATATGGGACCTAACACTGGGGGAATGGGGGCTTTTTCACCTACTCCACACCTCTCAGATAACCTGAATAATATGATTATGTCAGATATAATATATCCTACCCTTAATGAAATGGATAAAAGAAATATTCCATTTCAAGGAATATTATATGCTGGACTAATGATAACTAATGAAGGTCCAAAACTTATAGAATATAATGTAAGATTTGGAGATCCGGAATGCCAAGTCATTATGACACGAATAAAATCTAATTTATTTGAAGCAATATTAGCAGCTACTAACCACACATTAGAAAATTTTAGTATTAGATTTTACGATGACGTTGCACTTACGGTTGTTATGGCTTCAAAAGGATACCCTGGAGAATATAAAAAAAATACTGTAATAAGAGGAATTGAGAAAATAAATAACATTCCAAATATAAAAGTTTTTCATGCTGGTACTGCTAAGAATAATTCAGGTCAAATAGTTTCAAATGGAGGAAGAGTTCTGTCATTAACCGCAAAGGCAAAAGACATTTTAGCTGCGAGAAAAATTGTATACGAGGCAATTAAAAAAATTAAATGGGATGAAGGATTCTACAGAAAAGACATAGGAAAATAATAAATTTATTATTTTTTTCTTAATTTTATAAAAAATTCTTTTAATAACTGCTCAGAATCATTTTTTCTTATGCCACTAAAAATATTAGGTTTGTGATGACAAGTTGATTGTTGAAATACTTTACTTCCAAAATTTATTCCTCCTCTTTTCGGGTCGTCTGCACCATAAATTAAATTTTCTATCCTACACAATGATATTGCATATGCACACATTGTGCATGGTTCTAGCGTCACATATAAATCTATTTTTTCATATTTAATAGACAGTCCCATATTTTTTAAAATATCTGCAGTATTTTTTAATACAATCATTTCAGCATGTTGAAGTGGGTCATCAGTATTTTCCATTCTATTTCCTGATTTAGCTATAACTTCATTATTTTTAACTGTTACAGCCCCAACAGGAACTTCACCTTTTGATGCAGAAATTTTAGCTTCTTCTAAAGCTAACAACATAAATATTTTTTTATTATTTTTTTCCATGATATTCCAAAATAGAATATATCTAATATAGTATTAAATTAAATATATAGTAGAGAAAAATGAAAAAACCATTAATAGGACTCACTTTAGATTATGAAAAAGAAAAAACATATTCTAAATTTCCCTGGTACGCAATCAGAGAAAATTATTTTAATTGTATTAATAATCTAGGGGGTATTGGAATAGGCATTCCACATAATTCCAAAAATATTAATATTCTTATCAATAAAATTGATGGCTTGGTAATTACAGGAGGAAATTTTGATATAGACCCTAATTTTTTTGGTGTTTCTAAGATCCATAAAAAAGTAAATCTTAAAAAAAATAGAACTAATTTTGAATTACTAATCGCTAGATCTATGCTTAAAAAAAATAAACCCATCTTAGGTATTTGTGGGGGAGAACAATTAATAAATATTTTATACAAAGGAAGTTTAATACAACATATACCAGATGAAATAAACTCTCCCTTAGAACATGAACAAAAGAACCCAAGAAATGAAGCTGGACATGAAGTAGAAATTATTAAAAATACAAAATTACATAGTATAGTTTCTGTTAAAAAACTAAAAGTAAATAGCGCACATCATCAATCAATAAAAATTCCTGGCAAAGGGTTAATAGTTAATGCTGTTTCTAGCGATGGAGTAATTGAAGGAATTGAAGATCCTAAAAAAAATTTTTGTATCGGCGTTCAATGGCATCCAGAATTTTTTATTAGTAACGGCGATAAAAAATTAATTAAATATTTTATCCAATCTTGTTAAATGGTTACAAATAATAAAAATTATCGCATGAGGATAGCTAAAAGAATAGCAGCCTCTGGATTTTGTTCAAGAAGACAAGCCGAAAAATATATAAAATTAGAAAAAGTTTCAGTTAATAATCAACTAATCACCTCATTAGGAATACAGGTTAAAAAAAATGATAAAATATTTGTAGAAGGAACTTTAATTAAGAATATCCCAAATACAAAATTATATATGTTTAATAAACCTAAAGGATGCATAGTAAGTGAGCATGACCCACAAAATAGAAAAACTATATATGATTTACTTAACAAAAACAAAGAAAGACTATTATATATAGGAAGATTAGATTTCAACTCTGAAGGATTACTGTTGCTAACTAACAATGGAAAATTAAAAAGGTATTTTGAATTACCAAAAAATAAAATACAAAGAACATATAAAGTAAAAGTATATGGGGACATTAAAAAAATAAATAAAAAACAATTAAAAGAAGGAATAACTATAAACCGAATTAATTATGGAAGTGTAATTGTAAATACTTTAAAAAATAACTTAAAAAATTCATGGTTAGAAATTAAAATTAATGAAGGTAAAAACAGGGAAATTAGAAAAATTTTAAATTATTTTGGTTTAAAAGTTAATGATTTAATTAGAATAAGTTTCGGACCTTATAATTTAGAAAAATTAGAAAAAGCACAAATCAAAGAACTAAAAATAAAACCTACAATTCTAAAGAAGATAAATTTTGATTAAAATTATAGCTGGTAAACACAAAAATAAAAAAATATATACTCCACTAAATATGAATACACGTCCTACTTCATCAAAATTGAGAGAAACAATATTTAATATGTTAATTCATTCTCCTAAGCTAAATCTAAATTTAGAAAAAATAAAAGTACTAGATATATTCTCGGGTAGCGGTGCTTTTGGACTAGAATCCTTATCTAGAGGATGTAGAAATTGTATTTTCATAGATAATTCTATTGAGTCTATTAAAACAATAAATAAAAATATAGAAATTTTAAAAGAAGAAAAAAATAGCAAAGTGATAAAAACAGATGCTAGTAAACCAATAAAAAATAAATTAGATATAAATTTATGCTTTCTCGACCCGCCCTATGAAATAGAAAATATTTCTGAAATCATAAAGAACTGGTCTTTAAGTGGTTGGATTGATAAAAATGCTATTTATATTCTAGAAAAAAGAAAAAAAAATTATTTTAAATTACCAAATGGTTTTAAATTAATAGATTCTAGAAAAGTGGGTATAAGTGAAGTTTTATTTTTAAAAAACTACTAACTTCTCCCAAATAAACTTTCTATATCTTTTAGACTTAACTTTATAAAAGTAGGTCTGCCATGGTTACATTGGCTTGAATTTGGCGTGTTTTCCATCTCTCTTAATAAAGCATTCATCTCAGAAGCTTGTAAATTTCTTCCTGCTCTAATACTAGAATGACAGGCCATATTCCCACAAATATTGTCTAACCTCTCTGATAAAACAAATTCATTACCATATTCCATTATTTCTTCAATTATATCATTAATAAGCAATTCAAATTTTATATTATTTAATAATGCAGGATGTTCTCTAACTACAATAGTATTTTTATCAAATTCTTCTATAATAAGTCCGATTTTTGATAAACTATCCATATGATTAATAATAACTCCAAAATACTCTTCAGATAATTCTACAATCTCTGGCAATAACAATATTTGCTTTTCTATACTATCATTTAAATAACCCTTTCTAATTTTTTCTAAAACTATTCTCTCATGAGCAGCATGTTGATCTATCAAAATAATTCCATTATTAGTTTCAGCAATAATATAAGTTTCATGTGTTTGAGCTATGGCAGCTCCTAAAGGGTAAGACTTTTTATTATTTAATTCATCAGCATCGTCATATTTAATAAAAGAACTAGGTGAAATATCTAAATTATTTAATTCATTATTATTTATATAATCAGAATTACTATTAGGTTTAGCAAAGTTAACTTCTATTTTATTAAGCATTTTATTAGAAATTTCATCAGCAGTTTTTAATCCAGCTCCTTCTAAAGCTTCTCTAACACCGTTAACAACTAATGATCTAATTTTTCCTGCATCTTTAAATCTTACCTCAGCTTTAGAAGGATGTACATTTACATCTACCTCTAAAGGAAATAATTCTATAAAAAGCACCACAACAGGAAATCTATTATGTTCCATTAGTCCCTTATAGGATGCTCTTAAGGCTCCTAGTAAATTTCTATCTTTAACAGGTCTATTATTTACAAATAAATATTGTTCTCTTCCGGTATGCCTATTTAAGGTAGGCATACCAACCATTCCCATTAATTGCACACCTATATTCTTCTTATTAACAACGACAGAACTATTATGAAACTCTTCTCCCATAACTTGTTTTAGTCTTTTTTTTGTAGAATCAAAATTTAATGCTTTACTTGCTTCCCAATTAAAAACAACTCGTGTATCCAATGATAAAGAAAAAGAAACATTAGGATGAGACATTGCCAAATGCTTAATTATTTCTTTGCAATATCTTGATTCCGTTCCATTTGATTTTAAAAATTTTAGTCGAGCGGGAACTTTATAGAATAAATCTCTAACTTCTACCTTAGTTCCTACTCTAATATTTGAAGGTTCTAAATCAGATTTTTTTCCATTTATAATAGAAACTTTCCAAGATTCATCACTACTTTTTCCTTTAGATTCAATAGAAATATCAGCAATTGATCCTATCGAAGGCAATGCTTCTCCTCTAAAACCTAAAGATTGAATATTTGATAAATCCTCATCAAGAATTTTTGAAGTTGCATGACGTTCCATACATAATTTTAAGTCTTTCTCTATCATACCATTACCATTATCTATCACTTCTATAATTGATTTTCCTGCATCTATTAAATTTATTTTAATTATTGTTGCCCCTGCATCTAAAGAATTCTCTACTAACTCTTTTAATGCAGAGCTTGGCCTTTCTATAACTTCGCCTGCAGCAATCTGATTAATTAAATTATTAGGAAGTTTTCTAATTTGAGTCATATTTATTTAATTTTCTTAATGTATTAATTTTTATATCCTCCACTGCATCCTGGCTATAAGGATCAACCTTTAAAAGTTCTGCAACTAATAAAATTTCTATAATAAAAGTTACCATCAACGAAACGGTAGACACAACAGATATATCACTGGTAGTTAGACTTCTTACTGGCCTTCCTCTTTCTCCAAGAGCTTGATATGTAGATTGGCTCATAAGATTTAGCAATTTAGATGAAGTTGTTTTTGGAATATAAGATATATTCTTATATGTTGGAATCTCAATATCTGTTTGAATATTTTTAAAATTTAAAAATGTATATAACCCATTATTAGGTCCATCTAACCACATTTGTAGTTGACTATGTTGATCTACACTGCCTTTTCCAGTTAATAAAAATATACCTTCCCCCTTTTTTCCAAGAGATTCACTCCATAATTGTCTATACCATAACAAAAATTCAGTTAAATTATCGCCATAGTTAATTATACAGTTTAATTTATTTTTATTTATTTCAGAACTAGCAAATATAGATGAACTTAAAATAAATTTATTTTCTTTATTTAAAATAAAATTTAAAGTTTTTCGTGAAGCAATCCTCAATAACATAGGATCAATCCCCATAATACAAGCAGGAAGCAGTCCCGTGGCACTTAATGCAGAAAATCTTCCTCCAATATTAGAATGATGACCCGTTTTTTTTAAGCCAAATTCATTTGAAATTTTAGCTATAGGGCTTTCCATTCCAATAGAAAAATCGTACATACTCATAATAGCCTTATTAATTTTAATATTATTATTTTCAAGCCATTCTATAATTATCATCATAATAACAATAATTTCTGTAGTTTTTCCCGATTTAGAAATTACTAAAAATTTTGATGTTTTTGGTGGCAACTTAGATAGAGTATTCTTAATAGTAACTGGATCCAAACTATCTAATACATGAAAATTAATACCTGACTTATTAACTATATCAGTCTTAACTATAGCACTAGCCCCTAGACTTGACCCTCCAGTACCAACTAAAGTAAAATCCGTAATAGTTTCTTCAGCATTAACAAAAAACTTTGCATCATCTTTTATTTTTTTAATATCATCATCAGAATCTAATAAAGAAAAAAGAGGTATATCTTTATTTTTTCTTTTAATTTGCATTAAAGATAATATTTTTTTAGCTTTAAATAATAAATCTTTGTTACAATTCCATCCCGAACTTTCAAAAATAAAATCTTTACTAGAGTTCATATACTATTCTGCATCCTCTTGTTTTTCTTTTTCTTTATTAAAAAAAGTGTCATCCCTCTGATTTTTAGCTTCTACTTCTTCATCTTCTGAACCAAACAAATCAAAATCTAAAATACTATCTAAAAAAGATTCTTTCTCATTATTTTTTTGACTCTTTTTTTCATCATCATCTATAGAGATTTGTTTAAAATTTTCATCTTCCTTTTTATTATTATTTTTTTCTTTTTCATTGCTAAAAAAAGTTTCATTCCTTTGATTTTTAGCTTCTACTTCTTCATCTTCTGAACCAAACAAATCAAAATCTAAAATACTATCCAAAAAAGATTCTTCTTCATTATTTAAATTTTTATCATTTTTTACTTTTTTATCATTTTTTGGTCTACTTCTGTCATCATTCTCTGTAGCAATACTATGTAGTGAAGGTTCTTCGTATTTTTTATTATCTTCATGATTTTTATTTTCTATATCTTCTAAGTCAGTCTCTATTTCTTCCATTGCAGATTTTAATGCTTCAAGCCTTTTTTTCTCATCTTCAGCATTAATTATATTTTCTTTTTCTTCAGGCTCATAAACAGGTTCAAAATCTAATATCTTATCTAAAGTAGACTTTTCTATTTCTTTCAACTTATTTTCATCATTAATCACTTCTCTTATATTATTATCAACTTTATTTTCACCTACAGACATTAATAAAATTTCATCATTAATAGATAATTCTTTTTTTTCATTATCACTAAATATCAAATTTTCTTCTTTATTATTAATTTCATTTTTAGCATCAGAACTATCCGGAACCCTTAAATCAAAATTTGGAGGTACAGAAAGTTCTTTCCTTTTATAAACTTGAAATTCATCTGGTGGAGTGTTTACTATACCCATCTTTCTTTTACTAGATTCTCCACAACTAATTAAAAAAAATAATAAGATAAGACTAAAAATTTTAATTATAAATTTCATTCTTTTACTAAACCTTTTTTTTTCTCAGTTCACAATACAAAAATATTAAAGCACCTACACATATACTAATATCAGCAATATTAAAGGCAGGCCAATGTAAATTTTTCCAAAAAACATCTATATAGTCAATTACCACTCCTAATCTAAGTCTATCAACAGCATTTCCAAATGCTCCAGCAGAAATAAGTGCCATAGCAGTATAATGTTTTTTATTATAAAGTGACCATATTACTATACAAATTCCAAGAAAAAATCCTAAACTGGTAAGAATAAATGGCAAATTTTGTCCGAATTTTTGTAAAATACCAAATGCTACACCGGAATTAAAAACTAAAGTTATATTTAAAAATGGAAGAACACTAATTTCTGAAAATGAATTTAACATATAACTCAACACTAAATATTTAGTTATTTGATCAAGTAATACTATTAAAAATACGAGCGAGAAAAAATAAATATTTATCCTCATATATCTTTTACCACCTCAATACACCTTTCACACAAAATGTCTGAATCCTTTTTTATATAATTCTTTAATATTTTCCAACATCTAATACATTTTTCTCCTTCTGCTTTATATACCTTTACTCCTATACCTTTAATATCATCTTCTTTATAACAATCCTTTTCTAATTTTCCTTTTATTAATTTAACATTAGATACTATAAATAATTCTTCCAAATCTTTATCTTCTAATACAGTAATATATTTTTCATTTTGAATATAAATATGTGTACTCGCCTCTAAGCTAGATCCTATTACTTTTTCTTGTCTTGCCTCCTCAAGTGCCGCATTCACAATACCTCTAATTTCTCTAAATGTACTCCATGAGTTTTTTAATTCTTTATTAATATAACCTTCATCTAAATCGGGAAATTGTCTTAAATGAACACTTTCTTCGTTATCATGTCCTACATAAGATAACCATGCTTCTTCAGATGTATAACATAACACAGGAGCTAACCATGAACTTAGACACTCAAAAATTTCTTTTAATACCGTTCTGGAAGATCTTCTAACATCATTTTTTTTATCATCACAATAAAGTGTATCTTTTCTAATATCAAAATAAAAAGCGGATAAATCTGAAGAACAAAAAGCATGTAGTTCACTATAAAATGACTGAAAATTAAAATTTTTTACTGCATCTTTAAGAATAAAATCCATTTCTTTTAATCGGTGTAAAACCCATTTCTCTAAATCAGGAAATTTTTCATATTCTATAATTTCTTTTTCTTCAAAACCCGACAAAGCTCCGATAGCAAAACGAATTGTATTTCTTAAACGTCTATAAGACTCGCTTACACCTTTTAAAACTTCATCGCTTATTCTAACATCTTCTGTAACATCAGTTGTTGCTACCCATAACCTTAAAATATCTGCTCCATATTGTTTTATTACATCTTGTGGTGAAACAACATTGCCAACACTTTTAGACATCTTTCTTCCTTTTCCATCTAAAACAAATCCATGTGTCAATACGGCATCGAAAGGAGCTCTTCCCCTAGTTCCACAAGACTCCAATAATGAAGAATGAAACCAACCTCTATGTTGATCAGTTCCTTCTAGATATAAATCTGCTGGCCATTTTTGATTCTTATTGCTTTCTAAAACAAAAGAGTGCGTAGACCCTGAATCAAACCATACATCTAATATATCCTGCACTTGTTCAAAATCTTCTATTTTATATTTGCTTCCTAAAAAAACTTTTGGATCTTCAGTAAACCAAGCATCTGCACCTAATTTTTCAACTGATTTTGCTATTCTCTCATTAACTTCTTTATCTTTTAATATTTCTCCTGTTTTTTTATTTAAGAATACAGTAATTGGAACACCCCATACTCTTTGTCTAGAAACACACCAATCAGGCCTATCCTCTACCATAGCCTTAATTCTATTTTTTGATATAGATGGCACCCATGTAGTATTTTCGATTGCCTCCAATGCAAGCTTTTTCAAATTATTTTTTTCCATAGAAATAAACCATTGTTTAGTAGCTCTATATATTACTGGCTTTTTAGATCTCCAAGAGTGTGGATAACTGTGCAAATATTTTTCTTTAGATAATAAACTATTTGATTTTATTAAAGCATCACATACGGGATCTGTAGCCTTAAAAACATGAACACCAGAAAATATTGGTACATTTTCAGAATAAGTTCCACCATCTTCTACCATATCAGGAATATTAATATTATATTTTTTTCCTAATTCAAAATCATCCTCCCCATGACCTGGTGCTATATGAACAAAACCGGTGCCCTGGTCAGTAGAAACAAAATCACCTTCTAATAATGGCACATCAAAATCATAACCTGAATCATTTAAGGGATGAGAACATACTGTACCATTTAATTTTTCCCCTATAAACTCATTAACTAATTTATATTTTTTTATATTTAAAGCTTCAATTAAATAATTTAACCTTTCTTTTGCTACTAATATTTTATTATTTTCAAACTCAACATTTTCAATTTCTGCTACATCTACTTCAACAATTAAATAATCAATATTTTTTCCATATGCTATAGCTCTATTGCCTGGGATAGTCCAAGGTGTAGTAGTCCATATTGGTATTAATACTTCTTTAAATTTATCTAAAGAAGTAATTTTTGTTTTAAAAGCAACATAAATTGCAGTAGATTCTATTTCATGATATTCAACTTCTGCCTCTGCTAAAGCTGTTTTTTCTACTGGTGACCACATTACAGGCTTAGATCCCCTATATAATCCACCATTAATAATAAATTTTCCTATTTCTCTAACAATTTGTGCTTCTGCATTAAAACTCATAGTTAAGTAACGATTTTCCCAGTCACCAAGTACAAATAATCTTTTAAAATCATCCATCTGGGCACCAATCCATTTATCAGCAAATGATCTACAAGCTAATCTAAATTCAGCAATAGAAATATCATCTTTATTTACCCCTTTTTTCTTATAATCTTGTTCAACTTGCCACTCTATAGGTAAACCATGACAATCCCATCCAGGAATATAATGCGAATTATAACCACTCATTTGCTTACTTCTATTAATAATGTCTTTTAAAACCTTATTTAATGAAGTTCCTATATGTATAGCTCCATTGGCATAAGGCGGACCATCATGTAAAATAAACTTTTTATGATCTTTGGACTGATCCCTTAGTTTTTTCCATAAATTAATTTTTCCCCATCTTTCTATTATTTCAGGTTCACGAACTGGTAAACCTCCTCTCATGCTAAAACTAGACTTAGGTAAAAAAACTGTATCTTTATAATCCATCATATTTTCCAAAAATATATTTTTTAATAGAATTCTATATTTTATATTTATTTAATATATTAATTGCTTTATCACAATCCTGAGCCATTTCTAATTTTAATTTCTCAGTATCTGAAAAAATTTTCTCGCCTCTTATTTTTTTAACCAACGAAACTTTAATGTTCTTTCCGTACAAATTTCCATTAAATTTTAATAAATAAGCCTCTAAAAATCTTTTTTTTCCTTTAAATTGAGGTCTAAACCCTGTAGATACTGCAGCCATATAATATTGATTATTATGCAATACCCATGCCGCATATATACCATCCTGAGGAACAACATTATCTTTATAATGAATATTTGCTGTAGGATATCCTAATTTTCTTCCCAATTTTTCTCCTTCGGCTACTCTCCCCTCAACTATATAAAAATATCCCAATGAATCTTTTACTTTTAACATATCTCCTTTTTGAATCATGTTTCTTATAGAACTTGATGAATATCTCCCATCATTTCCTACTACTTCATCCATTATATGAACCTTAAATTTACCTGAAAATTCGTCAGAAATTAAATAATCTACATTTCCTTCCCTTTTATAACCAAATCTAAAATCTTCTCCTATTACTATATTTTTTACACTTAAACTATCTATCAAAACATCTAAAACAAAATTTTTAGCCGTAATTCTTGAAAAAACTTTGGTAAACCTTTGAGCTAATATAACTTGTACTCCAATCGACCTTAACATTTCTACCTTCGTCCTAAAACGTAAAATATTTTTAGGTTCAAATCCTGGTCTCAATACTTTTATAGGATGAGGTGCAAAAGTCAAAATTACAAACATACTGCCCGAGATCTTTGCTATTTCATTAGCTTTTTTCAAAACACCCATATGTCCATGATGAACACCGTCAAAATTTCCTATAGCTAAAGTAGATTTACTAATAAACTTCTTAGCTTCTTTAAAATCTCTATAAATCTTAATCATATACAAACTCTTATAAATTCTTTTTACTATTATTAATGTAAATTAAATTACTTTAATAAAACCCAACCCTTATCTGAATTTTTCTCAACACATTTAATAACCTTCATTTCTTCCATATGTAATAAATGTGCTAAAACAGACCGACCTGCAGCCTTTATAAGACGAGAATCTAAATTAGGATACATATTTTTTACTAAGTCTGGAATATATAAAGGATTTCTATAATTTAAATATTTTATAATTTGTCTTTCGCGCATTCTTCTATGCCCAATTAACGCTTTTACAAAACGTTTAGGATCTTGAATAATATTTCCATGTGCCGGAATATAATATTTATCTTCTCGTAATAACATCTTCTCTAAACTGACATAATAATCTTTCATATTCCCATCTGGAGGAGAAACTAAAGTAGTAGACCATCCCATTATATGATCTCCAGTAAATACTGCATTCGTTCCAATAACACCATAACAAATATGGTTTGATGTATGGCCTGGTGTATGAATACATTCCATAGACCAGTTATCTCCTTTTATTATTTCTTTGTCTTTTAAAAAATGATCTGGAACAAAATTTAGATCAGCTCCTTCTTCTCCTCCTCCTGAAGAGCCATGTGGGCCATATCCCATTACTATTGCTCCTGTAATTTCTGACAATGGTTTAGCAGCAGGAGAATGATCTGAATGTGTATGAGTCACAATAATATGAGTTATTTTTTCATTTTCTGTTGCACTTATTATAGCTTCTATATGAGAAGTAATATTAGGCCCTGGATCAACTATTGCTACCTTTTTTTTTCCTACTATATATGTTCCTGTTCCATGTAATGTATATGGGCTTGGATTTGGTGCTACAATTCTTCTTATTCCAGGTAATACATTTTTAGAAATAGCATACTGAAAATCTAGATCTTTAGATAGCAACCCTTCAAGAGAATTATTAGTTGTTTTATTTTTCAAAAAACATATCCTCAATTTTTATGTTATAATTTATTGCACCTTTGAAATATATATATATATAAAATATATTACTATAACCTATTAAGAACGAAAAATATTAAATAATGAAACAAAAAAAATATATAGCCAAAAGTATGCAAAAAAAAGAATTAAGATTTGCTCCAAAAGATAAAAAAGATAAAAAGATAGTAAAACCAAGAAACGCCGCAAGTTTAGTTTTACTTAAAACCGTAAATAAAGAAGTAAAAGTATTATTAGGAAAAAGATCTAATAAAACTCGTTTTATGCCGGGTGCTTGGGTATTTCCTGGAGGCGTTTTAGATAAAAATGACTATAAAACTAAAAAATATACAAAACTAAATCCAATTATTATTTCAAGATTAGCTGTTTCTAATAACATAAATACAGCAAATGCACTTGCCCTTGCTTCTATAAGAGAAACAGCAGAAGAAACAGGATTATTACTTGGTAAAATTAAAAAAAATATTTTTTATAATAATAATTTAGAAAAAGATAATGGAATAGTAACTATGCAAAAAATGAATTTAGTACCTGATCTTGCCAAACTTTCGTATCTAGGAAGAGCCATAACCCCAACTTTTAGTCCTATTCGTTTTCATGCGAGGTTTTTTCTTGCCGACGCAAAAGATTTGAGCGGAAAAATTAAAACTACGAACGAGTTAGTTGAAATAAAATGGATACCTATTAAAAATGCCACAAAATTACCTATGGCAGACGTTACAGAATTTATGATAAATGAACTTTTATCTTTAGAAGGAAAAATATCTAAAATTAAAATAATGTTGAAAAATAGACCCATGTTTACTTGGAAAAAAGGTAAACAATGGATAACTAGAAAATAATTATATATTATGCGTTTTTTTAATGAAGAACTATATACTGATTACAATCAAAAATTATTAATTGAATCAATGATTGTTAAAAAAAAAAGTAAATACCAAAAAATAGAAATTTTTAATTCAAAAAAATTTGGAAAAGTAATGTCATTAGATAAAGTAATACAAATTACTGAAAATGATCATCATGGTTATTCAGAAATGTTAACTCATGTTCCAATTTTAACACATAATAATGTAAAAAAAGTTTTAATCATTGGAGGAGGAGACGGAGCTATAGCTCATGAAGTGTTAAAATATTCAACTATAGAAAAAATCATTATATGTGAAATTGATGAAGAAGTAATAAAATTAAGTAAAAAATATTTATATAATATAAATTTTGGCTCTTTAAATAATATAAAAGTCAACATATTGATAAATGATGCTTTTAAATTTGTTTCTAAAAATAAATATAAAAATTATTTTGACTTAATAATAGTTGATAGACCAGATCCAATAGGACCAGGGAAAAAACTATTTCAAAAAATATTTTATCAAAATATTAAAAATATTATTAATAAAAATGGAATAGCTGTTTTTCAAAATGGAGTTCCTTTTTTTCAAAAAACTGAGCTTAAAAAAACCAGTAATAATTTAAAAAATATTTTTCAATTTTCTGGGGTATATTTAACTGTTGTGCCATCATATATAGGTGGATATATGGCATTAACATGGGCTTCTGATAAAACTAATATGAAAAAAAAGTTTAAAAATAATATATATACACCAAATACTAAATATTATACTCAAAACTTACATAATAGCTCTTTTAAATTACCAAATTGGATAGAAAAAATAGTTAAGTAACGTTAATAAAATACTCTTTTATCCTTTCCATAGAATTAAAATTAGAAGTATAAACTGAAGTATAAGATCCAGTACCATATATTCTTAATCTGTCACCAGATTTAAGATCTAAAGGTAGTTCATAATTATTTTCATATATAATATCTGCGCCATCACAAGTAGGGCCAGCTATTATTACAGGTCCCTTTTTGCAATTATATTCTTTAGAAGAAGAAATTTTATATTTAATTGCTTCTCCTTCTGATTCCGCAAGTCCACCAAACCTCCCAATATCTATATACACCCATCTTAATAAATCATTTTTATTTTTTTTGGACACTAAAATCACCTCGGTTTCAATTATTCCTGCTTCCGCTACCAAAGCTCTTCCTGGTTCCAACATTATTCTAGGGCTACCCTCAATAAAGATATTTTTTATTTCCTTATTGATTTTTTTTGAAAAGATACGCAAATCAAAAGAAAAATCTTTATAATTAACTGGAATGCCTCCTCCTATATTTAAAAATTCCAATTCAATTTTGTTTTTTTTTAAATATTTGAATACTTCATAAGAAATTTTTAACGCTTCAGTCCATCTTTCTATTTTTGTTTGCTGAGAACCCACATGAAATGATAAGCCAGCAGGAATTACACCATTTTTTTTTGCATATATCATCAACTCTTTTGCCATAGCTATAGAACATCCAAATTTTTTTGATAAAGGCCAATTTGCCCCTTGATTAGGCACTTGTAATCTACAAAAAACTTTAGAATTTTTTGCATTTCTACAAATTTTATTTAACTCTTCTATAGAATCAAAAGCGAATAACCTTATACCTTTTTTATAAGACCATAATATATCTTTTTCTTTTTTAATTGTATTTCCATAAGATAAAAAAGAAGGATTAATTGACTGTTTTATACATAATTCAATTTCATTTTTACTAGAAACATCAAAATATGACCCATTCTTTCTTAAACAATCTAAAATTTCTGAAGCTGAATTAGCTTTTACCGCGTAATATATTTTACTTGTAGGGAAAAAACTTTTTAATTTTTTAAAAGAATTTTCTACTAGTGACAAATCCATAACTAAACAAGGTGTAGCTAATTTATTTTTATTTAAATATTTTTTTATTAAGAATAAAGACATACTAAGTTTTAACTAAACCTCTTTTAATAATTTTTACTTTGATTTTCTCAGGTTTTAATTCATTTTTTAAAAAATTTAATGATAAATCAGGATCTGTATTCCCACACATAAATATATCAAAAGCTATATAATGCCTTTCAGGCCAAGTATGAATGCTTATATGCGATTCTGCTAATACTGCTAAACCAGATATTCCATGACCTTCTCCAAAATGATGCGTATGTACTTTTAAAACTGTTGCTTTACCAGCTTCTGATGCCCTGACTAATAAATTTCTAATATACTTCTGATTCTCATCATACTTAACATTCCACATATCAATAAGATAATGAAGACCCGCGAAAACCTCACCATTCAAATTCACAAAATGATCATTATACTCTTTAATTTTATTTGGATCTAAAGACATAAATGTTTTACCTAAAAAATTAAAAAACTATTGGAAAATACACATTTAATAAAAAAAATCAAGACAATTTAGTATCGTGGTACCACTGGTCGGACTCGAACCGACACTGAGTTGCCCCAAATGGATTTTGAATCCACCGCGTCTACCAATTCCGCCACAGTGGCACTAAATTTCTTATATATGATTAATCTAGAATTAAAATTACATCAATAGAAATTATTCATATTCATATTTTTTCATTAATAAAGGAAGATCTCTTAACCAAGTCTCATATGAAAGTTTATATTTTTTAAACTCTTCTGAAATCCCAACCTCAAAAACTTCAGCAGGACTTAAACCTAATTCTACAGCATTTTTTGCTACCTCATCTATATAATTTATCCATCTCTTTGTCATATATAATTTATCTTTTTCATAAATAAGAGGACCATGGCCAGGAATTAATACCATCCACTCACTATCAATAAGTTCATCAATATAAATAGACCAATTATCTATATTTGCATGAGGAATTGTTGGAGCCCTTTCATTAAAAACAATATCTCCTGCAAAAATGATTTTGTTATTAATATCTTTAACTATTAAATCTCCTTCTGAATGCCCGTTTCTATAATAATTAACTTCAATTTTATGATTACCTAAATCTATTGTATAAGGAAACTTATAATTATTATTTTTCATTTTAATGATTTTAGTATTCTCCAACCACTTTTCTCCTACTATATTTATCATTTGATTTAATAATTTTTTTCCATATTTTTTATACCTACCTAATTCACTATCACTTATAACAATTTCTATATCCAATTCAGAATATTTAGAAATTCCAAATGAATGATCAGGATGATGGTGTGTAACAACAAGATATTTAATAGGTAATGAAGATATACTTCTAATTATTTCAATAACTTCTTTAGCATACATATAGCTTGGACCGGCATCAATAACTAAAATTTTATCTTCACCAATAATAAAACCAGTATTACTAATGGCCCCACCATTAGACGAATTAATTCCAACATTATCTCCCAAAATTACGTAAACACCTTTATCTATTTCTAGTGGTTTTAAATTATAACTAAATTCTGAAAATACGGGATTAATTATAAATAAAAAAAATAATATACACTTAATATATTTCATTACATAGTATTATGAGAAAAAAATTCTAAACCATGCGAATCCTTTACATGAACCCTTATACTTTGTCCTTTTTCTGGTAAATCTAATAAAATTACAGGATCAGAAGATAATGCCGCATAAGTAGCTATATCCGCAATGGGTCCATTAATATCATCTACATGAATTCTATTTATATAATATTCTGGGATTATTTCTCCATCCACATTAATAACAAAACCTGTTTCCATTGGATGTGTAATTTTTAACTTAATTCTTTCAGCTTTTCCTTCCCTACCATATTGCTTCACAGCTATTTTACCTATTTCTCCTTGCTTACACACTTCAACTGCAGGATCACATGAGGGAGAAGAACATCCTCCTGGACTAGCGACAAAGACCATTTTTGAACCTACATTCCAAATTCCATTTTCATCTAGAACTGCCGCCCTTACAGGAGAATCGTCTTCTAAACGAACATTCATGCCTAGTGCTTCAATCTGTTTAAAAGGGTTCAACTCAATAACTTGTTGAATTGGGTTATTTTCAATAATTAATATAAATTTAGTAAAATTATGAAGCCTTTTTGGCAATTTTACTATTAAAGGAACTTCATGAGGTTCTTCTATATGATCTTGCATAATTACTCTTATATCTTCTACAAAAGTTACATTACTATTTTTTCCCAGCAAAGATATCTTCAAATCACTCCATATAAGAGAATTTTGAGGATCCAGATTAATTAAAGCTTGATCCAAACTATCAGAATTAGGTGTATTTCTTTTAACCGTGGGGCTAGAGGTTAATTCTTCTGTTAATTCAGCACCCGCCTTAAAATCAGAAAAAGGTCCAGCATAGGCTTTATATAAAACTATAAAAAATAAAACAAAAAAAATAAAATAAATTTTATACATATGTTTCCCCACGAGCTAATATAGTTTATTTAAATAAAAAAACAAATTTTAATGAGTTATAAAAAATGATTTTAAAAAATTTATATTTTAAAATTTTAGAATTATCTAGTAAACCTAAATCTGAATGGTTATTAGCTATAATTTCTTTTACTGAAAGTTCAATATTTCCAATACCTCCTGATTTTTTACTTCTTCCGATGACTCTAGCTAAACCATTAAAATGGATAAGACTTGCATTAATTACTACCATATTTTCAGTACTAGGAGGAATATTGGGTTATTTTATAGGATTATTTTTATGGGATATTATAGGTGAAAAAATAATTAATATTTATAATTTAAAAGAAAATTATAATCATTTTAAATATAACTACAATTCCAACGGAGCCATAATAGTATTTTTAGCTGGTTTTACACCTATTCCTTATAAACTTATAACGATAGCCTCAGGAGGAATGCAATTAAATTTATTAACATTTATTTTAGCTTCTTTAATATCTCGTGGATTACGTTTTTTTATAATTGCAGGAATTATTCGAATATTTGGATCTACCGCAAAAAAATATATTGATAAATATTTCAATTTATTCACTATTTTATTAGGAATAATTATAATTGTAGTTATCATGATATGGTTATATCTTTAATTCATGAATAATTTTATTAATAACATTTCTAAACCTTATTCCTGGGCCTTATTAATTTCTTTAGTTGCATTAATAATAGCATTATTTCTTGAATATATAATAAATTTATACCCTTGCCATTTATGCATAATACAGAGATATGCATATTGCATTACATTAATATTAAGTTTATTAGCCTTTATTTATAAATATAAAAAAATAATATCTATTTTTATATGCTTTTCTATGATCGGAACAGCAGGAATAGCTTTTTGGCATGTAGGAATAGAACTTCATTGGTGGCTTCCATCTTTATCATGTTCAGGAATAGAAAAAGATATTGGTTCATTTACAGAAGAATTAAAAAATAACTTATTAGAAACCAGTTCAGCAGGATGCGATATAAAATCTCCAAAATTTTTAGGAATTACTCTTGTACAATGGAGTCTTATATATATAGTTATAGGCACAATAATTAATATTAAATTAACTTATAAAGTATTAAAAAATGAGGCTTAATAAAAATAAAAAAAAATTAATTAACGAAATGATCAGAGTTAATCAAGCTGGAGAGTTTGGTGCACAAAAAATATATGAAGGACAATTAGCAGTACTTCCAAAAGACAAAACAATTAAAAAAATGGCTCAACAAGAAAACATACATTTGGAGAAATTTAATAAATTAATGGTTAAAAAAAGAGTAAGACCAACTGCATTATCTCCCATTTGGTCCATAGGAGGATTTTTTTTAGGCGCTTCTTCTGCAATAATTAGTAGAAAAGCTGCTATGGCCTGCACATTAGCAGTTGAAGAAGTTATTGATAAACATTATGAAGAACAAGAAAAAAAATTAACAAAAGATATAAAAGATGATGAACTTCTAAAACTAGTGAAAAAATTTAGAAAGGAAGAAATTGAACATAAAAACATAGCTATTAATAATAATGCTAAAGATGCTAATGGATATGAATTATTATCCTTTGGAATAAAAAATATTACTAAACTTGCAATAAAACTATCAAAAAAAATATAAAACTAAATTGTAAAAGACTCACCACAACCACAACGGGCAGTTTCATTAGGATTATTAAACGTAAAACTAGATTGTAATTTATCTGTCTTCCAATCTACCTCGCTTCCTATTAAAAATAATGTTGCTGCAGCATCAATATAAATATTAATATTATCTCTTATAATTTTTTCATCACTTTCTTTTTCCTCTGAAGTATAACTTACATCATAAGTCATACCAGAACACCCCCCCGTTTTAACCCCAAAACGAATCCCAATAGTATTTTTAGGAGCCTTCGACATAATATATTTTATTCTTTCCATAGCTCTATATGACAAACTAATTATTTCAGGTTTTTTATTTAGCATATAATAATTTCCTTTTTAAAAAAATCCAAGTTCTAATTTGGCAGCTTCACTCATATTATCTTGCGTCCAAGCAGGTTCCCAAACAATCTCTACTTTTACATCTCCTACATTTTTACATTTAGATACAGCTTCTGCAACTCTATCTGGGATACTTTCTGCTTCAGGACAATTAGGTGTGGTCAAAGTCATAGTAATCAAAACATTCTTTTTATTATCTATATCTATATTATAAACTAACCCTAATTCCCATATACTTACAGGAATCTCTGGATCATAGACCGTACCTAACGCCTCAATAACTGAATCTTTTAATTCATTATTAAGTGAGGTATTTTTATTATTTAATTCTTGAGTATCCATAATTAACTTCCATAAAACTTATTATATAATTTTTTATATACTTTTAAATACTTTATTTATTTTTAAAATACCTTCTGCTAATTTTTCAAAATCTTCAACCGTATTATAAATTCCAATAGATGCTCTAGCTGTAGTAGAAATTTTATAACGTTCCATTGTTGGTTGTGCACAATGATGCCCTGTTCTAATTGCTATATTATATGTATTTAATAAAGTTCCTATATCATGTGAATGAATATTCTTATAAGTAAAAGAAATTACTCCGCCTCTATGATCAGGATTCCCAATAATATTTAAATCTTCAACTTTATTTAATATTTTTAAACCTTCTTTCAACAAATTTTGTGAATGACTATATATTTCTTCCATTCCAATAGAATTCATCCAATTTAAAGCTTCGCCTAAAGCAATTACACCAACTATATTTGGAGTTCCTGCTTCATATTTACTAGGCAAATCGGCATATGTGGTTTTAGTAAATGTAACTTTATCTATCATATCTCCTCCGCTTTGATAGGGAGGAGCATAAGATAATAATTCTTCTTTTCCATAAAGCACGCCTACTCCACTTGGGCCATATGTTTTATGTCCTGAAAAAACGTAAAAATCACAATCTAAATCTATTACATCTACAGGCATTTGTGGAACAGCTTGGCAACCATCTATAAGAGTATAAATTCCTCTTAACTTAGCTTCTTTACATATCTCTTTTATGGGTAATACAGTTCCTATTGCATTTGAAATATGCGTAATACATATAAACTTAGTTCTAGGATTTATTAAATTTGTAAAATTTTCTAATTTTATATTTCCATTTTCATCAGATTCAGCAATCTTAATTTTAGCTCCTGTTTTTTCGCACACTATTTGCCAAGGAACTATATTTGAGTGATGTTCTAGCCTTGATAATATGATTTCATCATTTTTTGATAAAACTAAATTCCCCATAACTTCAGCAATTAGATTTATTGCCTCGGTAGCTCCTCTAACAAATATAATTTCTTCAAATTTTTTAGCATTTATAAATTTTCTTACTATTTCTCTGGCTTCTTCATATTTGTCCGTGGCTATTTGGCTTAAAGAATAAACCCCTCTATGAACATTCGCATAGGAATATGAATATAATTCTTCAATACACTTTATTACTTCATAAGGTTTCTGTGCACTCGCAGCGCTATCCAAATAAATTAAATCATTATTCTTAAAAATTGGAAAATTAGAACTAATATTTTTTAAATCTTTCTTTCTATTTACGCTAGCGTGATTCATAATATGTTTGCACCAATTCTTCAGCTTCTCTTTTAAATATTGAAGGTAAGTTTCCTATTATTATTTCACTAAAAGCTCTTATCAATAATTTTTTTGCTTCATCTAAAGAAACTCCTCTGGAACATAAATAGAATAATTGTTCTAGATCTAAATTTCCTACAGTAACACCATGAGAGCAATTTACGTCATCAGCTAGAATTTCTAATTCAGGTTTCGAATTTACACGCGCTAATTCACTTAATAATAAAGATTTTCCAGACATATTAGCTATAGTTTTATCTGCTTTGGATTCTACTCTAATTTTTCCTTGAAAAGAGCCCCTAGCCTTATCACTTAATATAGTTCTAATAATTTGATTACTCTTTGTGCTTTTACCTATATGTCTAACTTTTGTTAATAATTCATTCTTAGAAGAACCTGAACCTAAAACTAATCCATTAATATTAGAAATAGCATCTTTTCCATTTATATTTATTCTTATTTCTTCTCTAGCATCACCTTGCGAAAAAATAAATGATGAACTATCAAAAACAGAGCTTTCATCCATTTCAACATGAATACTATTAATATTTGTATTATCTAAATTTCCGTCAATAAACCTTGCCATTGAAAGAGAGGAATTCTTTGATAAATTAATATCTACTACCTCTGAAGAGAATAACAAATTATTACTAGAATTTAAATGTAATGTTTTTTCAATAACATTACATTTAGCACCCTCTTCTAAAAATATTAATGATCTCACATGACTCATGTAACTTTCTTTATGTGCATCCAAATTCAAAATTTCTATATAGCCAGGAACTTCAATACCTTTTTCAATTATAATTACTACTCCGTCCAAATGGAAAGCAGCATTTAATGCTACAACGCTTTGGGATCTAACATCTAAAATATTAGATAAACGCTCTTCGCAATAATTATTAGAAGGTTTAATTCTTCCGCGAATAATTTCTGGATATTTTTCTATAAAATATTTTAAAGAATTTACTATTACTCCTTTTGGAAGTTTTTCATGTTCTAATTTGATCATAGACCCATTACTAAATATAAGCCTTATAAAACAATTAGAATCCTTTTTTTTAATATTAGATAAAACATTTTTATTATTTTTTTTATTATCATAAGGAAAAAAATTATTAGTTAAATTTTTATAAGAATAAACATTCCATTCTTCAACGCTAGTGTCTGGAAAACCATGTAGCTCAAATTGATCCATAGCTTCTTTTCTGATCTCATTCAACCATTGAATATTTTTTCCAGGAAAAATAGACTTATTATTATTAAATAATTCTATATACTTTTCTCGTATTTTTTGAATATTTTCCATATTTAAGCTGCTTCAATTATTCCCTGATAACCTTTTTCTTCTAACAAAAATGCCAAAGATTTGTCTCCTGATTTAACTATTCTTCCATTTGCTAAAATGTGGACTGTATCTGGCTCAAGATACTCAAGTAATCGTTGATAATGAGTAATAACTAAACCACTCAATTTTTTATCCCGTAATTTATTAACTCCTTCAGCCACTATTTTAAGGGCATCTATATCTAATCCGGAATCCGTCTCATCTAAAATTGCTAGAGTAGGTGATAACATAGACATTTGAAATATTTCTGCACGTTTCTTCTCTCCCCCCGAAAAACCAACATTTACTGGTCTACTAAAAAAATCTTCACTCATTTTTAATTCTTTTGCTTTAGATCTTGCTAATTTCAAAAATTCAACTGCATCTAATTCTTTTTCACCTCTCGTTCTTCTTTGAGCATTTAATGCCGTTCTTATAAATGTCGAAGTTGCTACTCCTGGTATTTCTACTGGATATTGGAAGGCTAAGAAAATACCCAATGAAGCTCTTTCATCAATAGACAATTTTAACAGATCCTTACCAAGATATTTTACAGAACCTCTTTTAATTTTATATCCTTCTTTTCCAGCTAAAACAGAAGCTAATGTAGATTTACCGGCACCATTAGGACCCATTATCGCTGCCATTTCTCCATATTTTAAAGAAAGTGAAAGACCATTAAGAATAGTTTTATTATCAATCTCTACCTCTAAGTCAATTATTTCTAAAACATCAGTCAAGACTATATACCTCATTTATAAGTTTAATTAATATCATCCTACCGAACCTTCTAAACTTACACCAAGAAGCTTTTGAGCTTCTACTGCAAATTCCATAGGAAGTTTTTTTAAGACCTCTTTACAAAAACCATTTACTATTACAGATACAGCTTCTTCTGCATCTAAACCTCTTTGTTGACAATAAAATAATTGTTCATCACTAATTTTTGATGTTGTGGCTTCGTGAGCTATTTGAGCTGAATCATTTCTAGATTCTATATAAGGAACAGTATGACCTCCACATTTATCTCCTATAAGAAGGGAGTCACATTGAGAAAAATTAGTAGAATTTTCCGAACCAGCTTGCATTCTCACTAGTCCTCTATATGTCTGCTGGCCACTTCCAGCAGATATTCCCTTAGAAATTATTGTAGATTTAGTATTTTTACCTATATGAACCATTTTAGTTCCGGTATCAGCCTGTTGTTTTTTATTTGATATAGCTACTGAATAAAATTCTCCTATAGAACCATCTCCTTGTAACAGTACAGAAGGATATTTCCATGTAATAGCAGACCCCGTTTCTACCTGTGTCCATGAAATATGAGACTTAACTCCTCTACAAGCTCCTCTCTTTGTAACAAAATTATATATACCTCCCTTACCATTCTCATCTCCCGGATACCAATTTTGTACTGTGGAATATTTTATCTCCGCATTATCTAAAGCAACCAATTCAACTACAGCAGCATGCAATTGATTTTCATCACGCATAGGAGCTGTGCAACCTTCTAAATAAGAAACATAAGAACCTTCATCAGCAATTATTAAGGTTCTTTCAAATTGCCCCGTATCTGCAGCATTAATTCTAAAATAAGTACTTAAATCCATAGGACATCTTACACCAGGGGGAATGTATACAAAAGAACCATCAGAATAAACCGCTGAATTTAAAGCTGCATAAAAATTATCAGTTTGAGGTACTACTGAACCTAAATATTTTTTCACTAATTCTGGATGAGTTTTTACTGCTTCAGATATAGGACAAAATATTATTCCCAATTCTGATAATTTTGATTTAAAAGTAGTGGCTACAGATACTGAATCAAATACTGCATCTACTGCAATATTTTCTGAACCTGCTATACCTGCCAACATTTCTTGCTCTTTTAAAGGTATGCCTAACTTATTATATGTTGCCAAAATTTCAGGATCAATTTCTTCTAAACTTTTGGGTTTATCAGAATCAGACTTAGGAGCAGCATAATAATAAGCATCTTGAAAATCAATTTCTGGAAAATGAATGTTAGCCCATTTGGGATTATCATTGCCCATATTAAGCCATTTTTTATAAGAATCTAAACGCCATTCTAATAACCATTTTGGTTCGTCATTTTTTCTTGAAATAAACTTAACTATTTCTTCATTTAAACCTTTAGGGGCAAATTCAGTTTCTACCTCTGTCACAAAACCATATTTGTAATCTTTTGTAGCTCTTTCTACAGTCTCTATCGTTTTATTATCTACTGCCATTAATTTTCCATATGATTAATTTTATTAAACCTAATATTCATTTCTTGTTCTTTAATATTTTGAATAGGAGATGCCATTTCTTCTATTGAAACAGCATTTAAAGCATTATTAACTGCATTATTTATAATCTGCCAATTACTATAAGAAGTACACATCGAGGCCAAGTCACAATTATTATTATTTTCTTCAATACACACAGTAAGTGCTACTTTGCCATCTATTATATCTATAATATTTCCTACAGATATATCTTTTGTATCCTTCCATAATTTATAACCTCCACTAACTCCTCTAACAGATTGAGTTATTTCAGCTTTTGTCAATTTCGTTAAAATTTTACTTATGGTGGTAATAGGCAAAGAAGTACTTATAGATAATTCATGTGCACTATAAATCAGCTCTTTCTCTTTAGCCATTTTACATAGCAAAAGAACTGCATAATCAGCCATTCTTGATACTTTAATCATATTATACCTTCATTTAAACGCTATATACGCACATATATAGTATTCTGGACTAAATTGGTCAAGTATTTATTATCTTGGAAGTATTGTTTTACCCATCAAATATTTATCTATGGAATGAGCGGCTTGCCTGCCTTCCCTTATTGCCCAAACTACTAATGACTGACCTCTTCTCATATCACCTGCAGAAAAAACACCTTTAATAGAAGTTTTATAATCATCGACATTAGCTAAAATATTACCTCTAGAATCTAAATCTAACTTTTTACTAAACTTTATATTATCAGTATCTGGACCCAAAAAACCCATTGCTAATAAAACTAAATCTGCTTCCAAATTAAATTCAGTATTTTTAATAACTTTTAAGTTTTTATCAACACGGCTGCACTCTAAACCCTTAAGATATCCTTTTTCGCCTATAAATTTATTAGTCAAAACAGAAAAATCTCTATGAGCTCCTTCCTCCTGAGAACTAGAAACTCTCATTTTTAATGGCCAATCAGGCCATGTTAATCCCTTATTCTCTTTTTCTGGAGGAATTGGCATAATCTCCAACTGTGTAACCTTAGAAGCGCCTTGCCTTATGGAAGTTCCTATGCAATCAGACCCCGTATCACCGCCACCTATAACCACTACCTTTTTATTCTTAGCACTAATAAAACTATTATCCATAATAGATTCTCCTGAGATAATTTTATTTTGTTTAGGTAAAAAATCCATAGCAAACTCAATACCTTCTAAATCTCTCCCAGGTATCGATAAATTTCTTGGGTTTTCAGCTCCACCGCATAACAAAACTGCATCATAAATACCTATTAATTCTTTATAGCTAATATCTAAACCCACATTGGTATTATTTTTAATAACTAAGCCCTCATTTTCCATTTGTTCTTGTCTTCTATCAATCAAATGCTTTTCCATCTTAAAATCTGGAATACCATAACGAAGTAAACCTCCTATTTTATCATTTTTCTCATATAATACTACTTCATGACCTACCCGTATTAATTGTTGAGATGCTGCCATTCCTGCAGGACCAGAACCAATAATAGCTATTTTTTTATTAGTATTAAGTTTTGATTTTTCAGGAACTATCAATCCATTATCCCATGCATTATCAACTATTGAACATTCTATTGATTTTATTGTAACAGGATTATCATCTATATTTAATGTACAAGCTTCTTCACAAGGTGCAGGGCATATTCTTCCAGTAAATTCGGGAAAATTATTAGTAGAATGGAGTACTTTTATTGCTTCCTTCCATTCATTATTATATACTAAATCATTCCAATCAGGGATGATATTATTCACTGGACATCCAGTATGACAATAAGGAATTCCACAATCCATACATCTAGAACCTTGTCTAGATAAATGTTCATTATCCAACTTTTCGGTAAATTCTTTATAATGTTTAATTCTTTCTTTTACCGGTCTGTAAGATATATCTTTTTTTTCTATTTCTAAAAAACCTGTTACTTTTCCCATTTCAAACCTAATTATTTATGCAATTTTCATTTTACTAAATTTAATTTTTTTTTGTTCTAACAAAACATTTTTATAATCAATTGGCATAATTTTTTTAAAATATTTTATAGATTTACTCCAATTGTTGATAATTGAAACAGCTAAATCACTAGATGTATATTTTATATGTCTCTCTATTAAATATTTAATTTTTAAATCATCTCCTTCAAGCATATTTTGAGTCATATGCGAAATACTTTTATAATTACTAAAGTCTCGAGAATCTATAAGGTTTAAATTCTCTATTTTAACCATTTCATTGTTTAAATATAAATCAATTCTATCATCAGGGTCATAAATATATGAAATTCCTCCACTCATTCCTGCCGCAAAATTTCTTCCTATTTTTCCTAAACAAAGAACTATTCCTCCTGTCATATACTCACAACCATGGTCACCAACTCCTTCAATTACAGCAATTGCGCCAGAATTTCTTACACAAAAACGTTCGCCAGCTATTCCACTAAAATAACACTCTCCAGAAATTGCTCCATATAAAACTGTATTACCAACTATCATAGAATCCTTTGAAATTATACTAGAATCAGTAGTTGGTTTAATTATTAACTTTCCACCTGACAATCCCTTACCAACATAATCATTAGCTTCTCCTGATAAGATAAAAGTAACGCCTTTTGACAAAAAAGCACCAAAAGACTGACCAGCTGTACCTTTAAGATTAACAATAATTTTATCTTCATTTAATCCTGAGTGGCCTTTAGCTAAAGCTATTGCTCCTGATGACATTGCTCCAAAAGTTCTATCTGTATTTTTAATTTCTAATGATATTTGTTGATTCAAGTTTTCATTAACAGCTTTATCAACTAAAGGTAACAATTTCCTATCTAAAATATTATTAATAGGATGTGCTTGCTTTTCACAATTATAAAATTTTATTGCCTTATTTACCTTAGGTTTATAAAAAAGTTTTTCAAAATCTAATCCCAAACCTTTCCATTTCTTTATTGCAAAATTAGTATTTAATTTTTCCACTCTGCCAATCATATCATTAAACTTTTTAAATCTTAATTTTGCCATCAGACTTCTTACTTCTTCAGCAACAAAAAAGAAATAATTTATTACATGTTCTGGAGTGCCAGTAAATTTCTTTCTCAAATCAGTATTTTGTGTAGCTATTCCTACTGGACAAGTATTTAAATGACATTTTCTCATCATTATACATCCAGAAGCTATTAACGGAGCAGTAGCAAAACCAAATTCATCGGCACCTAATAATGCTCCTACTACTACATCCCTTCCTGTTCTTAAACCACCATCAACTTGAAGTGAAGTTCTGCCTCTTAAACCATTCAATACTAAGGTTTGTTGTGTTTCTGCCAAACCAATTTCCCAAGGTGAACCTGCATGTTTAATTGATGTTAATGGACTTGCACCCGTTCCGCCCTCAAACCCTGCAATAGTTATATGATCAGCTCGAGCTTTTGCTACTCCAGCAGCAACTGTGCCCACGCCTATTTCAGATACTAGCTTAACACTAATTCTTGCTTCAGAATTTACGTTTTTTAGATCAAAAATAAGTTGAGCCAAATCTTCTATAGAATAAATATCATGATGAGGAGGAGGGGATATAAGTCCAACACCTGGAGTTGAATGTCTAACTTTAGCAATTGTAGGATCCACTTTATGTCCAGGAAGCTGGCCTCCCTCTCCTGGCTTTGCTCCTTGAGCTATCTTTATTTGAATATCATCAGCATTTACTAAATATTCCGTTGTCACTCCAAATCTGCCAGAGGCTACTTGTTTTATAGCAGACCTCATAGAAGTTCCATCAGGTTTAATTTTAAACCTATCTACCTCTTCTCCTCCTTCGCCTGTATTAGATTTTCCCCCTATTGTATTCATTGCAATTGCCAGTGTTGTATGTGCTTCTCTTGATATAGAACCAAATGACATTGCACCCGTCGCAAAACGCTTAACTATATTTTTAGCTGGTTCTACTTGATCAACAGATAAAGGTTTATCACTGAAATTTAACTCAAACATACCTCTAGGAGTCATTTTTTGAATAGATTGTTCATTTATAGTTTTTGCATAATCATTATATTTTTCTTGTGAGTTTCCCCTTACTGCGTGTTGCAAATCTCTCACAGTTGAGGGAGTCCAAACATGATCCTCTCCACGTAATCTATATGCATAATCCCCTCCTACTTCTAACATATTTCTTAATATAGGTTCTTTTCCATAAGCTCTTTTGTGGCAGTCAATAGTAGATTTTAAAATATCTTCAAGAGATAAACCTTCAATTTTTGTTGGGGTCCCAGGAAAATACTCACTCACAAATTCATTGGATAAACCAACTGCATCAAATATTTGAGCTCCATTATATGATTGATAAGTAGAAATTCCCATTTTAGACATAACCTTTAATATGCCTTTTCCTATAGCAGTCACATAATTCTTACAGGCTTCATCAAAGTCTATTGGAACAGAAGGAGATTTTATTATATCTTTAATAGTTTCAAAAGCTAAATAAGGATTAATTGCGTCAGCACCATAACCTGCCAATACACAATAATGATGTACTTCTCTTGCTTCTCCAGTTTCTATAGCTATACCAGCCTCTGTTCTTAAGCCTACTCTAACCAAGTGTTGATGCACAGCTGATAAAGACAACAACATAGGTATTGCAATTCTATTTTTAGATATTGCTCTATCAGATATAATAATAATATTAGCGCCATTTTTGATAGCTTTTTCAGATTTTAATTTTAAATATTGAATAGTTTTTAACATTCCTGACAAACCATCCTTGATTAAAGAGGTGGCATCTAAAACTATTGATCTATGATCAACATTTTTAATCTTCCCTATGTTTTTAATAGTATTCATTTCAGAATTATTTAAAATTGGCTGATCCAACATCAAACATTTTGAATTTACTGGTTTTTTTGATAATAAATTTTTTCTTGGTCCTAAAATACTCATTAAACTCATTACCATTTTTTCTCGAATTGGGTCTATTGCTGGATTAGTTACCTGAGCAAACAATTGCTTAAAAAAATTATATAAAAGCTTATGTTTTGAAGATAAAACTGCTAAAGGAGTGTCTGTGCCCATAGAACCAGTAGCTTCTTGAGCAGAAACTATCATAGGTGAAATTAAAAACTTTATATCTTCTTGAGTATATGCAAATGCCTGCTGAATATCCAACTTTTCATCATTAGATAAATTTATATTTTCTTCTTTAAATTCTTTTAAACCTTTTAATTTAACTCTATTTTTTTCAACTATTGAAATATATGGATGCTTATTAGTTAATTCTTTTTTTACTTCCTCATCTGTTATAATAGATCCTTTTTCCATATCTATTAACAACATTCTGCCTGGCTGTAATCTCCATTTTTCTTTAATTTGATTTTCAGGGTATGGCAAAACTCCCATTTCAGAAGAAAGAATAATCTTATCATCCTTAGTTACAAAATATCTTGCAGGTCTAAGTCCATTTCTATCAAGAGTTGCTCCTATTTGTTTTCCATCAGTAAACGCAACTGCAGC